>Ga0153954_1000682_pt1 | contig 24262 bp, 24 predicted proteins | sample TSFL038MetaG_FD_102277 | JGI IMG/M metagenome (GOLD analysis project Ga0153954, IMG submission 102277) | Attine ant fungus gardens microbial communities from Florida, USA - TSFL038 MetaG | ecosystem: Host-associated > Fungi > Mycelium > Unclassified | place: USA: Florida, Wekiwa Springs State... | reverse complement strand
TCGCCGGCCCGTGTCCACCACCTCAAGCCGTTCGACTTGGGCACTGCGCCTATCACTGTCCATAAGGACAGTTCTCAACAACACGCCTCATTCGGCAAGGCGGCCTTCACCGGACGGATACCCTATTTCTCACGCCTTTCGGCGAGTAATCATTGACACAGTACCCTGAGCTAACGGCACCATCGCGCAGCAGAAGATGATCGCGATTTATCAGCTGCTGAAGGTCCGCGGTGAATACGGGGCCATGGGCCGGACGAACCAGAAGCGCTTCCTCGACCGGATCAGAAGGAGTGAGGCGCTAAACGAGGACACGGCCTTGGATTTACATTGGGCGCCACGGAACGTTTCTGCGTCCGCTTATGACCAGCGGGCTGATGGTATGAGTCTGATCGACGGCTAGCATCGCTGTCGCGCGGAATCTTTACTGATAAGGTTTGGTCGCAATCCTTATCGGTCGGGCTCAATATTCTATAACATCCGATCGCCGAATGTCAGTTTCGCAATCAGAACGGACTTCGGACACGCATAATAGCGTCCGCTTTGGGGGGCAAAGGCAGACTCGCGAAAAGGTCTGCTTTCGGATCAGAACGCATTTTATGGGTGGCCAGCGATCGTTTGGTTCTTCGGCCAAGACAACGGCAACGTTTTCGGTATTTCTCGCAGCGTGAGTTCGAGCTCAGTTCCGTCCAGGATGCCGCTTACGATCCTCGGAGCGAGAAAAGCCAGCCTCAATCCCTGCCGAACGACCTTCGGGTGTAGCTTTACGCCGGCTGCGAGCCCTTCGACGGAATAATATCGACCACTTGTCAGATCGGCCAGCCACGCATGGGCTCGAACGACCGACAGGAGCAGCTTCTGATAGGTCTCCTGATCCGTTAAGCGCAAAGCCTGATGGGGAAGACCCGGCTCGTTTGCCTGCCTCGGTATCCCGATCGGCTTGAGCGATCGACGACCGTCAGAAGCGCTGATGAGGGGGACTTGGGCGCAATTCTTCTTAAGGACCACGCGATCGACACGCTCGAACAGCGTTTACGTTAGCGTTTCGACATTTTCTTCTAAGCCCTTTCTCGCGGCCGCTTCAACGAGGCTCTCAATTTCTGGTGCCGAGATTCTAGGGACCGAGCCGGCATTGTGTTTTCGCCCCCGGAGAGCGGTGCTGACATAGAAGCGATACCGAACCCCGTTTTTGCTGGAGAAGCTTGGGCCCATCCGGTTTCCCTTGTCGTCAAACAGCCTGCCCAGAAGCAAGGCACCACTCTGGGAATGTTTGACCTTGCGCCTGACCGTGTTCGATTTGAGAAGTTGCTGGACCTGATCGAAGGTCTCGCGGTCAAGGATCGCCTGGTGCTCCCCTTTGAACCATTTCCCACCGTGATGGATTTCGCCAACATAGATCCGGTTCTTCAGGAAATAGGCGAGGGGGCCATAGGTGAAGGGAATGCCGCCCTGGTATTTCCTGACTTTGGTGTCCCGGCGTTTGGTCACAATCTTCCGGCGGTCGAGTTCGGCGACGAGCCTGCCGAAGGACCCCAGTTCGAGGTAGAGGCGGAAGATGGTGCGGACGGTCTCGACCTCAGTCTTGTTGATGACGAGTTTCCCGTCCTTGGCCTCGTAGCCGAGCGGGACCGTGCCGCCAGTCCATTTGCCTTTTTCCCGGGACGCGGCCACCTTGTCCCTGACCCGTTCGGAGGCCAGCTCCCGTTCGAACTGGGCAAAGGACAGCAGGACGTTCAGGGTCAACCGCCCCATGGAGGTGGTGGTGTTGAATTGCTGGGTAACGGCTACGAACGAGATGGATCTGGTGTCGAAGGTCGCCACGAGCTTGGCAAAATCGGCCAGTGAGCGGGTAAGGCGGTCGATCTTGTAGACCACGACCGCGTCGACCTTGCCGAGCGTGATGTCGGCCAACAAGCGCTTAAGGGCGGGACGATCGAGGTTGCCGCCGGAATAGGCGGGATCGTCATAATGCTGGGGGAGGGCCTTCCAGCCCTGCGAAGCCTGACTCTTGATATAGGCCTCGCATGCCTCCCGCTGGGCATCGAGGGAGTTGAACTCCTGCTCCAGCCCATGCTGGGTGGACTTGCGGGTGTAGATGGCACAGCGCAGGCCTTTTGCTTGCTCAGCCGGCACGACTTGCCTCCTGCGCCTTTTCACCTGACGCAGACCTCAGCCCGAAGAACCGAGGCCCGTTCCACTTGGTGCCGGTAATCGCCCGAGGCGATCTCGGACAGGCTCGTGTAGGTCCTGCCATCGAAGGCAAAGCCCTTCTCCAGCACGACGACCCGGTAGGTTCGCCGATTCCAGGTTCGAACCAGCTCGGAGCCGGGCTTGATCCGCCGAGGCAACTTAAGCCGGCCGTTTGGCTTGGTCTGAGCGGCCTTGACCAACTGGGCCAGGAGGCGCCGATGCTCTTGAGAGAGGCCGCCGTAGGCCTTCTCCTGAATCCGATATGCGATGCTGCGCCTTAGAAGGTCTGGGCCGAATGCTTTTGGCGGTTCGGCTCGGAATAATTCGCGATAGCGGACGCGGAGCTCTGCGATTGGGGCCGAGGGCAGGCGATCCAGCTCGGCCTCAATGGTTGGATCGGTTTGCCTCCTTTGGCGTTTCTGGGTGCGGGCATCACGAAGCGGCACCCGACTTCATGATGCGATAGACTCGCTCATCGCCGACTTTCTCGGAGGCGAGGTTCAGCTTCAGCTTTTCTCTTGACCACGCCGGCAAAGAAGCCGCGGACCGAATGTTGCTGCCAGTCTGTGACCTTCATGACGTCGGTGATTGTCGTTCCCTTGGGCTGGCGCAGCAGCCCGAGGACAATCTCCTGTTTCGAGGAGCGCCCGGCGGCGCGCGTAGGCACTGTATTTGCTAGAGTTGCCATATCGTACGCCCCGAGAAGGGAAGTGCTGGAAATCTTACCGTTGAAGAACTCGCCATCGAGGCGTCTTGTCAGGGCTCATCAAATCGAGACGAGCTTGGCGGCATCTAAGACTGAAAGCGCGGCACCTTCAATGGCATGTTTCTGTATTTCATGTCCTCGCGGTATCTGCATAAAAATGTATTGGAGAATTCCACTAGTGCGATTTACGTCGCTCCGACCTCCGCCTGCCGGCATGATCTCAAGCAGTGGAATCAATGAGAAAACCTCCGCTTTTTCGGCCGCGATCTCAACTGACTTCATTTGAGAATAGAGTCCGATGTCGTGGCTCGTCTGATCATCAAGAGGTTGTGTTGTCTTCACCCTTCGACGCACGGCTCTCAACGGAACGATGATATCATTTTGCCACCTTGAAGCGACCTTACTGAGCCTTTCGAGATCTTCGGAGCGAAACTGAACGTTCTTACGTGTGGCGTAGTAGACGATCGCAAGAAAAAAAGCCACGTCTACTCCAGCGTGGTCCTGTAGAAAAAGGCATGCATCTGAAACGTCACGTCTTGAATATAGCTCCAAGATGTAATTCCAGCAGGCGTCTTTTGATTGCTGTTGCGAAGTATTCATGAGCTGATCAATCCGCATGACGGCTGCCGGCAAGAGCCGCCGCACTGTTTCACGATCATTCCTTCCTGAAATCTTTGCCTGAATCATCCTGACCAGCGGCCGATTGTTCTGCCGGCCCGAGTTCAGATTCGCCCCATCGTTTGACCAGCTTCGTGTCGATGTCAAAGAGATCAAGCGCGCGACCGACGGTGTGATCGACTATCTCGGCAACTGTCTTCGGCCTCGTGTAGAGTGCGGGTACCGGCGGCATAATGATGCCCCCCATTTCGGTGACTTGGGTCATGCTGCGCAAATGACCGAGGTGAAGCGGGGTCTCGCGCGTGAGCAGGACCAATTTTCTCCGTTCCTTAAGAACGACATCGGCGGCGCGAGTGAGCAACGTCGTGGTAATTCCACTGGCGATTTCGGAAAGCGTACGGATCGAGCATGGCGCAATAATCATACCGATGGTTCTAAACGAGCCGCTTGCAATTGGCGCGGCGATATCATCGACCCGATGGGTGACCGACGCGAGCTTATTAAGCTCCGAGACCTTCATGCTGGTCTCATGCATCATCGTGATGTGAGCGGACTTCGTCATCACCAGATGGGTTATGAAACCCAATTCTCCGAGCACCTCCAACGTCCGGATCCCATAGAGAAGTCCAGACGCCCCCGTGATTCCTACGATTATGCGCCGCCTATCTTCGGGCAGGTGTTGATGACGAGTGCTGTGCACGGCTGGTTTCCTCTCTACCGAACTATTCCGACACACGACAACCAGCGAGATCTCTTCCAGCTCTAAGGTTCATCCCCGTCACGCCAGATTGTTCAAGAGCTTGAACCGCGACAGTCTCCGCCTTGCAACTACTCCGCCTGAAAGGCTGCTAATTTGGGGGGCGATCCGTCAAAGCCCAATTCGTTCCAACGGGAGGCGACGCGCTCGTATGTCGAGCGACGGAGAAGCGTCGATGCTGGGAAGTGCTTTAGATGGCGGTGCGGCTTGCAGGCATTTATCAGCGCTTTTGAGCCATAGGGGCGCGCTTCCGCCGGAAACTGGCTGGGATCCAGGCTCGTCGACCACGTATTTCTTAAGAAGTCGATATCGTCTGTTGGATGACAGCGGGTGCTCAATGCCCACAGCACGTCGTTTATGTCGCTGGGATCAACGTCCTCGTCGACGACGATCACCCATTTCGTATAATAGGCGGCCGCTGGGCACTGCGCGGCAAGGGCCAACACTTGCGCCGAGTGGCCAGCGTATTGTTGCCTTATAGAGACGACAACCATACCCCAGCCTGATGCGGAAGCCGGATGCGAGTAGGCTGCAACGACTCCAGGAACACCGATCCGCTCAAGATCGTCCAGAATGCGAGCAGATCTCATTATCGCGTAGTAAGCTCCGATCTCGCAGGACGGATACCGAGCCATCAAAGCATGCGTAAAGATCGGTGATCTACGATGATGCACTGCTGTTACATCGATGACGGGCTGGGGCGAGCGCTCGCGCCCATAGTAGCCGGTGAACTCTCCTAACGGGCCCTCGGGAAGAAGTTTGCCAGCATGGAGACGCCCCTCGATGACGAATTCCGCGTGCGCCGGAATCGGCAGATTCACAGTTTCCGCCGATGTGAGCTCGATGGGGCTTCCCATGATCCCGCCCGCGACATCAAGCTCCGACTGCTCAATGCCGAACGCCTGTGCGCCGACCATGAAGAGTACGGGATCTATACCGTACGCGGCCACTACTTCGCAGGGCTCACCCCTTGCCCACCATGCTTCGCGATCCAACAAACCGTGCTTTCCCGGCGACCAATAGAGCCCTATCTCCCTGGGGCCGTGCAGCATCTGACGGTAGCACCCGACATTTATTCGCTCACTCACCGGTGAGCGCGTCAACAAAATATTCCCGGTCCCAATGAACTGGCCGCCGTCTCCTGGTCAGCGTAGCCTTCAAGTTTGGTCCAGCCGAGCTATTTGCGATCATGCTGCTGGGACTGCTGGCGGGCGGCACGATGTCGAAGGGATCTCCGCTCAAGGGGATCGCCATGACAGCGTTCGGTCTGTTAATCGGCGTGGTCGGTACCGATGTGAACAGCGGAGTGGAGCGGTTCACGTTCGGCTTCCTGCAATTGTCGGATCGGGTCGAACTCGTGGCTCTGGCCCTTGGCTTGTTTGGAATTGCTGATTTCCTATGCAACGTCAATCGAATGCAGCTTATCGGGAGCGGTACGAAGCTGCGACTGAGAGACATGCGGCCAAGCAAGAATGAGGTGCGGCAATCATTCTGGCCGATGGTTCGAGGTACGTTGGTAGGCACTCTATTTGGCGCAATGCCCGGCACCGGACCGACGATCACCACTTTTATCGCCTATGCGCTGGAAAAGAAGATTTCGAAGACGCCCGAGCGTTTTGGGCATGGCGCTCTCGAAGGCGTTGCGAGTCCCGAAGCGGCTTCTCATTCGAAAATCCAGGTCGATTTCATTCCAACGATGAGTCTCGGTATTCCAGGCGATGCCTTAATGGCCTTAATGCTGGGAGCTCTGTTGATCCAAGGAATCCAGCCCGGTCCGCAGCTGATCAGTGAACATGCTGATATTTTTTGGGGGCTGATAGCCAGCTTTTGGATCGGTAACGTGCTGCTCATCATACTGAACGTCCCGCTCATCGGCATTTGGGTGAAATTGCTACAGGTGCCTTACCGGTATATGTTTCCGAGCGCGCTATTTTTCATTGCCGTGGGCGTATTCAGTACCAACAATAGCCTGTTCGACGTTGGTGAAACGTTGGTGTTCGGACTCATTGGCGCGCTACTCATTGCGCTCCGCTTCTCAGTGGCGCCTATTTTACTCGGATACGTTTTGGGACCGCTGGTCGAGGAGAATTTCCGTCGAGCTATGTTGCTCTCGGATGGAGATCTGGCGGTTTTTATTCAAAGCCCGATTGCTGCAACCTTCATGTTGACATCGGCATTGCTGGTTCTGGCCCAGGTGTACTTCGCTCTAGGCGCAAGAAAGAGGGAATATCTCCCAGCAAATGCTCAATCGGGGATCGGCGCGGACGATGCTGGTCCGAGCGATAGCCGTTCTGCCAGCCTGGAGCACACAACGGAGATGTCGCGCCTCTGAGTGAGAGCATCATTGGAGCCTTCGGCTTCTTCCTTCCTGCGTAATGACCGCAGTCGGGTAGCGGGTTTTGCAGCAGATCCCGGTAACGCTTCCTGAGATCGGCGATTGGCATATTCGCCAACGCGCCTCAGTTGAAAAAGACGTCAGTGCGCCGAGACGTCAGGGCCAGTTGCCCGGACATCAACTCGAGGTCACACGCTGCATCGACCTGCACGAAACGCGAGCGTTTTTCGACCCGGGTCAATCGCGCCCGCAGCCGCAATACGTCGCCCGGACGAACCGCGCGGCGAAATCGGACGGCGCGGAGAGCGACGACGCGGCTTTGCACAGCGTCCGTAACGACATAAACTTCCTGAAGGAGAGCCGGAACCAACGCAAGAAGAAGTTGACCAGGCACGATCACAGATCCTCCATCGAGCTCACGCTCGGCACGCTGCGTATCCCTATGAACCCAGTTCTGGTCGCCCGTGAGCTCGATGAAGCGGTTCACCTCGTCTTGCGTGATCGATCGCCAGCGTCCCGGCGCAAGCGCCTTGTCGACGAAGCCGGCGAGATCAATTGCATTTGCAACGCGAATTGCCGTGGCGTGCGTCAGCGCGTCGAAATCCGGCGGTGGTGTTTGGCTCATGATAACATCCGTTAGATCGTGACAAGCAGAGCACTGCCGAGTCCGCCCGCGGCGGCAATGGCGGCCAATCCTAATGCTCCGGATGGTTCCATTTGCATCTCGTGCCATAATCGAACCGCCAAAATGGCGCCTGACGCACCGATCGGATGACCTCGGGCCAGTGCACCGCCGCCGCGATTGAGGACCGATGGCATCACGCCGATTCCCTCGGCACAAGCGATCGCCTGGGCGGCAAATGCTTCCATGATTTCCGCGACTGCGATTTGGGTGGAGGCAATCCGCTCCGTTGCCAGCAGGCCTTGGGCCGCAGAAATCGGCGCGGCACCAGGCATCGCCGGATCACCGCCCCGACGCGCCGCCGCGATAATCCGCAGTGGCCTCGCCGCTTTGAGCCTTCTGGCCATGGATTCGGAGACCACCAGCAATGCCGCAGCTGCGTCCGCTTCGACCGCGATCGTGGCGCGGGTGACGCCGAATTCGGGATCGCCCGCGAGGGGCGCGAGGCGCGCGCAGACCGCCTCGGTGAGCCGGCGGGGGAAGGTGTCGTGCGACAGTCCGACGAGTTGAACGATCTCCGCCGGGCCCGGAGGATTTTCGAACGCCTTACGATGGCTGGCGATCGCAAATTGATCCTGCCGTTCGCGCCGGATGTTGAACGTCTGGGCCAGCGCACCGGCGGCGGCGATCATGTCGGGATCGCGCTCCGGCCACGGTGCGAATGGCGGCCTCTCGTAGAACTGAGGCGCTTCATCGACATGGCGCGGCCGTTGTGCGCGAAGCGGAGCGCGGCTAAAGCTTTCGATGCCACCGGCGATGATGGCATGTGCTCCGCCGCCGGCGATACGGTCGGCGGCCAGCATGATCGCGTCGAGACCGCCACAACACTGGCTGTCGATTGTCATCGCCGGAACATGATCTGGCAGTCCCGCCCTCAATGCGGCCAGGCGGGCCGGATTGCCGCCGCCGTACAACGCGTCACCGAAAATGACGTCGTCGATCGCCTCAGGTGCAATGCCGCTGTCGGCCAGTACGGCCCGTATTGGTGCTTCACCAAGCTCGGCTGCCTCCACCGTCTTGAACGCACCGTTGCGTGGGGCGACGGCGGTACGGCGGGCAGCAACCAGGTAGGCGGCGGTCATGGCAGCGTCTCGCATGCGCCAGCCTCCCAGATACGGCGTAGCGCGTCGAAATCGGTCTTGCCGGACGAGGTCGTCGGCCATTCCGGTGTCAGAGCAAAGCGACGCGGAATCTTGTAAAGCGGCAGGCGTGCGCGGGCATAGCCGACCATATCGGATGACGACACGGAGGCGTGCGGTCGAAGTTTGAGCAGAGCCATCAGTCGCTCGCCGCGGCGATGATCGGTAACACCCAGTACTGCCGCCGCCGTCACCGCGGGATGAGCCTCGAGCACATGCTCGATCTCCTCGGGGTGAACGTTCTTTCCAGCGGTGATGATCATTCGATTTGCGCGACCAACGAGATGCAGGAAGCCCCGTGCATCGAGCAGGCCAATGTCACCGACAGAAACGGCCTCGCCATAGCGCATGATTGCCGCTGTGCTTCCGCAAGCATACTCCATGAAAAGAAAGGGACTGGCCACGAATACCTGGCCGACCTCACCCGGCGGCAGGCATCGCCCGAGATGGTCGCGTATCGTCAGATCGACGCCAGCGAAGGCACGTCCCACCGAATCAGCAGGGACGTTCTCGTCATTTTTTGCTACCGTAATGAAGCTGAGCTCGGACGCGCCGTAGAACTCAGCAAACCGTGCTAGCGGAAATTGTCGGTGCAGTTGCGCCGTCGCGCGGCCCTGCCACTTGGCGCCCGATGATAGGATCCATCGCGTGGTGGCAAAGGGCGGCTCGCCCTCGCGTGCGGCGGCCTCGATCATCATTTCGAGCTGGGTCGGCACGCCGTAGACTACGGTTGCCTTGTGTGATGCGATCAGGCGGTTCGCAACATTCGGTCGAAATTGCCGGCAGAGGATGACGGTCGCCCCGACATGAAGCCCATGTGCGAGGCCGTAAAGAAACAAGGAGTGCGTGAGGGCGCCCGGCGCCAATATGACGTCGCCGGCGCCGATATCGAATTCACGGTCGGCGGCCCGGAAGCTCTCAATCCACGACAGATGGTGGCGGCGATAACCTTTCGGCGCTCCAGTCGATCCCGAGGTGAAGCCGACATAAAACGGCGTGAGCGGATCGGGCTCAGGCACCGCCACCAATGACGGACTGGCGCCGACGGCATCCGCAACCGTTGCGAACGGGCTTTGGGGGTCGATGGCTTTCAGCGTGCCAAGCTCGCCGCCAGGCCCGATTCCGCCGCTGATGACGATGCCGGGCAGAAGCGTCGTGATCGCCAGCTGCACTGTTTCTGCCGGCCACGATGGATCGAGAATCTGAGCCTCTCGTCCGGCACGGCAGGCAGCGAGAAACAGCAGCGCCAGCGCTGGCCCGTTTGGCAGATGCAATGCAATGCCATGTCCGGCCGGCACCGCCTTTGCGAGATGCGCGGCCAGACGGTCTACCGCCTCATCGAGTTCTGCCCACGTGATGCTGTGACCGTCGCAGACCAGGGCGATGCGGTCCGGTGTTGTGCGGGCGTGCCGAGAGAGGGGCGCGGTGATGGTTCCGTGGACGGTCATGAGCGGCTGGCGATCGCGCCCGAGTATCCACGGTACGACGCCTCCGCGATGAAGGCGGTCGCCAGCGTCTTCAAGAGGTCGCCAGGCAGGAACACTGCGCTGGCGAGCAGCGCCTGCAGCGGACTCAGTCGGGCGATCGCCATCAGACCGATGATGCCGCACGCATATTCCACAATAATGCCGCCGCTGACCGCGGCGATCAGAGCCGCTCCGAACACCGAGAGATGCTTCAGCCGCGTCATCACCAGGCCGGCGACATAGGCGGCCGGGATGAAGCCGAGCAGGAATCCGACCGAGGGCGCGAACAGGACACCAAGCCCGCCGCGGCCACCCGATAACAGCGGCGCGCCCAGAAGCACAACGAACAGGAATAGCAGAACCGTCAGCGCGCCGTGGCGTGGGCCGAGGATGATGCCGGCCAGCATTACGCCGAGGGTCTGGGCCGTGATCGGCACGCCCATGGCGATCGGCAGAATGATGCTAGGCAACAGGCCGAGCGCGGCAATAACGGCGGCAAACAACGCGATGCGGACGATGGCACGAGTGTCCACGGGATTTCTCCTAGGGCGAGGGAGGGGGGTGACGGACCGAGGCGGCATCAAACCCGCGCGCGTCGAGCGCTTCGGCGACGCGGTCGGCAAGCTGAAAAATGTCGGTGATGAAAACCGCTACCAGCTGCAGTGGCACCCGCCGACAGCTGCGGGCTTTCCATGCCTCCTCCCTTGCGCGCCACCGCGTCAGAAGCATGGGAACGAAACGCAGGACCAGAGCTACAGCAAGCGCCACTTTGCGCGGATTGATGCCGAACGGCCGCAGCACGCGAAACAATGGCGCCATCGCGTCGATCATCGCGCTGGTCGAGGTTGTCATGCTGACGAGTTCGGCGAGCAGCAGCAGCGCCAGCAGCCGCATGGTCACGACGGCACCGGCGTTCAAGCCCCCCGACGCGGCCTGCAGCCCGCCGACGATCAACAGAAGCGGCAGCAATGGCCGCAACGCCTTGAGGCGCGTGATGCCGGCTGCACCGAGGCTGGCAAAAATCGCGGCAATCATCGCCAGTGCTGCTGCCAGAATTCGCCAGTCTCCGATCGGCAGCAGAAGGAGGCTGAGCACTGGCAGCGCGCCGAGCTTCACGCTGGCGGGGATGCTGTGCAGCCAGGTCGGACGCGCGAGGCCATCGATCAACATGTCGTAGCGATATCCATTGCGGCCGCCGACATCGCGTGCACCCGGTAGGCGGAGATAATGTCGGCGGGCCGCCCATCGGCGCGGATGTGGCCCGCCTCCAGCCAGATCACGCGACCGAACTCTGCGAGGAGCTCGATATCATGAGACGCCATCACGATCTGTTGCGGCAGCGCCATGATTCGGCGAAACAGATGCCGTCGGGTAGGCAGGTCGAGACTGGCAAACGGCTCATCCATGAGCAAGATCGACGGGCTGGTTACGAGCACTGCGAGGATGCAGACGAGCTGCTTCTGTCCGCCGGACAATTCATTGACGTTGCGATCCACCCAATCGGCGCCACAACCATGGCGTTCGAGTAGCGCAATTGCCTGCTCGCGGGCCTGCGACGCCGGCAGGCCACGCTCGGTCAGTCCGAATGCGATTTCCTCCCCGACTGTGGGAAAGATGAGCTGGTGTTCCGGGTTCTGAAAGATAAAGCCGACGTTGGGCAACAGCTTCCTGCGACACAGGGCCGTATTCAGGCCGGCCGTCAAAACCCGTCCACGGGACGGCAGAAGCAGTCCATTTATTAGGCGCAACAGTGTACTCTTGCCGGACCCGTTGTCGCCAATCACGCCGATCCGGGGCTCGTTCATCTTCAACGCTGGGACAGCAAGCACCTGACGAGTTCCGCGCCGAACCTCCACGTCTTCAAACAAGATTCCGCCGCCGTCCGAACGGCAGGGCTTTTCCTCCGGGCTGCTCGCGACCAGCGATCGATAACTCCTTTGGAAAAACGCAACAGCCTTCATTTTCTTCTCGATTACCGACCGAACTCATACGCCAATCCAGCGGACAATAGGCGCGCTACGTTTCCCGGAGAAGCCGCGCGGGTGGTCACTCACAACACGAAATTCTGATAGCGTTTCAGATCGTTGATTGCGCTTCTGATATTCGCCCGCTTGAGCCGTTCCGCTTCGGCGGCTTCGCCGCGGCGCATTGCGGCCAACACAGCCTGATGTTCGGCCAACCCCTTGGTTGCGCGACCGGGCAGGATAAGGACTCGTCGCATGATAGTTCGCGTTTTTTCGTAAACGCTGTCCAGCATGCTCGCGAGAACGGGATTTCGCGCCGCCTCGATCACTCGCTGTCGCATCTGTCTCACCGCCCTGTCATAGGTGTCGATGTCGCCGGCCGCGACAAGTTTCTCCATCGGCTTTCCAAACAATTCAACCAGATCGTCCCATGTCTCCGGCGGCGCATTTTCAGTCGCCAAACGTACGCAGAGGCCTTCCAGCGCTTCGCGCACGTCGTAGATTTCGAAGACCTCCGTGAGTTCAAGCTTCGCAACGACAGCGCCCTTGTTCGGTTCGCGTCGAATCAGGCCGCGGCGTTCCAGAGCGGTGAGAACTTCGCGGACGCGTGCGCGGGAGACATTGAACTCGCCGGCCAGATTCTGTTCGAGAAGCTTTGAACCTGGCGGCATGGCCTGAGTGGCAATTCGCTCCCTCAGGGTTTCAAGGATAACGGACACCTGACTAGCGGCGCTTGGTCCGCCTTTCTTCCGATCGGCGCGGCCTTCCGCTCCCTTCTTTGCCTTCTTCGCGCCGATCCCGCTGAGACGGCCGTGATCCATCTTCAATGACCTTCATGCTCGTGCCGGCGCTCAACGGCGCCACTTCAATTGACATAACCGGCGATGGTGAGCGCGTGCAACTGCAATCACTGGACGGTGTTGTGAACATATTTGTCGACAATTATGTATGGATAATGTCGACAAATATGAATGGGGCGGGTATAGTGGGGTCAAATAAGCGTTTGGGAGGAACGATGACGGCGAAGAGCGGCCCGCTGAAAGGGCTTCGGGTCCTTGAGATTGGATCAAGCGTAGCGGGCCCGTTTTGCGGCCGGCTGCTTGCCGACTTTGGTGCCAATGTCATCAAGGTCGAGCCGATTGAGGGCGATGCCGTGCGCACCATGAGCAAGCGGGTGCGTGGTCGCTCGCTCTATGCAGCCTCAATCTTCCGGAACAAGCGGCTGGTAGCCATCGATCTGCGTACCGAGGCCGGGCGGGATCTGGTGCGCCGCATGGCGGCGCGCAGCGACATCATGATCGAGAATTTCCGGCCTGGCACGCTCGAGAAATGGGGAATGGGTTACGACGTTCTCGCCCGGGAAAATCCGAAGCTGGTGCTGGTTCGTATCAGCGGCTTTGGCCAGGGCGGTCCATACAGGGATCGGGCGGGGTATGGAATCATTGGCGAGGCCATGAGCGGCCTCCGTCATTTGACCGGCGATCCCGACAGGCCGCCAGGTCGGGTCAATACCTCTCTGACCGACGAGGTCACCGGACTTTATGCGGCTTTTGGCGCCATGATGGCGATCGTCGCTCGGCAGTGGACCGGGCGCGGGCAATGTGTCGATGCGACCTTGTATGAGAGCGCGTTCTCGCTGATCGAGCCTCACGTCCCTGCGTTCGGTTCCCTTGGTGTCATCGCACAGCGCGCCGGATCGAGGCTGCCCGACAGTGCGCCAAACAACCTCTATCCCACGCGAGACGGGCGTCACATCCATATCACGGCGATGGCGGACAGCGTGTTTGCAAGGCTGGCCGCGGCCATCGGCAGGCCGGAATTTTCTGCCGATCCTCGTTATGCCACCGCGATTTCCCGATCTGCCAATGAGGAAGCGCTCGATGCCGCAATCACCGGATGGACTCGGAATCACGATCTTGCCGATGCCGAGAAAACCTTGGAGGCGGCCGGCGTACCCGCGTCGCGCATCTACGACATTGCGGACATCTTCCGCGATCCTCACTACCGCGCACGCGACATGTTGCTCGAAGTGCCCGATGCGGAGCTTGGGTCTGTGACGGTCGCCGGCGTCGTTCCCAAGCTTTCGGAGACGCCCGGATCGGTTGCTCACCTTGGCGGATCGCCCGGGCAGGATACGGCATCCGTGCTCCAGGAGGTGCTCGCGCTCACCGTGGAGGAGATTCAGGCCCTTTCCGGTCGAGGTGCCATTTTCTGTGCGGGTGCGCGGAGTGAGTGTTCCGTAGAACTTCAGGGAGTCCGCTAATGGCGTTCCAGCGGCTTATGGATGAATTCGAATCCCGAGCAAAGGCTGCTCGCGAGATGGGCGGCGCCGAGAAGCTGCAAAAGCGCGCGAAGGCGGGCATCCTCAACGCCCGTTCGCGTATCGACCGTCTCGTCGATTCCGGTTCATTCTGTGAATCCGGTCTGTTTGGCGAGGCTGTCTACAGCAATGGCAAGACCAATGCTCCCGCTGACGGAAAGATCACGGGCTATGCGCGCATCGATGGTCGCGAAGTGGCTGTCGTCTCGAACGACTTCACGGTCAGGGGCGCATCGAGCAGTCTGACCAACATGCGCAAGATTGCGCAGATGCGTCGTGTCGCTCTTTCCCGTGGGCTTCCGATGGTCTGGCTCGGCGAATCCTCCGGCGCGCGGTTGCCCGACAATCAGGGATCGAGCGGCATGGCGACCATGCTCGGAAACGATCCGACCCAGTACCAGCGGATGCGCGAAACGCCGTGGGCTTCGGCGATCATGGGCTACTGCTACGGTTCGTCGTTCCTCTACAACTGCTGCTCGGACTTCAGCGTGATGCGCAAGGGGGCCGTCATGGCGGTGTCCAGTCCGGGGCTGGTCGAAATGGCCACCAAACAGAAAATCGAACCGGAGGACCTTGGCGGCTGGCGGATTCATGCCGAGATCACCGGAATGGTGGACGTGGTGGTTGATACGGATGAGGAAGCGCTCGACGCCATCAAGCGCTTTCTCGGCTACATGCCCAGCCACCACAACGAACTGCCGCCAGTCGCATCGGTTCCGGCGGGGTCTGGCGCGGAGATGGCGAACATTCTCGATCTGCTTCCGGAAAGCCGTACCCAGGTCTACGACATGCGGAAGGTGATCCGCGCGATTGCCGACCGAGACAGCTTCTTCGAGTTGAAGGCGCGCTTTGGAAAGGTGACCGTCACCGGGCTCGCCCGCATCGGCGGGCGCGTCGTCGGCTTCATCGGCAACAATCCGCTGATCAAGGGCGGCGCGCTGGACACCGATGCATGCGACAAGATCATCGACTTCCTGGTGCTGTGCGACTCCTTCAACATTCCCCTGGTGATCATGGTCGATACGCCTGGCTTCATGATCGGCGTGGAACCCGAGTTGAAGCGCGCGACGGGCAAGATCGTCAATTTCATGAATGCGCTGCAACTGGTCACGGTCCCGAAGCTGTCGATCATCGTGAGAAAGACCTATGGGCAGGCCTATCTCAACATGGGTGGTGGCCGCAATTCGGACGAAGTGGCTGCCTGGCCGACGGCGGAAATAAGCTTCATGACGCCATCGTTCGCCACCACCGTTGTTCACGGCCTGAAGCCGGGCGATCCCGGCTTCGATGCGCGCCATGATGAGATGATGCTGGACAACGAGATTTGGGGTGCAGCTGCGGTCTATGGCGTCCAGCACGTGATCCGGCCGCAGGAGACGCGCGACTACCTCATCCGCATGCTCGAGGTCCACCAGCTTCGAACCAGTAACGGAATCGGCCAGCACTTGCTGCGCGCCTGGCCGACCAGCAGTTGAGGGCGAGATGTTTGACAGAGTGGTGGTAGCCAACAGGGGCGCCGTCGCGGCCCGAGTTATCCGCGCCTTGCGGGAGATGGGAATAACGTCGATCGCGCTTTATTCCGACGCCGATCGCTGCAATCCCTATGTTGAGGAAGCCGATGAAGCTCATCACATTGGCGCTTCTCCGGCCAGGGAAAGCTATCTCAACGTCGAACGCTTGATTGCGGTTGCCCGATCCGCCGGTGCCGATGCTATCCATCCCGGATACGGTTTCTTGTCGGAAAACGCCCCATTCGCCCGGCAGGTTGAAGCGGCTGGCATTCGCTTCATCGGTCCCAAGCCCGACATGATCGAGGCCATGGGCCACAAGACGCAAGCGCGAGATCTGGTTCGTCGCCATGGCATGCCGATGAACGCAGGCTCGGGCGTCCTCAACGGCGATCCGAAGGCAATCGCCGAGGCCGCCGAACGAGTGGGGTACCCCATTCTCATCAAGCCGGCCGCGGGCGGTGGAGGGATCGGCATGATCTCGGCCATGAACGCGGAGCATCTTCACGCATCGGTCGAGAAGGCCTCGTCGCTGGCTGCGCGTGCCTTTGGCAACGGTGACGTCTATATCGAGCGGTTGATCGAGCGTCCTCGCCATGTCGAGATTCAGGTGCTCGGCGATGAGACTGGAACAGTCCGTCATCTGTTCGAGCGCGATTGTTCGGTCCAGCGCCGGCATCAGAAAGTGATCGAGGAAGCACGCGCCCCCGGCATCGCGCAGGAGGACGTCGATCGGCTCGGCAACCAGATCGCCGGGACTCTCGCCCAGATCGGGTATGACAATATCGGCACCGTCGAGATGCTGATGGGTCCCGACGGCGAGTTTCATTTTCTTGAAATGAATACCCGGTTGCAGGTCGAGCATGGCGTGACCGAGGAGGTCACCGGCATTGACCTGGTCAAGGCGCAGATTGACCTCGCGGCGGGCAAGAAGCTGAACCAGGTGCTTCCACCTTCGATTGTCCCGCAAGGTCATGCGATCCAGGCACGCATTTATGCCGAGGATCCCAGGCGCTTTCTCCCATCTCCGGGCCGGCTCCAGGTCTTCCGTCCGCCGATATCCGAAGCGATTCGGGTCGAGACCGGATACGGCGAGGGCGGCGAAGTGACAGCATTCTATGATCCGCTCGTAGCGAAAGTCATTGCGCGGGCGCCGACGCGGGACGAGGCGATCGCCAAACTTGCAGGTGCCCTTGAGGAGTTCGAGATCTCGGGCATCAAGCACAATATTCCTGCACTTCTAGCGGTGCTTCGGTCGCCCGATTTTCTTGCGGGATCCGTGCATACCGGCTTGTTGTCGACCATCAAACTGAATTGAGGAGCGAATGAACGAAATCAAGCTCAAATCCGAAGTGTCAGGCTCGGTGTGGAAAATCGAAAAGCAGATCGGCGATGCCGTCGAGAGCGGCGACACGATCATGATCATCGAGTCCATGAAGATGGAGATACCCGTGATTTCCGAGGAGGCCGGATCGCTGTCGCAGATTCTCGTGAAGGAAGGCGAGGCGATCAATGAAGGCGCCGTCGTCGCCGTTATCGAAGGGTAAGTGGTTGATGAGCTGGGAAGCTGAGATCGGCGAACTGCATCAGCGCCGTCGCTGGGCGGAAGAGCTGGGCGGGGCCGAGGCGATCGATGCGCAGCATCGCGTAGGAAGGATGACTATTCGCGAGCGCATCGACCGGCTGCTGGATCGCGGCAGCTTCAACGAGCTCTCGAAATTGACCGGTCAGGGAACATACGACCGCGATAACACCGTGCGGAAGGTCCTGCCGGCGCCCTATGTCATCGGCATGGGCAAGATCGACGGGCGCGCCGTTGCGATCGGCGGAGAAGACTTCACGATTCGCGGTGGCGCGAGCTGGGGAGCCGATCGTCGCAAAGGCGGACAAGGCGGGCTGATCGAAGACCTCGCATTTCACTACCGCATTCCGCTGGTCAACCTCATCGACGGCGCCGGTGGCAGCGTTGCCTCGATCAAGCGACGGGGGCATGCGGTGTTTCCGGGAGTCCACGGTTTCGAGCGCTCGGTCGAGCTGCTCGGGATGGTGCCGGTAGCGAGCGCGGTGCTTGGTGTCGCGGCAGGCGGCCCCGCAGGGCGAGCGGTTCTTTCGCACTGGTCGGTGATGGTGCGTGGCACCAGTCAGATTTTCGCTGCGGGACCACCGGTGGTGGAGCGATCGATGGGGCAAAAGCTGACCCGCGAAGAGCTGGGCGGCTCCGACATCGCTGTGGCTGCCGGCGGCACGATCGACAACGTCGTCGATACCGAAGACGAAGCGCTCGAGATGGTGCGCCGCTTCCTGAGCTATATGCCTCAGAATGTCTGGGAGTTGCCGGCGCGAACCATGACGGGCGACCCCGTTGACCGTTGCGAGGAGGGCCTGGCGTCCATCGTTCCGCGCCATCGGCGCACGCCATACGATATGCGTCGCCTCATCAACATGGTGGTCGACGTTGGCTCGGTTTTCGAAATTCAGCCGAACTACGGACGCTCGGTCATCACGTCGCTGGCCCGGCTCAACGGCTATGTCGTCGGCATCGTCGCCAACAACCCGATGGTTTACGGCGGAGCGATGGATCATCGCGCGGCGCGCAAACAGATTCATTTTGTCGAGATGTGCGACACGTTCCATATTCCGATCGTGTATCTCGTCGATCAGCCTGGCTTCATGGTCGGGCCGCAGGCCGAAGCTGCCGGCACTCTGCGCGAGGGTATGAGGGCCGTTTATGTCGGCGCGAAGGCCACGGTTCCGATTTTAACCCTCGTCATCAGGAAGTGTTACGGCATGGCAGGGATGGCGGCATGCGACAAGGCGGGACTGAATTTCAAGGCGGCGTGGCCATCGGCCGAGATCGGCAATCTGCCGGTCGAAGGCGGGGTGCGGGCGGCATTCCGCCGGGAAATCGACGAGGCTGCAGATCCGGCGTTGCGCGAGGCCGAGATCGAGAAGGAACTGAAGGCGCTCTCTTCACCGATGCGCATGGCAGAGGCGTTTGCGCTTGAGGACATGATCGATCCCAGGGAAACGCGTCCCTATCTCTGCCGATTGCTGGAAGCAGTCCAGGGCAAGCTCCGCAGCACCGTAGGGCCGAAATTTCAATCCGGCGTCAGACCATAGCCAGCATCGGAGTAGCGCATGGGAGCAGCGCCCAACTTGTCGACGGCAGATCAGCAGGCCTCTTTCACCGAGCGGCTGGTCGACCTTCTGTTGCATTTCCCGGCAGAGAGAATCTCTGATCGGGCGGTGCAGGTTGCACTACGATGCATCGAAGACACCGTTGGTGTGAGTATTGCAGCCGCGGCCCTGGGAACTGCGACGGCTGGTGCCGTGATTGCTCCCGATGTGGATGGTGGAGCGACCCTTTGGGGATTCGGGCGGCGGTCCTCCGCCGAAGCCGCAACGCTCGCGAACGGCATGTTGGCCCATGGTCTGGATTTTGACGATACCCATCCTGCCGCCATCATGCACGCGAGCGCAGTCAATGTTCCAATCGCCATCGCGCTTGGCGAAGAGCTGAATACGACGCCGGCCGAACTGCTCGCCGCGCTCGTTTTGAGTTACGAGGTTTCCGCCCGCCTCGGGCGCCTCGGAGCAGGACCTTTTCAAGATCGTGGCTTTCAATCGACGGCGGTGTTGGGCATTTTCGCCGCGACGTTTCTGGCCGGGCGCCTGTACCGGGCCGATCGCGAGACGGTCATCAATGCCCTGGGCATCGCCGGCAGCATGGCCTCCGGCCTGATGGAATACCTTGCCGATGGCAGCAATACCAAGCAGCTTCATGCGGGATGGGCGGCGCAGTCCGGGCTTCAGGCATTCAAGCTTGCCGCCGCGGGACTGACCGGTCCGAGGACCGTGCTCGAGGGGCGCTTCGGCGTGTTCCGCGCCCATGCCGGAATTTCCATCAATCCTGACGAAAGCCTTCAGCCCATCAAGGATCGCTTTGAAGTCGAGCTGATGGCGCCAAAACCTTACCCGGCATGCCTGTGTGTTCATGCGGTCGTTGAAGCGGCGTTGGATTTGCGACGGCGCGGCATTCTTGCCTCCGATCGCATGCAGGAGATCGAGACGATCGAATGCGAGGTGCCGGACTGGTATGTGAACCTGGTCTTCGAGCCTGTCGCACTCAAGGCGGCACCACTGACTGTCTATGACGGGCGGTTCAGCGCAGCCTTCTGTCTCGCTCGAGCTGTGCTCGATGGAAAGCTTGGCATCCAGAGCTTCGGCCCGGAAAAGCTGCATGATCCGCTCATGCGCGAGATTGCTGGCAAGGTTACCTATCGTGCCCGGACTTTCCCCGAGTTCCCAGCAAGCTTTCCCGCACTTGTGAGAGCGCATCTGAACGACGATGCAGTTCACGAAAGCTTTGTGCCACATAACCTCGGTTCGGCCGCTGCACCATTTACCGCTCCCGATGTCGAATCGAAGTTTCGCGAGAATGTCGAGTTTGCAATTGGCAAGGAGTCGGCGGACCGTCTGCACGAGGCCATCGTAAATCTAACGAAAGAGAAGAATATCGATCGGTTGCGGACCGCACTCGTAGATGCTCGCATCAATCTGAAAACCACAAAAACTGAAGAAAAGCCGGAGGAGGAAAGCCATGTTACGAAAGACGACAGCCGCGGCGGCAATCGCCGTAGCGGCGGTGCTAGCCACGGTTCCGGCATCAGCGCAGTCTCCGCAGAAAGCCACCGTCACTGACGATTACGAAGTCGTCGTCGATCCGACGGTCACTGGCACGTTCGTATTCGCGCATGGTTTCGGCCTCATCTACGCGCCGATGCCGATCACTCGGGAACTCCGGGCGCTCGAGATCAAGTTCCCGAACGCAAAGATCGAGTGGCAGAACATATTCACCACCGCGCAGCAGCGTGACGCGATGCTCGCCGGGCGGCTGGATTTCGGGTCGTGTACGCCCGGACCGTATCTGCAGTCCTGGGACCGCGGAGTCGACTGGAAGTGGGTGCAGGTGACGTCGGGTTTTGACGCATATCTTATGGTGCAGCCGGATGGTCCTGCTTCGCTGACGGATTTCATCGGGACGACAAAGAAGATTTCGCCCGGACCGAACACGGCGCAGTATTTCGCCGCTCAGGAATTGCTGCGTCAGTCCAAGCGCGACCCGAAATCGCTTGACCGCAACTGGGTCAATCTACCGCATCCGGATGCGATTCAGGCCATGATCGCCAAGCAGCTCGACGGGCACTGGGCGACGGCAGACTTCGCATTGGAGTTGCTGGACCGCGGCTTCAAGCGGATCGCATCGTTCCGGGAAATCTATGGCGGCCTCTACGCCGTCGGTGCCTGCGCATTGACCAAGACGCTGCAAGCTTCGCCGGCGGTCGCGCGCGGCTATGCCGAAGTGCTGCAACAAACGGCGGCCTGGATGAAGCGGCATCCGGACAAGGCCGCCGAGATGATGAGCAAGTCGGTTGGAGGCAAGGTTCCGGCCGCTAACTTCGTTCGCTACATGGCGTCCGACCTGTATGCAACCTACACAAAGGATGCCGATCTGAAGGGGCAGGCCGAGTCCATGCGTGCGCTTGGTGTCATTTCGCGCAAGATGACGGGAGCGTCGGACTTCTACGCATATCCGGAAGAGGCGGGAACGAAATGGTAGCATTGACGAAAGTAGTGGAGTCCGACCAGCCGCCGGTGCATGCTTCCAGCATCGCAAGGCCGGCGGTCGCGATCAAGGATGTTTCGATCGCTTTCCAGTCATGGTCGAAGAAGACCATCGTCGCGGTCGACTCGGTCTCGCTGGATATTCCGAAGGGGGAGAAGTTCATCCTGCTCGGACCGTCCGGCTGCGGCAAGTCAACGCTGCTGACCGCCATCGCCGGCTTTATCCCGGTGACGCGCGGCTCGATAGAGGTCAACGGCGAAGTCGTTCGCGGTCCTTCGATGAGCAGCATCCTGGTCTTTCAGGACTTCGGTCAGCTCTTTCCCTGGCGCACCACGGTCGGCAACGTGGAATGGGCGCTGCGGCGGCGATGGCCCAAAATGTCCGGGGCCGAGGTGAGGGACCGGGCGGCCAACTATATCGATCTGGTCGGCCTGTCCAATCAGGCCCGGCAGTACCCCAACACGTTGTCAGGCGGGCAAAAGCAGCGATGCGCCATCGCGCGGGCATTCGCCGTATCGCCTGACATCCTGCTCATGGACGAGCCGTTTGGCGCGCTCGACGCCATCAATCGCGATCGCATGCAGGCGGAGTTGAACAGGCTTTGGTCAGAAGCTGAACCGCGAAACACGGTGGTGTTCGTTACTCATGACGTCAACGAGGCGGTTCATCTCGGGCACACGATCATGGTGATGTCGCGCGGCCCCGGACGGCTCCGCGCTGTGTTGAACAACCCGCATGTCGGCGTTCCGCCGCACGACAGTTCGGCGATGCGGCTGGTTTCCGAGCTGCGCGACCTTCTGAAGGAGTAGACATGACAAACGTAGATCTGGCGTTGCCCATGTCCGGCCTTTCCTACGAGAAGTTTCGCAAGCCGATCATCATCGTCGTGCTATGTGCGATATGGGAAATCGCAGTGCGGGGCTTTAACATCAATCCTTTGCTGTTTCCTCCGTTCTCGGATGTTGCCGTTCATCTGCTGCACGGACTTGGGATCGGCGGGTCGGGTGAATTGTGGCCCTACATCTGGGATACGTTGTCCGTACTGCTTCAGTCCTATGCCATCAGCGTTGTTCTTGCGATCGTCCTGACCGGCCTTGCCGTCAGCAGCGGCTGGGCGCGGGATTTGCTCGCGACGTTGACCGGTGTATTCCAGCCGTTGCCATCCATCGCATTGCTGCCGATGGCGATCCTGTGGTTCGGCTTTAGCCGGGAATCGGTCGTGTTCGTCGTCGTCATGGCGATGATTTGGCCGATTGCTTCCTCTCTGACGGTTGGCTTTGCGACGGTGTCGCCGACACTGGTGCGCCTTGGTCGGAACTATGAGTTGTCCCGGCTTGGCCTGATGACAAACGTGCTTTTGCCCTCTGCGCTCCCGATGATGATCTCCGGCCTGAAGGTCGGTTGGGGATTCGGTTGGCGCACGGTGGTTGCAGCGGAACTGGTGTTCGGTGCGACCGGCAGCGGCGGAGGCATCGGTTGGTACATCAACAACAGCCGTCTTTTCATGAATGTCGCGGACGGCTTCGCCGGTATCATCCTTGTGGTCGTGATTGGTCTTTTGACGGAGAGCCTGTTTATCGCTCTCCAGCGGGTGACGACGCATAGATGGGGTACTGAGTCGATCTAGTTCGAGTAGGTCTGACAGGCTACTGCATGCCTGTCGTCGGTGACTTTGAAGGCCGCCAAGAGGAGAAGAGCCTGGAATGGGACCCCTTCAAAGCGTCAAGGTGCTGGAGATCGAAGCGATCGGGCCGGTGCCGTGGTGCGGCATGATGCTGTCGGATCTCGGCGCCTCTGTCTTGCGTGTTGACCGGCCGGCACCCCCATCGGGGCTGCGTCGGCCTCCCGACCAATTTCAGTTTGCTAATCGCGGTCGGCGGGCGATCGTCGCGGACCTCAAGAATCCCGAGGCGGTTGCCCGTATCAAGCAACTCGTCGCCAGGGCCGACATCCTCATTGAAGGTATGCGTCCTGGGGTGATGGAGAGGTTAGGACTGGGACCGGAGGTCTGCCTCGGTATCAACAGTCGTTTGATCTATGGTCGAATGACGGGATGGGGACAAGAAGGGCCACTGGCGAGCGTTGCGGGCCACGATATTAACTACATCGCACTCGCGGGCGCCTTGCATGCGATCGGTGAAAGGGACCGTCCGCCAGTACCTCCGCTTAATCTGCTTGGGGATTTCGGCGGAGGAGGAATGCTTCTCGCGATCGGGGTTTGCGCTGCATTGGTTCATGCACGTGCAACTGGGCAGGGACAGGTGGTTGACGCCGCCATGATAGACGGGATCACCAGTTTAATGACGCCCTTGTTCGGTCTGCTGGCGGCTGGACAATGGCGAGATGAACGCGGCAGCAACACCTTGGATGGCGGCGCACCTTGGTACGGCGTGTATGAGACGGCCGACAGAAAATACGTTGCCGTAGGAGCCGTCGAACCGCAATTCTACTCGGCGTTGGTCCGTGGTCTTGGCATCGACGAGAAGGCGCTTCCATCGCGCAGCGAGCGCGAGAAGTGGCCGGAAACCAGAAAGAGATTCGAGGCCATCTTCAAGTCGAGAACGCGGGCTCAGTGGACTGAGGCGTTCATCGGAATCGACGCTTGCATAACGCCTGTTCTGTCCTTGACTGAGGCGGCCGTCCATCCGCACCAAACGGCGCGAGCAGGCTTCACGACGGTCGACAGCATTGGTCAGCCCTCGCCTGCGCCGCGCTTCTCGCGGACACCTGCCCGCATTCAGGGAGCGGTGCCCGAGCGTGGGGCGGGTGGATTGGAGGCGCTCAGCGACTGGGGAATTTCCGACGAAGATGCAGAAGCCATCCTCTCTCTGCGGCCTAGGAGCTGTGGACAGTTACCTGAGCCATAGAACGATGGCTGCGAGGGTGACGACGGCGAGGTAGTTCCGGGCGGTCTTTTCGAAGCGTGTAGCGACGCGGCGGAACTGTTTGAGCTT
>Ga0153954_1000681_pt1 | contig 24337 bp, 27 predicted proteins | sample TSFL038MetaG_FD_102277 | JGI IMG/M metagenome (GOLD analysis project Ga0153954, IMG submission 102277) | Attine ant fungus gardens microbial communities from Florida, USA - TSFL038 MetaG | ecosystem: Host-associated > Fungi > Mycelium > Unclassified | place: USA: Florida, Wekiwa Springs State... | reverse complement strand
TGTCGTTGGTTTCGATCCCCGGGATGCCGCCCTTCTTCGCCTTCATGAACTTGTCGGCGCCGACGATGCCTTCGTAGAGGGGCGAGCCGCCGGAGTTGAGGACGAATACGCGTTCCAGCGAGTGGGTGAAGTCGCTCGCCGTCACCGGTTCGCCGTTCGAGTACTCGAGGCCCTTGCGCAGGTTCAGCGTGTAGGTCTTGCCGCCGTCGGAAACCTTGGGGAGCGCGGTGGCGAGGCCGGGGATGACCTTGCCGCTCGCCTGACCGCTCGCGTGGTTGTAGGTCAGGAGCGGGATATAGGTGTTGTAGCTCGCCGTCCAGCCTTCCACCGTGTTGGACAGCGCCGGGTCGAGGTAGTCGGGGAAGGAGGCGTAGGAGCCGAGCAGGGTGCCCCCGTTGTGGCCGCCGGAGCCGGTCGTGGAGTCGCCTGAAGTCGAGGAGCCGCCACCCCCGCAGGCCGCCAGGGCGAATGCCGCGAGCGCGCAGATCGCGGCGAGGAAGATTTTCTTTTTCATAGCCACCAGACGGCCCTTCGGCAGAAGCGGACGGGACCTTTAGCCCTGCCCGGGCTGATTCTTACGACTGCCGAGGATCGATTCCTGCCGATCGGCGCCGTTGCAGCGAAGCTCCCGTGGTTCGAAATGGTCGCCATGCGACCGCAAGGAACCGCCGAGGCATAGGATCAGGGGGTGGCCCTCTACAACGTCACGGTTCGCGCGCAGTTCACCAAGCGCACGGTCGAGCGGCTGACCGAGTCCGGCGTCTACTTCGTCCAGGGCGCCGCCGACGAAGAAGGCACCAGCCGGCGCCGCCACCACCTGCGCGTCCAGGCCGACAATTGCGACGACGCGGTCGAACGCGCCCGCAAGGACGTCGAGGACGCGGGCGGCGACGCGGCGCTGGTCGAGTGCGGCGGCCCGGTCTACACCTGAGCCGGGCGCGCACCGCAACTTGAGCGCCGGCCCGGTGCCCGAGCGCATCGGCGTGGCTCGGCGTGGGTTAATAGGGACATGCCCTGGCAGAGACCTGGCCGTCGTGCCCTGATCGCCACCCTGACGGTGGTGGCGGCGCTGCTGCCGGTGTCCCTGATCGCCGCCGTCTCGGCGCTCGGAGACGCGCCCGAAGGGGCGGGCAACAGCGGCGCCGGCCCGGCGATCGTCGGCTTCTCCCCGCACGAGGGGACGATCGGCGGCGGCACCGTCGTCCACATCAGCGGCGGCGGCTTCACCGCGGTCACCGGGGTCTCCTTCGGCGGCCACAAGGCGCGGTCGTTCGCGGTGAAATCGGACAACGTCATCGACGCGGTCGCCCCGGCGGTGCCGCGCGGGAACCGGGTGCGGATCCACGTCGCCGCCTCGGGTGGGGCGGCGACCAGCAACGCGACCTTCGCCTTCATCGGCTGCCACGTGCCGCGGTTGAAGGGCGACACGGTGGCGGGGGCGCGCCGGGCGCTGGCCGCCGCGGGCTGCAAGGCGGGGCAGGTGCGGCGGGCACGCGACGCCCGCGCGCCGCTGCGCGTGATCGGCGCGAGCCCGCGACCCGGCACCTGGCTCGAGCCCGGCGCGCGCGTCCGCCTGCAGGTGCGCTGAGGCGCGCCAAGTTTTTACCGTCGCTTCACTTCCACCCAAGGATTGGGCGCCACCCTCAGCTCGAAGACAACGAGAGGAGGAAACGATGGCGCAGATCCTGGTCCTGACCGAGCCGTCCGAGGCCGACGGCGAGGTCGTCTACAGCGAGAGCGTGGGCTCGGTCCACCTCGAAGGCCACGCCGGTGCCCAATTGGTCGAGCGGCTGCGCTGGGCGGTTGCCCCCCGGTGTTGATGGGCCGAAAAGCCACGAAATAGCGCGCTTTTCGGCCCATCAACGCGTGGCGGGCTGGAAGTTGCTGACGATCTACCACACCGCCGAGCCGCTCGACTATCCGCGCCGCCTGCCGCCGAGCGTGGTCATGGTCGGGCCGAGCCTCTGGGACCCGACCGCCGAGCAGTCGGTCGACCTGCCCCAGGACAACCGGCCGCTGATCCTCGTCGGCTGCTCCTCGGAGTTCCAGGACGACGGCGCGATCGCCGCCGCAGCCCTCGCCGGCCTGCGCGAGCGTTATCGGGTCGTCGTCACCACCGCCGGGGTCGACCCGACGAGCCTCGGCGACCCCGGCGACGCGGTCGTCGCCCGCTTCCTCCCCCACGTGCCGATCCTCCGCCGGGCAGACGTCGTCGTCTGCCACGGCGGCATGGGCATCACCCAGAAGGCGCTCGCCTTCGGCGTCCCGGTCTGCGTCGTCCCCTGGGGACGCGACCAGCTCGACGTCGCCGCCCACGTGGTCGCGGCGGGCGCCGGAACGCGGCTCGGCCGCCGCCGCCTCTCCCCCGCCCGCCTCACCGCCGCGGTCGACCGCGCGCTCGCCTGCCGGGAGGGCGCCGCGCGGGTAAAGGCGGGCTTCGAGGCGACCGGCGGCGTCGCCAAGGCGGCGGATCGCCTGGAAGCCCTCGTCGCCTGAACGTCATCCGCGGAGGGGCGGGGTCTCTAGAAAGCCGGCGCCCCCAGGTGCGTTCGCAGAAATCCGCGGATAGCGCGGATTTCTGCGAACGCACTCGCGGCGGGAGCCCGAGGAAGGGGCCCGGCCGTACCTCCCACCCCGCTCCCCCACTACGGACGCTCGAGGCGACCGGAGATCGCATCGGCGATCGCGGTCTCGCGGACGCGGAAGTGCATCTTCTTGCCGGTCGCGGTCATCGGCAGGGAGTCGACGAGGCGGTAGGCGCGGGGGCGCTTGTAGTCGGCGAGCATCGGGTGACTGTGGCAGTGGGCATCGAGAGTGGCGACGGTCGGCTCGTCCGTCGCGCCTGTCGCAGGCACGACGTAGGCGACGACCAGCTCGCCCCAGCGCTCGTCGGGCAGTCCCACGACGCAGGAGTCGGCGACGCCGGGGTGCTCGTTCAGGACCTCCTCGACCTGCACCGGGTGGACGTTCTCGCCGCCGGAGATCAGCATGTCGTCGCCGCGGCCGACGATCGTCACGAAGCCCTCGGCGTCCCAGGTGGCCAGGTCGCCGGTGTGGAACCAGCCGTCGCGGAAGCGCGCCGCCTGCTCCCCCGGCTGGTTGACGTAGGCGTAGCCCGCCTTCGGGGTGCGGACGACGACCTCGCCGACCTCCTCGCCGTCGCGCGCCACCGGATCGGCGGGATCGGCGCCGTCGCCGTCCGAGCGCGCCACGACCACGTCGTCGTCGGTACAGGCGCGGCCTGCCGAGCCGGCGTGCGCGGGCAGGTCGGCCGGGCGCAGGAAGGTGTTCCAGAACGACTCGGTCGTCCCGTAGCCGTTGAAGATCCGCGGCGTGAGCACCTCCTGGTAGAGCAGGCAGGCCTCGCGCTCGAGCGGCGCCCCCATCGTCACGATGCCGCGCAGGCTGGCGAGGTCGCGCGGCGCCCGCCGCTGCTCCTCGGCGAGCATCGCCAGGTTCGTCGGCGCGCCGACGAGGAAGGTGAGGCCGCGCGCGGCGACGAGGTCGAGCACCGCCGCCGGGTCGAACGCGCGCAGCGAGATCGCCGCCGCGCCGACGTAGAAGACCGGGTTCGGCCCGCCCGAGTAGAGCCCCCCGCGGTGGAACCACGGGGTCATGTTGAGGGTGCGGTCGTCGGGCGCGAGCGGGAAGTGCATGATCACGTCGTGCGCGCTCATCACCTCGACCAGGTCGTTGAGCGAGACCCCCTTCGGCAGGCCGGTCGTCCCCGAGGTGTAGAGGCGGGTCGTCTCGCCGTAGACGTCGCGGTCGGGGAGCGGCGGCGGCGCGGCGTCGGTGGCGAGCAGGGCGTCGAAGTCCTCGCCGACGACGGCGGTCCAGCCGGGAGCGTGGGACGCGAGGCCGAGCGCCTCGCGCGCCTGGCCGTCGAGCTCGGCGTCGAAGATGAACGCAGCCGGGCGCGAGTCGTCGATGACGTGGGCGGTTTCGCCGGCCGAGAGGCGGAAGTTGATCGGCGTCGGGATCGCGCCGAGGCGCATCGCCGCCAGCCAGGTCAGCGCGAACTCGGGCCCGTTGAAGAGCTGGAAGACGACGGTCTCCCCCGGCCGCACGCCGCGCGCGCCGAGCTCCCCGGCCAGCCGCTCGACGTCGCGCCAGAGCTCGGCGTAGGTCCAGGTGCGCCCGCCCTCGGCCTCGGCCAGCGCCGGTCGGTCGGCGAAGCGCGAGGCATTCCGCGCCACCCCGGCGAGGTAGCCGAGGTCGCGCTCGAAGACGCCGCGGAAGCTGGTCGGGTCGTACTCGTACATAGGGGCGGTTCCTCCTCGCCGCGCACTCTATTTAGCGCGAGGCGATTGGCGGGCGCGCCGGGCGCGTAATCTGCGGGCCTTGGCACCGCTCTTCAGAGGGGGTTCCGACGACCGCTCCTCGCGGCGCCGCTGGACCGACCGAATCCTCGGCATCGGGCTCGGGCTGGCGCTCGGGCTCGGCGTGCTCGCCTACTTCGTCTTCGTCCACTCCGAAGGCACGCTCGACGCGCCGCAGATCAACGAAGGCGGCGGCGCGGGGCAGACGACCGGCGGGCAGCCGGGCGCGGCGGAAGGCGCGGCGCCCGGGGCCGGCGAAGCGGCGCCGGGCGAAGGCGGCGCGAAGGGGGGCACCGGGCAGGGAGCCGCCAAGCCGCCGGCCAAGCCGGTCCCGGTCGTCAGGGTGATCGGCGGCGCCCCGCCGACGAGCAGCGGCCCCAAGCAGCTCGTCTTCCACAAGGGGGAAAAGGTCCGCTTCGAGATCGAGACGAGCGAACCGTTCGCCTTCGAAATCCGCGGCCTCGGCATCCAGAAGTCGATCGAGGCAAGCTCGATCATCTCCTTCGAGGCGACCAAGGCCGGGCAGTTCCCGGTGATCGCGACGGCGACCATGATCGGCGTCGCCGACCTCCTGATCAAGCCGGCGCGCTGAGGGCCTGAACCCGGCGCGGTCGCCGCGCGTACCCCTCACAGCCCAACCCCGAGGAGGTACGTGATGACGAAGACGCCGAAGAGAACGATGGCCGCGCTCGCCCTGCCGGCGGTGCTCGGCGCGCTGGTGATCGCCGGCTGCGGCGGTGGTGGCTCGACGAGCAGCCCGAGCGGCGAATCGGGGGGCTCCGGCGGCGAAGGCAAGGCGGTGAGCAGGAGCAACTCCGGCTCGGGCGGCACGATCGGGACGGCGCAGATCGCCGGCCTCGGCACCGTGCTCGTCAACTCCGAAGGGATGACCGTCTACGAGTTCACCGTCGACCACGGCACGAAATCCGAATGCTACGAAGCCTGCGAAGCGGCCTGGCCGCCGGTCGTCGCGAAGGGCAAGCCGACCGCCGGCGAAGGCGCGATGGCGTCCGCCCTCGGCACCACCAAGCGCAAGGACGGCACCATGCAGGTGACCTACGACGGCCACCCGCTCTACACCTACGCAGCCGACTCGGCCCCCGGCGAAGCGAACGGCAGCGAAGTCGAAGGCACCTGGTTCGTGCTGAACACGGGCGGGACGGCGGTGAAAGGCCAGGCGACCGGTGAAGGCGGCGGCGCGCCGGCGTCCGAAGGAGGCGAAAGCTCGGGCGGCGGCGGCTACGGCTACTGAGCTCACCTACGGCGAAGACGTGAGCTGGTTCCGCAACATCGTCGCCGCGGGCGGCTGCGTCGTCGTCTTCGGCGGGGAGGAGTACCGCATCGACGCGATCGAGCCCTGCGATGCCGCCGCCGGCCGCGGCGCCTTCCCGCCCGTCCGCCGCGCCCTCCTCACCGCGACCCGGCGGAAGAACTTCCGCCTGCTGCGGCGCGCCGGGAGGGGTGACGCTTCCTCCGCGTTCGTGCGTCTTCTTCAACGCCGGACCTGCCGCTCGTGCACTTATGCGCGCCCTGGCGCGCATAAGTGCACGAGCGACGGGGCCCGCCGGAGAGCTGTGTCCCCGTCCCTTCTCCCCCCGCCCCGCCGCGCCGCGGATCGGCGGCCTATGCCCTCTCCCCGCCTGATCTGAGGATCGATTTCTCCCGCAATACGGCGACTTCAGGCGTCGAGCAGGCGACGGGCCTCGGCGGCGATCGGGGAGGTGCCGGGCTCCAGGCGGTCGAGCAGTTCGCGCCAGCCGGCGTTCTCGGCGATCGTCGCGCGCAGCTCCTGGAGGCCCGCGTCGGTCTCTCCCTGCTGGATCAGGGCGAGGGCGGCCCAGAACCGAAGCTCGGTCGCACCGGGGGCGCGGGCGTGGGCCTCGAGGTACTTGGCGGCGGCTTCGTCGTGGCGGCCCTCGCCGGCCAGCTCGTCGCCCTCGCCGGCGACGACGTAGGCGTCGTTGAGGTCGACCAGGCGGCGCAGCTCGACCAGGGGCTCCGGGTGATCCTCGACGCGCAGCTCGACGATCCTCTCCCAGGGCTCGCCCGCCGCGGGGACGACGAGGATCGCCGCGGACTGGCGACCGCGGACGTCGCCGCCGGCCGCCTCGCCGGCGTCGAGGGCCGCCAGCAGGCGCTCGGTGAGGCCGCCGCCGGTCGCCTCGAAGGCGGTCGACATCGCGGGCCACACCTCGGGGCCGGCCATCATGTTCGCCTGGCAGGAATGGTGGGCGCCGACCGTCTGGCCCGCGAACGGCATGCACTCCGCGCCGGTGTGGGCGGCGACGCCGCCGCGGGCATCGACCATCGCCACCTGGCGGACGGCGGCGAACTCGTCGGCGGCGGTCAGCGCCGCGACCGCCTCCGGCGCGGACTCTCCGGCGCGCAACCGCTCGATGCCCCGCGGCCCATAGGAGACGTTGACGTTCGCCTGGGTCGCGATCGCCCCCACCCCGGCCTCGGCCCAGGTGACCAGCCCGCCGACCGAGAACCAGTGCGACTGGACGGCGACGCCCGTCGCACCGGTGTCGGGGTCGTAGGCGACGATCGAGTAGGTGCCGCGGCGGGGGGACCGGCGGCGCGGGTAGGTCGACTCGAAGCGAGGGGTGTCGGCGGGATGAAAGGCCAAAGCGCTTTGGAAAGCTACGCGGAATCGCCCCGGCGCGCAAGCGAGGGGGTGTCGCTCATCGGCCTCCGACCCTGATCTCGATCCCCGTGAGCCGTGGCTTCGCCGCGTCGGGCGGGAAGTCGAGGTCGCGGCCGGGCCGGTCCATGACGAAGACGTAGAACGGCGAGCCGTGCTCGTGGGGTCCGGCGGCGACGATCCGGTGGCGGAGGAGAAGCCGATCCCGATCACCCGCGGCGGCGCGTCGAACCAGATCGCCGGACCGCGCACGGGGCTGGAAATTTCGCAAAGCGCTTTGTAACCTCCGCGACCATGAGTCCCGCAGACGCCGTCACGTTCGATCCCTGGACCGCGATCCCGCCGGAGGAGTTCCGCGAACGGCAGCAACGGCTGCGCGATGCGGCCGCCGCCGAGGGCTACGCCGGGGTCGTCGTCTTCTCCCGCGGCGGCGCCTTCCTCGACCAGTTCCAGGACGCCCTCTACCTCACCAACCACTACTCCCAGCAGCCCGCCATGGGCGACGAGACGGGGATCGGCAGCGCCCGCGCCCACGCCGCCGTCGTGGTGCCGGTGGACGGCCCGTCAAGCGTCGTCGTCGACATCCCCTGGTGGCGCAAGGACCTCGTCGTCGCCGACCGGGTGATCCCCTCGATCGACGTCGCGGGTTCGGCGGCCCGAGCGCTGAAGGAGGCCGGCCTCGCCGACGGCAAGCCGGTCGCCATGGTCGGCGCCAGCTACATGACGGCCGCCGCCTACCTCGCCCTGCGCGAGGCCGTCCCCGATGCCGACCTGCGCCGCGCCGACCGCCTGGTCGAGATGCTCCGCATCCACAAGAGCGAGGCGGAGGTCGACCTCGTGCGCCGTGCCTGCGCGCTCGGCAGTCGCTCGATGGACGCGATGATGGGCGCCGTCGTCGCGGGCGCCACCGAGACCGAGGCGGTCGCCGCCGCCACCGCGGTCCTCTACGCCGGCGGCGGCTCGCTCTACGACGCCGCCTGCGCCTCGGGCCCCAACTCCCACACCTTCTCCCACGGTCGCATCCCCTCCGCCGACCCGGTCCGCCGGATGGAGTCGGGCGACCTCTTCCACGTCGACTACTACGGTGCCTACGGCGGCTATTACTTCGACTTCGCCCGCTCGCGCGCGGTCGGCGACGACCCCAGCGACGCCCAGCGCGACCTTCTCGAGGCCACGATCGAGGCGGTCGAGCACATCTGCGCCGCGATCCGCCCGGGCCTCACCGCGGCCGAGCTCTACGCGGTCGGCGACGAATGGGTGAATGGGTCGCCGGTGGTCGCCTCGCTGCCGGTCGAGGAGCCGGAAATGGAAGGCTTCCCCGCCTACGGCCACGGCATCGGCCTGATGTGGGAGGGCCCCTGGGTGACGCCGGACGACGACACCCCGCTCAAGCCCGGCATGTGCTTCGGCATCGAGCTCCTGCTCGGCCACCCTTCCCGCGGCGGCTCGATGTTCGAGGAGAACCTGGTCGTCACCGAGGACGGCTTCGAACTGCTCACCGACGCGCGCAAGCGCTGGTGGTGACGGGCCGACCTCGGGCTTTCTGAGCCTCGGGGAGCTTGGCCTCGGTCTCGGTCTCGGTCTGACAGGCTCCGGCCCCACGGCAATGGCCCTAACCGACCTCCGCGGAGAAGTGGCCGTGGGTGAGGAGTTCGTCGGTGAAGGCCATCGTCACGCGGACCTCGGTCGGGGCCATCTCGGTCCCCTTATATAGGGCGACGCCCGCGACCCAGTCGGTTCCGACCGTCGGCGGCGTGAGCCATTCCGCGCTCAGACCGAGCGCCCGCATCGGGGCGAGGGCGGCGAGCAGCGAGCGCCGGTCGGCCCAGCGCTCGCCGCGATCGGTGCCGTAGACGACGACATCCTCGGCGCACATCGATTCGACCGCCTCGAGATCGCCGACGGCGAAGGCCGCCAGGAGCCGCGTCGCCCGCGCCCCGAGGTCGCTCACCCGACCAGCGCCTCCATGCCCTGGAAGTCGAGGTCGAAGCCCCAGTGCCGCGGGCCCATCACCTCGAGGCCGGCCGCGGAATCGAACTGGTCGCGGCGGCGACGGCCGACGACGGCGATCTCCTGGCCGAGCTCCAGGTAGGTGTTGACCAGCGGCTCGGCGGTCTCGGGATCGCAGAACTCGATCAGGTCCGGGCTCGCCGCCCAAGGCTCGCCGTCGAGCCAGGTGACGTGGTTCTCGTTGCGGAACCAGACTTTCAGCGAGCGGCCGGCGAACCCGCCGGTGCCCTCGAGGGTGTGGGTGCCCTCCATGTAACCGTTGTTGACCCACTCGCGCCCGCCGACCGTGCCGCGAAAGAGCACCCAGCCGTCGAGCGCCGCGGCGGCCGCCGCCACCGGGTCCTCGCCGGCCTCACGGGCGAGGCGGATGCTGCGCCCGAGCCGGAGGCACTCGCCCATCGTCCCGGCGACCGCGATCTCCCGCGCCCGCTTCGCCGGCAGCGCCGCGAAGGCGCAGGCGATCAGGCCGAGCGAGGAGAGTGCCGCCTGCTTGGCGATCCGCTCGATCCAGCCGAGCGACGGCGAGGCGGAGATCAGGATCTCGTTGCCGAAGTGGTCGACCATGGCAAAGGGCAGCACCTGCTCCTGGTGCATCGCCAGGCCGGTCGAGGGCAGCTCCGGGATTGCGCGCCCGGCGTAATCGGCATCGGCCAGCGGCACGCCGGAGGCCGCCGCGGCGCCGAGGATCGCGCACGCGTTGATGCCGCCGATCTCCACCGAGATGAAGCCGCCGAGGTCCACCCCGAGGTTCGCGGCCAGCATTTCCGCCGCGTTGACGAAGGGCCGCTCGAACTGTGGCCCGCCGCCCAGCGCCAGCGCCCGCTCGGTCGGGTCGTCGAAGCTCTCCGGCGCGATCGAGCCGCTGTAGCAACAACAGATCAGCACGTCCTCGTCGTCGAAGTCGTCGAGTGAGCGCCAACCGATCGCCCGCCCGGCCTTCACGTCGGCAAGGAGGTGTTCGCGCTCGACGACCGGCTCGCCGCCGCCCGAGGCGCTCATGAAGTTGGCGCCGCGCAGGAAGTCTTCGACGTCGACCTCGGTGGTTATCTGACTCATCGTTGCCTTTCTGTCGGGGCCGGCGTCAGCCGACCTCTTCGGGGAGCTCGTACCAGCGCTTGCGCTCGCCGACCCGGGCGCGCAGCTTCCAGCCGCGGCTCTTAGGCGCGGCCTCGAAGGCCTCGCGGAGCTCGCCCGCGCGGTCGGCCACGTCCGGTTCCAGCTCGGCGAGGGTCGCCAGCGTGCCGGTGAGGGTGCGCCAGAGGCCCCAGTCGGAGCCGACCAGCCCGTTCAGGTAATCGACGTCGACGTGGTCGCCGGGCCCGGAGCCGAGCTCGTGCTCGCGCAGCAGCGCCGCCGCGTCGCGCGCGTCCTTCTCGTTCAGCTCGACGATCTGCAGCTTCGTCAGCAGCAGGTCGGCGACCGGCAGGGTACGCGGCTCGATCCCCACCCGGTCGCGCAGGTCGATCGTGTGGCACATCTCGAAGACGTCGACGAAGACGTCGAGCTTGCCGCGCGGCCCGGTGAAGATCATGCGACGCTCGCCGTGCATCGCGTTGAAGCGGCCGTCGGGCTCGTAGCCGCGCCGCTCGAGCACCTCGGCGAGCGCCGCGGTCGAGGACCTGGTGGTGATCCCGTCGAGGTCGGCAAGCTCGCGATAGGGGCCGTCGGCGATCGCCTGCGGACAGTGCAGGAAGATCGCGCCGCCGCCCAGCAGGCTGAAGTCGACCCCGGCCGCGGCGGTCGCGTCGGTGAGCGCGATGCTCTCCTCGTAGAGCGGGACGCTCATCGCGGGGGCGCCTCGTAGCCGAAGGCGCGGCCGACCAGGATCGAGAAGCGGTGGCCGAGGCTGCAGGCGAAGAGCATGCTCACCGCGGCGTCGAAGCCGTCGCTGCTGACCGGATTGACCCAGAGGATCCGCCCCATCGTCAGCCCTGCACGATCTGCCAGGTGCGCACGCCGCGCTCCGGCTCGAGGTCGAGGATGGCGCCGCGCAGGATGCCGTCGCCGTAGTCGGAGCCGGGGTTGATCGAGATCGTCGTCCCGATCTTTTCGCTGCCCGGCGACTCGTGGACGTGGCCGTGCAGGCCGAGCAGCGGCTGGTGCCGTTCGATCGACTCGCGCACCGCGGCGGAGCCGACGCCGATCTGGACCGGGCCGCCGGCGTCGGTGACCGGCCGCAGCTCGTCGTCCAGCTTCGTCGCCTGGTCGAGGTGCGACTCGAGCGGCGGGCAGTGGAGGTTGAAGACCGCCTTCGAGGGGTCGTTCAGCTGCGCGGCCATCGCTTCGATCTTCGCCGCCAGCTCCTCCTCGCTCAGCTCGCGCGGGGTGTGCCAGGGGGTCGGGGTGGAGAAGCCGACCGAGATCATCTCGTAGCCGCCCGGCAGCTCGACCGGGCCGTCCTCGGCGTAGGCGGCGATGCCGGACGAGCGCAGCACCTCGGCGAGCCGCGGGTCGTCGTCGTTGCCGAGCATCGTCGTCACCGCCACCTCGCGGTCGCCGATCCGCTCGTCGATCAGCGCCACCCAGCGGGCGAGGCTTTCGCGGATCGCCTGGTCGAAGATCCGCGAGAGTTCCTCCGGCTGCTCCAGCAGGGGCTCTTCCTCGGCGGCGAGCAGGACGTCGTAGCGCCCCATCATCCGCACCTGCGAGCGCAGCTTCTCCAGCTCCTCCTCGTCGCGCGCGTGGACGACCTCACCGTGGATCTCCGCCCGGTAGCCCTCCGGCTCGGCGACGAACGGCACCAGCACCTTGCCGGTGAGGTCGCCGCCGAGGACCAGGACGCGGGCGTCGTAGACCTCCGCCGCGTTCAGCCATTTGCGGAAGCAGGACTCCGAACCGTGGATATCGGTGGCGAAGAAGATCCGGGTGCGCTCGCCGCCCGAGCGCTTGCGACCGAACAGCCCCACCGCTACTCAGGGGGGAGCTGCCGGAAGGCGAGCCCGAGATCGACACCGCGGCGGCGGTTGATCAGGTAGGAGATCGGATAGATGAGCACGGCGATCGCCGCGATGATGACCACCGCCCGGATGCCGGCGCTTTCGTTGGCGCCGAGCGCGTCCTGGGTCGCGAGCGAGATGAAGAAGAAGATGTAGACCGCGAGCGAGCCCAGCCCGACCACGGTCAGGAGGGGCAGGCCGAAGATCTTCCTGTTGATCGCGCTGCTCCCGTACAGCGCCTTGCGCCGGAAGGGGAAGACGATGCCGGCGATCGCCACCACGATGAAGGTGAGGAGCTCGGCCAGGCCCGCGGTGTAGAGCAGCGAGAGGAAGTTGCTGCTGCCCCAGACGATCAGCGCCAGGTAGATCAGCGAGACGACGAGGACGATCGCCGTCGCGATCAGCGGCGAGCGGGTCCGCGGGTTTACCTCGCTGACCCTTTCCGGCAGGATCCGGTCGAACGACCAGGCGAACAGCGAGCGCGTGGTGATCAGGAAGGTGACCGGCAGCGCCACGACGTAGGCGAGCACGACCGAGAGGTTGAGGATCACGATCACCGGGGTCGAGCTGGTCAGCATCGAGACGTAGAAGAAGAAGCCCGACGGGGCGCCGAAGGCGTACTGCGGGTCTTCCATGTAGTTCAGGTAGGTCGCCGAGCCGAGGAAGTCGTTGCCGAAGGTGCGCCCCGCCAGCAGCATCAGGATCGCGGTGACGACGCCGCTGACGATCAGCGCCCACATCATCGCCCGGTTGCCGGTGGCTTTCGGCGAGCGCACCTCGCTGCCCGCGTAGGAGGAGACGATCGCGTAGCCGAAGGAGGCGAAGGCGAGCGGCAGGGCGAGCAGGGTGTTGCCGAGGTTGAAGTGCGAGCTGCCGGCGTAACCGCCGGCCTTGGCCGCGGCGAGCATGCCGTCGTAGTTGCCGCCGAACTTGGCGACCGCGTCTTCGAAGGAGCCACGGTCGTTGAAGAGCAAGAGGATCGCCGAGATCGCGACGCAGAGCAGGGAGCCGAAGAAGATGACCCGCTGGATGCTGAGCATGCGGCGCATGCTGGTGCTCATCATCGCCGCGGTGAAGAGCAGCGCGGCGGCGCCGATGCCGAACTGCCAACCCTTGTCTTCGGCCAGGGTCGCGCCCCATTCGGTGAAGGTGGCGCTGTGCGCGGCGACGCCGATCGAGACGAACGCCGTGGCCAGCGCCGAGGGGGCGAGCAGGTAGGCGAAGTAGGCGATCACGAGGACGTACCAGGCGACGATGTTGAAGTTGGTCGCGAACCCGACCCACGGGTGCAAGGTGCGGCTGACGAAGACGTAGTCGCCGCCGGAGCGCGGCATCACCGCCATGAAGAGGCTGTAGAGCATCACCGGCAGGAAGCAGACTCCGACGCAGATGACGGTGACCCAGAAGGGGCTCGCCCCGGGGAAGGCGTACGGCGCCTGGGTGGCGACGAAGACCGCCAGCGGGATCGAGACGAAGGAGATGTTGAGGATCGCGTTCGACAGCGGCGAGATGTCACGGACCAGGCCAGACGACTGGCGCGCGTAGAGGCCGCTGCTGGGGGACGAGGATGCGGTCGTTGCGTCGGTGGCAGGCAAGGGTGCGCTCCGCTGTTCAGGGCCCAAAGGCCTTTGCACTTCCGCGTATCCTCGCAAAGGGCTTTGCGTCCTGTCAATGGGGGACGCCGGCGGCGGGCCGCGGCGGTCGGGATCGGCGCGGGCGCGGGCGCGGGGGGATCAGGCGCGGACCGCAGGCGCGGCGGCCGAGGAGGCTCGCGGGATCAGCTCGGTCTGCACCAGGGTGACCGGCGGCGGGTCGCCATCGCCGCTGAGGACCTGGTGGATCAGGTCCACGAGCAGGCGACCGGCCCGGCCGGGGAAGATCGCCAGCGAGGTGAGCGACGGCTGCATCTCCCGCGCCATGCGGCTGTCGCCGAGCGCGATCACGCCGATCTCGTCGGGGATCGCGATGCCGAGCGCCGCCGCCGCGCGGTAGACGCCCGCCGCCTGCAGCTCCGAAAGGCAGATGAAGCAGTCCGGGGGCTTGTCGGTCCCCAGCAGCCGTTCGGCCTCCGCCCGCGCGGCGCCGTCGGAGTGCTCGGCGGTGATGGCCACCGGCCCGTCGGGGAAGTTCTCGGCGAAGGCGCGGCGCAGGTCGTAGACGGTGCTCAGCTCGCGGCCGAAGAGAATCAACGCCGGGCGGTGGTAGCCGGCCTCGGCGAGGTTCTCGGCGATCCCCGCGAAGGCGCTGTCGAAGTCCTGGTCCACCCGCGGCGTCGACGGGAAGTCGAGCGTCTTGCCCAGCGACACCATCGGGATCCCGGCCCGCTCGACCTCGAAGGCGAACGAGTCGCCCCGCACCGGGTCGAGCAGGATCGCGCCGTCGATCCCGCGGCGCTCGACCAGTGGCCGCAACATCGTCTCCCGCGGCGGGTCGGGCGGCACGAGGACGTAGGAGTAGCCGTGCGAGACCGCCGCCTCCGAGAGCGCCGGGACCAGGGCGTTGAAATAGGGCACCGACAGCACCGCGGGGGTGTCGAAGGGAAACTGGACGGCAAGCGTCATCGTGCGGCCGAAGGCGAGCGCGCGGGCGCTCGCGCGGGGTCGGTAGGCGAGCCGCTCGGCTGCCTCCTGGACCTTGCGGCGGGTCGACTCGTTGACCGGCCGGTTGCCGGTGAAGACGTGGGAGACGGTGGTGATCGAGACGCCCGCCTCGCTCGCCACCTCGAAGATCGTCACGTCGGCCTGCCCTGCCCTGGCGCCCTCGGCCCGCCCCTTCTTTGCTCCTTTCGACGCCATTCCGTCCTGTGTATCACGCCGCGTCGAAGATCCGACCGCGGAGTGTCCATCAAGGAACGGTGTCGATCAGGTGGACCGCCGCCTCGGCGGCACCGACGTTGACGATCGCGTGCGAGACGTCGGCCGGATAGGTGACCGAATCGCCGCCGGCGAGGCGGGCGACGTACTCGCCCGACTCCACCCGGACCTCGCCGCGCAGGACGGTGAGGAACTCCCGGGTGCCGGTGAAGTGCGGCGCGCTGCGCAGCTCGCCGCCGGGCGGGAAGGTGACCTCGTAGAACTCGAGGTCGCGCTCGGCGGTGAGCGGCGAGAGCGTGCGGATGCGGCAACGCTCGTCGTCGCGGTAGACGTACTGGGGGTCCTCGCCGCGGATCACGCTGAGCGGCGAACCCTCGCCGGGCGGCGTCACCAGCTCGTCGAGGCTGACGCCGAGGGCGCGGGCGATCGAGGCGGCGGCCATCACGGTCGGGTTCGCCTCGCCGCGCTCGATCTGGCTCAGCATGGAGCGGCTCACCCCGCAGACCCCGGCCAGCCGCTCCAGCGACCAGCCGCGCTGCGAGCGCAGCAGTCGCACCCGCCCACCGAGGTGGTCTCCCGGTTCCGATCTGAGCCCATTCGTCGCCACAGGAATCTCCAGGATATAAGACGACGCCTCCGGTAAGGAGGATAAATCTGTATAACTGGGAGGATGAAGGCACTGGTCAAGGACGAGGCGGCGCCGAGACTGTCCCTGCTCGACGTCCCCGAGCCGCAGCCCGGCTTGAACGACGTCCTGATCCGGGTGATGAAGACCGGGATCTGCGGCACCGACGTCCACATCTACAACTGGGACGCCTGGGCGGCGGCGACCGTGCCGGTGCCGCTGGTGATCGGGCACGAGTTCGTCGGCGAGGTGGTCGCGGTCGGGGACAACGTCAACGACTTCCGGCCCGGCGACCTGGTCAGCGGCGAGGGCCACGTGGTCTGCGGTCGCTGTCGCAACTGCATGGCGGGGCGGCGGCACCTCTGCGCCCATACCAGCGGCGTCGGGGTGAACCGGCCCGGGGCCTTCGCCGAGTACATCGCGCTGCCGATGACCAACGTCTGGCACCACCGCGACGGGGTCGACCTGGAGGTTGCGGCGATCTTCGACCCGCTCGGCAACGCGGTCCACACCGCGCTCACCTTCAAGACGCTCGGCGAGGACGTGCTGATCACCGGCGCCGGGCCGATCGGCCTGATGGCGACGGCGGTGGTGCGGCACGCCGGGGCCCGGCACGTCGTCGTCACCGACCCGAACCCCTACCGCCTGGACTTGGCGCGGACGATGGGCGCGACGGCCGCGATCGACCCGCTCGCCACCGACCTCGCCGCCGTGCAGCGCGACCTCGGGATGGAGGAGGGCTTCGACGTCGGCCTCGAGATGTCGGGGCAGCCCGCCGCCCTGCGCGCGATGCTCGCCAACATGGCGCACGGCGGCCGCATCGCGATGCTCGGCATCCCCAGCGAGGAGATCGCGATCGACTGGAACCAGATCGTCTTCAACATGCTCACGGTGAAGGGGATCTACGGCCGTGAGATGTACGAGACCTGGTACATGATGAGCGTGATGCTGCAATCCGGGCTCGACGTCACCCCCGTCCTCACCCACCGCTTCCACTACACCGAGTACGAGGCGGGCTTCGCCGCGGCGAAGGGCGACCGCGCGGCGAAGGTGCTGCTGGACTGGAGCTGACGATGCTGGGACCGGTGCGCGAGCAGCTGTCCGGAGAGCTGGCGGAGATCCGCGCCGCCGGCCTGCACAAGGCCGAGCGCCCGCTGGCCTCGCCACAACGGGGCGAGGTCGAGGTCGGCGCGGGCGAGCTGATCAACCTCTGCGCCAACAATTACCTCGGCCTGGCCGACCATCCCGAGGTGGTCGCCGCCGCCCACGAGGCGCTCGACCGCTGGGGCTACGGGATGGCCTCGGTCCGCTTCATCTGCGGGACCCAGGAGATCCACCTCGAGCTGGAGGCGCGGCTGAGCGAGTTCCTCGGCACCGAGAAGACGATCCTCTACAGCTCCTGCTTCGACGCCAACGGCGGCGTCTTCGAGACGCTGCTCGGCGAGGAGGACGCGGTGATCTCCGACGCCCTCAACCACGCCTCGATCATCGACGGCATCCGGCTCAGCAAGGCGCGCCGGCTGCGTTACGCGAACGGGGACATGGAGGAGCTCGAGGCGCGCCTGGTCGAGGCGGCGGGCGCGCGGCGCCGGCTCGTCGTCACCGACGGCGTCTTCTCGATGGACGGCTACCTGGCCCAGCTCGACCGCATCTGCGATCTGGCCGAGCGCCACGGCGCGATGGTGATGGTCGACGACTCCCACGCGGTCGGCTTCATGGGCGAGACCGGCCGCGGCACGCCGGAGCTGTTCGGCGCCGTCGACCGCGTCGACATCGTCACCGGGACGCTCGGCAAGGCCCTCGGTGGCGCCAGCGGCGGCTACGTCAGCGGGCGGGCCGAGATCGTCGACCTGCTCCGCCAGCGCTCCCGCCCCTACCTCTTCTCCAACGCCCTGGCGCCGCCGATCGTCGCCGCCTCCCTGCGCGTGCTCGACCTGATCGAACGCGGTGAGGCGCCGCTCGACCGCCTGCGCGCCAACACCGAGCTCTTCCGCTGCGAGATCGCCGCTCTCGGATACGAGGTCCTCCCCGGCGACCACCCGATCGTGCCGATCATGTTCGGCGACGCGAACCGGGCCGGCGAGGTCGCCGAGCGCCTTCTCGCCGAGGGCGTCTACGTCGTCGCCTTCTCCTACCCGGTGGTGCCGATGGGCCAGGCCCGGATCCGCACCCAGATGTCGGCCGCCCACGACGCCGAGGACCTGCGCCGCGCGATCGACGCCTTCGCCCACGTCCGCTGAGGCCTCGGCCCACCTCCGGCGTCTGCCGGACGATCTACGGGGCCGGCGGGTAGGCGAGCCGCGGGTCGGAGAGGCGACCGCCGAACGCGTCCCCCATGTCCCAGCCGTGCCACTTCTCCGGCACCAGCCGCAGGGTGACGTCATCGGCTCCGGCGAGGAGCCCGCCGAGCTCGGGGTCGCCCATGCCCGCGTCGGTCACGTAGCGACGGTGGATGCGCTCGTTCAGCCGCATCGCCTCCTCGCCGCCGACGACCTCGATTGCGCCGCGCGCCGCGACACCGCGACACCCCCCGCCCCTTTCGTCGACCGCAATCGACCCGCGCGGCCGGGCGACCGCGTTCCGCGCCTTGCGACTGGTCCCCGCCGTCGGAACGTGAAACGCCCCGTCAAAGAACTCGTACCAGACCGCCGACAGATAGCTGGACCCATCCGACTCCTCGGTCGAGATGACGGCGATCAGTCGCCCGCTCAAGAAGTCTCGGCGATCCACTCGGCACAGCTTGACAGCGCCGGGTCCCCTGCTGTCTCGATCGCCTTCCGGTAGGCGATGCCGAAGACCCGTTCGGCTCCGATCGTCCTCGTGCTCACCCACCACCCCCACGAGCCGATCGAGATGGAGGACGGCACGACCTTCCACTTCGTCACCCAGGGCTTCGACGCCGCCTTCGCCCAGGCGCGTGAAAAACGGCCGGCGAGGATGGCGTCGACATCGCTGGCGGCGCCTCGACCGTCCGCCAGGCACTCGACGCCGACGTGATCGACGAATTCTCGCTCGACCTGGCCCCCGTCCTGCTCGGGTCCGGCGAGCGACTGTTCGACGAAATCGAGTCCTTCGACTTCGAGCCAGTTCTGATCCGGCGATATCGATCCGCGATCTCGTCGTCGATCGGGGAGGCCACCGGGTCCTCCACCGTCCAGATCGTCGCCGGCGGGACGGTCGAGGTGCTCGGGACGCAGGCGGGCTCGAAGGGCCTCCGCAGCCGCGTCGGGTGGCGATCCTGCGCGATCGCTACGGCCGCGGCCCGATGAAGGCGAAGACCTACGCGCTCGACGACCTGATCGTGGTGGTGCTGCGTAGCAGCGGCTTCACCCCGCCCGCGGTCGACGATCAGCTCCGAGTGTCGGTGTGGACGACGGGGTCGCCATGCCCGGGGTCCGCGGTCGACCTCCTCCGCCGGGCCGGATATCCGCCACCACCCTCCCAGGCGGCATCGCACCTCCAGCAACGATCCTCCTGGCGGGCCAGGGGCGCCCCGCACGTGGCGCAGAGCCGTGGCAGGTGACGCCTAACCATGACGCGCAGGAACTGTGGTCGTATCTCTCATCTCATCGTCGGTCGGCAGGCCGACGACGTCCCGCTCGGTCACTGCCCTTCGATCGGTCATCGGTACTCCTCTCGGAGAGGTGGTTGCGAGTGCGCGTCACGGCGTCTCGGCCACGTCCCGTATCGGGTCCTTGGTCGCCAGGGGGCGACCGGACCCTCCAGACCAGCTTAGCTCGCCGAGCGGGTCGGACGCCGGAGGTCCTGGCGCGCGGTCGCCTGCTGCTACGGTGGCCGGGTGGTCGTCGGCTTCTCTCTCCGTCCGGAGTGAGCGAAGGCGGCGAAGCGTTCGCCCGGGTCCTGCCGACCTCTCTGCCCCGCGGGTGCCGCCCTTGAGAGGCCTTGAGGAGTAGCGATGGAGGCAGTTGCCGCAACCAGGTCGCCGGCGCGGGCGGGACCACAGGTGCCGGGCGTCGCCGTCCATGGTCCCCCCACGGAGCGACCGTTGCGGATCGCGATGCTGGCGCCTCCGTGGATCCCCGTCCCTCCCCCGGGCTACGGTGGCGTCGAGTCGGTCGTCGGCGCGCTCACCGAGGCCCTCGTCCGACGGGGGCACGAGGTGACGCTCTTCTGCGCACCGGGCTCCGAATCGAGCGCCAAGGTCGTCGAACTGCTCGGCGTCCCCCACCCCGACGAGATCGAGCGCTCCCTCTATGAGGCCGACCACGTCGCCCGCGCCTTCGAGCGGATCGAGTCTGCCGAGCGCGAAGATCGCTTCGACCTCGTACATGACCATTGCGGCTTCACCGCGCTGGCGATGGCCGACCGCCTGCGGACGCCGGTGGTCCACACGTTGCACGGCCCGTTCACCGCGGCCACCGGGGCCTTCTACGCCCGCCACGGCCATAAGGCCTCACTGATCGGCATCAGCCAGGCCCAACTCGACGATGCGCCGGCCGGCCTGCGGGCGCTCGCGGTGATCCCGAACCCGATCGCGACGCGGGAGTGGCCACTCCAGGAGAAGAAGGACGACTTTCTCCTCTGGGTCGGCAGGATGACCCCCGGCAAGGGGCCCCATCGGGCGATCGATGCCGCCCGGCGCGCGGATCGCCGACTGATCCTGGCGGGGATCGTCCAGCCTGGTCAACAGGCCTTCTTCGAGCATGAGGTCGCCCCTCATATCGACGGCGAGAGGGTCCGCTTCGCGGGCGAGATCGGGGGGGCGAGGAAGCGCTCGCTCTTCTCGCGGGCGAGCGGGCTGCTGATGCCGATCCGCTGGCAGGAGCCCTTCGGGATGGTCATGGTCGAGGCGCTGGCGTGCGGCACGCCGGTGATCGCCTTCGAAGAAGGCGCTGCCCCGGAGTTGATCGTCGACGGCAGGACCGGCTTCCTGGTCGAGCACGAGGCGGCGATGGCCGCCGCAGCCTACGAACGCGCGTATCGGCTGGCGGCCGGCAAACCAACCGTGACGAAAAGGCCGTATGCCTGAGCGCGATCTCAGCGTGCTGGACGGCAGCACCTTCGTCGTCTGCGACCGGCTCGGTGATGTCCGTGCCGACGAGGGTCGTGAGCATGGGTTCTTCTCCGAGGACACCCGATTCGTCTCACATTGGGTGCTGCGGGTAGACGATTCGCCGCTGGAGCTCCTCAGCTTCGACCAGAAGAGGCACTTCGACGCCCAGTTCGTGCTGACGCCGCTGGTCGGGCCCGAGGATCAGGCAGCCTGCTCGATCGTCCGCAGACGCCTGATCGACCGCGTCTGGGTCGAGGATGTCACGGTCATCAACCACCGCCACCAGGCCTCGGAGATTCGCCTGTCCCTGGATGTCGGCGCCGACTTCGCGGACATCTTCGAGGTCAAGGACGGCGTGATCGCGGAGCGGGCGGTGACGTGCGCCGAGGTCGACGGAGGGTTGGTGCTCGGCTACGATCGCGACGACTTCCACCGCTCCCTCACCGTCGCCTCGACGCGCCCCGCATCGGTCACGCGATCAGGCTTCCTCTTTGCCTTGGAGCTCAGGCCGGGCGAGGAGTGGTCGACGACCTTCACGATCACGCCGGGCGACTCGGACGGCGGAACGGCAGGAGGGGCGATCCGGGATCGGCAGGAGATGCGCAGGCGCGGCGCGACGAAGGCGGGCGAGCTCGACCGTTGGCTCTCCCGCGCCCCGATACTCGAGTCCGACGACCCGGATCTGGCGCGAACCTACCGCGCCAGCCTCGGCGACCTCGGCGCGCTGCGGATGCGGGCCGAGCATGGCCTGAGCGCGACGCTGCCCGCCGCCGGGCTGCCGTGGTTCATGGCGCTGTTCGGCCGCGACAGCCTGATCACCAGCTTGCAGACGCCCCCCTACGAGCCGGGCCTCGCGGCGACCACGCTCCGCGTCCTCGCCGGTCGCCAGGCCGTCGAGCGCGACGACTTCCAGGAAATGGAGCCCGGCAAGATCCCCCACGAGTTGCGCTGCGGGGAGCTCACCGCGCGCGGTGAGCGTCCCTACTCGCCCTACTTCGGCTCCGCCGATGCGACGCCGCTCTTCCTCGTCCTGCTCGACGAGTACCACCGGTGGACCGGTGACACGGCGTTGGTCCGCGAGCTGGAGCCGAACGCGCGTGCGGCGCTCGACTGGATCGCCGAGAGCGGCGACCGCGACGGCGACGGGTACGTCGAGTACGAGCGGCGCAATCGGGCCGGCGGCCTGCTCAACCAGTGTTGGAAGGACAGCTGGAACGCGATCCAGTTCGCCGACGGCAGCCTGGCCCGAGGGGCGATCGCCACCGCCGAGATCCAGGGCTACGCCTACGACGCCCAGGTTCGCGCGGGCCGTCTCGCCCGCGAGGTCTGGGGCGATCCGTTACTGGCGAGCGAACTCGAGCAGCGAGCCGACGCGCTCCGCCTCGCCTTCCGCCGCGATTTCTGGATGCCCGAGCGCGGCTGCCACGCGCTCGCGCTCGACGGCGACAAGCGACAGGTCGACAGCCTGACCTCCAACATCGGCCACCTCCTCTGGTCGGGGATCCTGGAGGGGTCGGAAGCGGCGGCGGTCGCGGATCGGCTGCTCGGCGAGGAGCTCTTCTCCGGCTGGGGCGTGCGCACGCTCGGGACGGAGGAGGCCGGCTACAACCCGCTCGGATACCACGTCGGGACGGTCTGGCCGCACGACAACTCATTGATCGCCGCAGGGCTGGCGCGGTACGGGCACCACGAGGCGGCGGTCACGATCGCCGCCGCCATGCTCGGCGCCGCACCCCTCTTCGAGCATCGGCTGCCGGAGGTCTTCGCCGGCTTCCCACGCCCGATGACCTCGGTGCCGGTCGCATTTCCGACCGCGTCGCGTCCTCAGGCCTGGGCGGCCGGGACCCCGCTGCTGCTTTTGAGGACGCTGTTGCGGCTGGGCCCGCAATCCAGCGAGGCGCGGTTCGAGGCCGCACAAGGCATCGGCAGCTTCACCCTGCACCGAGGCGGCACCGATGCTTATTCCCCGGCCGCGTGCTGACCGTCGCGCAGCGTCAGTACCTGATCCGGATTCACCCCGACCCGCTCGCCGCTGCCGTGCTCGATCAGCCAGGCGAACCTCGCATGACCCGAGCGGGCGGCGTCGGAGAGCACCTTCTCCACCTCATCGATCCTTCCTCGCCCTCGGCATCATCGGCTTCGTGGCACCGAGCGCTGCTAGCCTCGATCGAGTTCGAGTCGGGAAATCCCCCCGACCAAAGCAGTGCCCGCGCCCGTAGATCGTTTGCCTTGTCGGCATCCTCCGCGTTCGCAGCACGCATACAACGGAGGTACACAGATGGCAACCGGAACCGTGAAGTGGTTCAACGACGACAAGGGCTACGGCTTCGTCACCCCCGACGACGAAGGCAAGGATCTCTTCGTCCATCACAGCGACATCGGCGGCGAGGGCTTCAAGTCGCTCCAGGAAGGCGCCAAGGTCTCCTACGACGCCGAGCCCGGCGACAAAGGGCCGAAAGCGGTGAACGTCCAGCCCGTCGGCTGAGCCACACCGAAGGCCCCGCGTACCGGCGGGGCCTTCCCCGTTCTCGGCGTCGACCGGTACGCGGGTCTTGCCGCGATAGGCGTAGCCTCCACGGTACGAGATGTTCGCTTGATCTTCCATTTCGAGTTCAGCGGTGACCGTGGCTGGGAAGCGATGGGTTCGGGCGAGGGCGGTGGCAATGATCCGCTCCCGACGGCGATCCAGGATCTCCGGGTCCTCCATGGCGGAGCACTGCCGGCGGGCAGCTACCAATACATCGCAGCCATCGGGGACGAGACGAGATGGCATGCCTTCGAACTCGGCGAAGAAGAAGAGCTGATCGCCTGAGCCGACACCACGGCCGGGCGGGCCATGCGGTCTTCGTCTCGGTCGATAGCTGCTACGGTGGACAAATCGGAGCGGCCGATTCGCCGCCCGAGAGGTTCCGTTTCCTCCGCGCGCTGACCGTGCCTTGGGGTCGCAGGATCTCCCAAAGCAGCATCACCAGCAGGAGAAAACAAAATCACTTCCTTTGCCGACCTCGGCACCTCCCGGTCGGTCGTCGACGCCCTCGCGGCGCGCTCGATCGATCATCCGTTCCCCGTCCAGGAGATGGTCATCCGCGACGCGCTCGCCGGACGCGACCTTCTCGTCCAATCGCCGACCGGCTCCGGCAAGACGCTCGCCTTCGGCATCCCGCTGGTCGACCTGATCGCCCCGCGCGAGCAGGGGCCGCAGGGGCTCGTCCTCGCCCCGACCCGCGAGCTCGCCGGCCAGATCGTCGACGAGCTCGAATCGTTGGCGCATGCCCACAACCTCCGCATCGCCGCCGTCTACACCAGGCGTGCCCGCTCGCATACCCACACTGAGCCTGAACGCGGCGCGGCGAAGATCGAGCACCGGTTCGTCGCGGTCGACTCGGCCGACGCCAAGCTCGACCACCTGGTCGCCACCGACGTCGCCGCCCGCGGTATCGACGTCCCCGACGTCGCCCGGGTGATCAACTACGACGCGCCGGAGGACCGCGAGACCTACGTGCACCGGGTCGGTCGCACCGGCCGGGTCGGTCGCACCGGCACCGGCATCAGCTTCGTCCTCGCCGAGCAGGCCGAGGAGATGCGGCGCATCCGGGTCGGGCTCGGGCTCCACGGGGCATCGCCGCGTCGGGGGGCCACGCCGGACCAACAGGCGAGCGCAGACAGACCGCGCCGTAGACGCCGCCGTCGCCGGCCCAACAGGATCGCGGCCTGACCGATGGGCGCGCGGGCGGTCAGATGGAGCTGCGCCCGCTGCGAGGTCTCGGTCGGGCGCATCGACGGCAGGGCCGAGAGCCTTCCCGGCACCTGGACCCGGTGCGACGGCCTGACCTACTGCCTGTCTTGTAGCCGGGCCCGGGCAGGCGAGGCGGCGGTCGTCTCCGCCCCCGAGTCGACCTCGCGCGAGGATCGCGCGAGGCTCAAACGGAGTGCCCTGATCGCCTTCGAGATCGCTCGCACGCCGGCCGCGCCG
>Ga0153954_1000680_pt1 | contig 24349 bp, 26 predicted proteins | sample TSFL038MetaG_FD_102277 | JGI IMG/M metagenome (GOLD analysis project Ga0153954, IMG submission 102277) | Attine ant fungus gardens microbial communities from Florida, USA - TSFL038 MetaG | ecosystem: Host-associated > Fungi > Mycelium > Unclassified | place: USA: Florida, Wekiwa Springs State... | reverse complement strand
TCCTGCATCCATCCCGCCCACGTGCCGATCATCAACGAGGAGTACGGCGCCTCGGATGCCGAAATCGATCGCGCGAAACGCCTGATCGCGGCCTTCGATGCCGCCGCTGCCGCGGGCGAGGGCGCCGTCGCGTTCGAGGGCAGCATGATCGACCTGCCGGTGGTCGAGCGGGCCCGCCGCCTGCTCGCGCGCGCGGCGATGTGGAAGCGGCAGTAGGGGCTGACTGGCACGGGCGATGCTTCTGAAGCCGGGACACGACACGCCCGGCACAGGAGCAGGTCATGGCACAGGCGCCGTTGAAGCACTTCCAGCCACAGCCCTTCGAATATCGCCGCATCAAGGTCGAACCCTGTTCTCCGATCATCGGGGCGGAGATCTCCAACATCGACCTGTCCCGGCCGCTCGACCGCCAGACCGTCGACGAGATTCGCCGCGCCCTGCTCGATCACCTGGTGATTTTCTTCCGCGATCAGGATATCGAACGGGAAAACCAGAAGGCGCTCGGCCGCTGGTTCGGTGAGCTGCATCGGCATCCAGGTGCCAGCCTGGCCGGCAACGACGACGAGATGACGCGGATCCATGCCGACGAGACCACGCGGGTCGTGGCGGGCGAGGGGTGGCACTCAGATCTCACCTGCGATCCGATGCCGCCGATGGGCAGCATCCTGCACATGCAGATTCTGCCGTCGAACGGCGGCGATACCTTGTTCACCAGCGCCTACGCCGCCTACGATGGCCTGTCGGATAAGATGAAGACCTATCTCGAAGGCATGAGCGCGCATCACGACGGCGCGCGGGTCTTCAAGCTCGTCTACGACCATCGGCCCGGCGGCGCGAACCTCACCTATCCCAAGGCCGATCATCCGATCGTCTGCCGTCATCCCGAGACGGGTCGCAGGCTCCTGTTCGTCAATCCTGAATACACCAGCCACATCAACGGCGTGAGCCGCGACGAGAGCACGGCGATCCTGAACTATCTCTTCGGTCAGATCGGCCTGCCGCAATATTCGATGCGCTTTCGCTGGCGAAAGAATTCGATCGCCTTCTGGGACAATCGCGCCGCGCAGCACATCGCGGTCTGGGACTACTATCCGCAGGTGCGCACCGGCTATCGGGTGCAGATTCGGAACACCGTCCCGCCGCGCGCCTAAAACCCGCATCCTGCGCGGGAATAGTCATCGCTGCGTCACGGGCGTTAGGCACGGATCGTGCTGAGTGCGGCTCATGACATCGAGTGCGTTGGAAACAGGCGAATGGACCGCAAAACCGGCCATTCTGCCGCGCTCGCTCGTCGGTGTCGGCCTGCTTCTGCCGTCGCTTGTCTTCCTGGTCGTTTTCCTCGTCCTGCCATCGGTGATCCTGCTCGGCTACAGCGTGCTCACCCAGTCGCAGAGCGGAGACATCAGCCTGCCTCTGACGCTCGGCAGCTACGAGCGGCTGATCTTCAGCGCGACCTATCGTCGTGTCGTCCTGCTCACCCTGCGTGTCGCTTTCCTCACGTCGCTGTTCACGGCCTTGCTCGCCTATCCGGCCGCGATGGTCATCGCTTATGGAAAGCCAGCGCTGAGCCGCATCACCATGATCCTGGTTGTCGCACCGCTGGTGGTGAGCGTGGTCGTACGGACCTACGGCTGGCAGTTGATGCTCAACAACAGCGCGACCGGCGTCCTCAACTGGCTGCTGCATGCACTCGGCACCGGACCGACGCCGGTGAACGTCATGTACACCGAGTGGGCGGTCATCATTGCCTCCGTCCATGTCTTCCTGCCGCTGATGGTGCTGCCGCTGTCGGCATCGCTGGGGCGTATCAACCCGTCGCTCAACGAGGCGGCGCGGATGCTGGGCGCGCCGGCGTGGCGGGCGTTCCTGCGCGTGACCTTGCCGCTCAGCCTGCCCGGCCTCGTGGCCGGCGTGACCATCGTCTTCTCGCTGACCGCCGGATCTTATGTCACGCCTCAGATGCTGGGCGGTACGCGCGGTCTGATGCTGGGCGTTCTGCTTGAGCAGCAGATCAACACCTCGTTCGATTGGCCGATGGCCGCGGCGATCGCGGCGGTGATGGTTGTCATCGCGTTGGTCGCCAATGTCGGCGTGGGCTGGGTTGCCGAGCGCCATGCCGCGACGCGGGCGCGCCGGTCGGGAGCACGCTGATGTCCGCGCGGCTGTCCGGCGGTGGCGGCCTCGTCACCTACGTGCTGGCGGCGGCGGTGCTGGTCTTCGTGCTCGCGCCGCTCTGCGTCGTCGTGGCGCTCTCTTTCTCCAGCGCCAGTCTCGCGATGTTCCCGCCGGTCGGCTTCACGACATCATGGTACCGGGACGTCATTGCCGACGCCGATTTTCAGCACGCCTTCGTTGTGAGTGTCTCGCTCGCGCTGGCGTCTACCGCCGTGTCGTTCGCGCTCGGGGTGCCCGCCGCTTATGTGCTCAATCGCTGGACCCCGCCCGGCGCCCGGGCGATCGAGGCGTTGCTGCTGTCACCCTTCATCCTGCCCATCCTGATCACGGGCCTGGCGTTGCTCCAGTTCACGGCGCAGCTGAAGTCGCGCGACGCGGCGGTCAATCTCTTCATCGGCCACGTCCTCGTGACGCTGCCGTATCTGGTGCGCACGGTGACCGCGAGCCTCAAGCAAGTGGACCGCTCGCTCGAGGAGGCGGCATCGACGCTCGGCGCGTCGCCCTGGCGAGTCTTCACCAGAGCTACCGTGCCCCAGATCACGCCCGGCATTGCCGCCGGCTGCCTCTTCGCCTTCATGGTGTCGTTCGACGAGTTCCCGCTCTCGTTCTGGCTGTCCAATGCGGAGACCATGCCGCTGCCGATCTTCCTGCAGAACAGCATGACGAAGATCTTCGATCCGTCGATCCCCGCGATGTCGAGCCTGATGATCCTGACGGGCATTCTGGCGGTGATCGGGCTGGAGAAGCTGGTCGGCCTACGACGGGCGATGAGTGTTTAGGAGAGGAGTGACGAGCATGACTGATCCGAAGCGCAGCACGACGACCCGCCGGCGGCTTATGGTGGCGACGTCGCTGGCCGCACCGATGTTCTTCATCCGCAACGGCTGGGCGGCTGGCAAGTCGATGTATGTCGGCACCTACACCGGCGTGCAGGGCGACTACTTCACCAAGCAGATTATCCCGAAGTTCCAGTCGAAAATGGATTGCAAGATATTCCAGACGGAGAACGTCACGCTCGGGAACATAGGCATCATGCGCACGCAGAAGGCCAAGCCGAATTATTCCGTGATGTTCATGGACGATGTCGGGGTGCCGATCGCCAAGGCCGAGGGGCTGATCGACCAGCTCCCCAAGGACAAGATTCCGAACATGGCGAAGGTGCTGCCGAACTTCATCTACAACGACACCTATGGTGTGGCCTTCGCCGTGTCCAAAGTGTCGCCGTGGTTCAATACGAACACGGCTAAATCGGTTGGCAGCTTCGCCGATCTGTGGAGTGAGCGCTTCCGTGGCCGTTTCATGTTGATCACGCCCAAGCAGACGCAGTCGGTCCAGTTGCTAGCCGTTGCGGCCTCCATGGTGACCGGTAAACCCATCCTCGAGGCGCAGTACGAACTCGACAAGGGCTGGTCGAAGATGATGGAGCTCAAGCCAAACGTGCAGACGATCTACGATAATTTCGGCACGGCCGTGCTGCAGGTGGCGCAGGGCCAGGCCGATGTCGGCGGGCCCGACTTTTCCAAGAACATCCTGCCGTATGTCCAGAAGGGCCTGCCGATCGCGCAGAGCGACCCGGCCGAAGGTTCCTTCGCGGGTGTGAACACCATGACGATCGTGAAGGGCGCGCCGGAGCCCGATCTCGGTGCTGCCTTCATCGATTTCGTGCTGTCGGTTCCTATTCAGAAGGGTTTGGCGGAGTTCACTGTCGCGGCGCCGTCGGTGAGCGGCGTGGATCTCGACGCCAAGACCGCCGCCGTCGTCCCCTATCCGGAGTCGCGCATGAAGGAGATGAAGCTCTACGTGCTGGACTGGGAGAAGATCAATCCGCAGCGCCCGGCCATCCTGGACAAGTTCAACCAGGTCTTCGGAAGCTGACGGCATGGCCGCCAAGGCGACCGACCTCGCGCTCTCCGGGCTGACGAAGGTCTTCGGCAGCACGACCGCTGTCGACAACGTCACCTTGCGGATCGCCGCGGGTGAGATGGTGGCGCTGCTGGGACCGAGCGGCTGCGGCAAGACGACGACGCTCCGCATGATTGCGGGCCTGGTCGAGCCGACGGAAGGCGACGTGCTGATCGGCGGATTTCGGGTCACGCGCACACCGGTGCATCGGCGCAACATCGGCATGCTGTTCCAGAATTACGCCCTGTTTCCGCATCTGTCGGTGGCCGAGAACGTCGCCTTCGGCCTGCAGATGCGCGGGCTGGCCAAAGCCGCGATCAAGCCGAAAGTGCAGTCGGCGCTGGCCCTGGTCCAGTTGGGTGCGCTGGCCGACCGCCTGCCGTCGGCCCTGTCCGGCGGCCAGCAGCAGCGTGTGGCGCTGGCGCGCGCCATCGTGATCGAGCCGGCACTGCTTCTGCTCGACGAGCCGCTGGGCGCGCTCGACCGCAATCTGCGGGAAAACATGCAGGTCGAGATCCGTCAGATCCAGGAGCGACTCGGCATCACCGCGGTGATGGTAACGCACGACCAGGAAGAGGCGCTCACGATGGCCGACCGGATCGTCATCATGCGTGATGGCAGGCTGGAGCAGGTGGGCACGCCGGAAGAGGTCTACAGCCGCCCGACGTCGCGCTTCGTCGCGAGTTTCATCGGCGCCTGCAATTTCCTGCGCGGCGAAGTGTGCGGGCGCGCCACGGACAAGGCGCTCGTCCGCCTCGGCTCCGGCGGACGGGTCATGCTCACCTCGTCCCACGCAGATCGAAAGGATGTGCTCGTATCGGTGCGGCCCGAGGCGGTTGCGATCGACGGTCCGGGCAGCGACGCCTCGGAGCAACGAAGTGGCACGCCGGCCACGGTGCAGCAGATCGTCTACAAGGGCCAGGCGACACACGTCCATATGATGCTCGACGATGGCGCGCCGTTCCTCGCCTTCCTGCCCAATCGCCAGGGAAAGCTGGCGAATGCCGCCTTTTCCGTCGGCGACAAGGTCTGGGCGTCGTGGTCGCCCGACAGCAACTGGGCGGTGGTCGACGCCTAGAGCGAGCCGGCGTCAGGTGATCGCCCGGCCGCCGTCGACGTAGAGGTTCACGCCATTGATGTAGGCGCCGGCGTCGGAACACAGCAGCAGCGCGGCGCCCACGAGATCGTCGGGCTTGCCGAGCCGGCCGACCGGGATGCGTTGCACGATCGCCTCGCCCTCGGTCACCATCTGGGCGCGGTTGCGCGCGGTCAGGATGGCGCCCGGCGCAAGATTGTTCACCGTGACGCCCTGACCGCCGAACTGGCGGGCGAGGTTCCAGGCCCAGTTGAGCTGTGCCGCCTTGGTGCCGGCATAGACCATCATCTGCGGATGCGGCCGCACCTGCTGCACGCTGCCGATGGTCACGACGCGGCCCCAGCCGCGCGTGCCCATGGGCGGCACCAGCGCCTGCAACAGCTCCAGTGGCGTGCGCAGGTTGACCGCGATCTGCCGGTCGAAGCGATCGCGGGCGATTCCGTGATACGCCTCCGGCAGCTCGATGGAGGCGTTCAGCACCAGGACATCGACCGGCGACCAGGTCGTGACGGCCGCCGCCAGCGAACGCCCCGCCTCATCGTCGGCAAAATCCTGGCCGAAGGCGCGCGCCGTGCCGCCACTCCGCTCGATCTCCTTCACGACAGCCTCGGCGTCGGTCTTCTCTTCGGCGGTGCCGGCATGGTGGATGGCGAGCCGCGCACCGGCACCCGCAAGAGCCAAGGCGATGGCGCGGCCGATCTCACGGCGCGCGCCCGTGACCAGCGCCGTCCGGCCGGTGAGCCGGAAGCGGGCGAAGGTATCGGACATGCGGTCAGTTCTTCTTCCGCTGGTAGTGTGCCGCGACCATATGGGCGACGGCTTCGGTCACGCGCTTGCCGGTCGGAATATGCAGGAACTCGTTGGGCCCGTGTGCATTGGAGTGCGGGCCCAGCACGCCGGTGATGACGAACTGCGTGTTGGGGAATTTCTCGCCCAGCATGCCCATGAACGGGATCGAGCCGCCTTCGCCCATATACGCCGCAGGCTTGCCGAAGGCTTCCTGCGAGGCCTGCGTCACGGCCTTTTCGAGCCAGGGTGCAAGCTGCGGGGCATGCCAGCCCGACTGGCCGTCCTTGCCGTCGAACGATACGATCGCGCCGTTGGGCGGATCGGCCTCGAGTGCTTTCCTGAGCGACGCCACGGCCTGTTTGGCCTCGAGCGTCGGCGGCAGGCGGAGGCTGAGCTTGGCGGTCGAATAGGGCAGCAGCACGTTGCCGGCATTCTCCGGCGCTGGATAGCCATCCATCCCGACCACGGCGAGCTGCGGCCGCCAGGTGCGATTCAGCACCAGCTCGGCCTTCTCGTCGGCCATCGGCTTGGTGCTGCCCGCGAAGGGATAACGGTCGATCACGGTATCGCCCAGCACTTGCGCGGCCTGCTTGGCCTGCTCGATGCGCTGAGGCGGGATCTGCACGTAGAGGTCCTGCAGCTTGATGGCACCGCTGGTCTCGTCCTCGATTCGCGAGAGGAGCTGGCGCATCAGGCGGAAGGAAGAAGGCACGATGCCGGATGCGTCACCCGAGTGCACACCCTCGGTCAGGACGCGCACGGTGAGCGTGCCTGCCGCGATGCCGCGCAGCGAGGTGGTCAGCCACAGCCGCTCCCAGTCGCCGCAGCCCGAATCGAGGCAGACGACCAGCGACGGATCGCCGATGCGGCTCATCAGATGATCGACATAGAAGGGCAGGTCGTAGCTGCCGGATTCCTCGCAGGCCTCGATCATGACCACACAGCGGGCGCGCGGCACCTTCTGCTCGGCGAGCGCACGCAGTGCGCACAGAGAACCATAGATGGCGTAGCCGTCGTCGGCGCCGCCGCGTCCATAGAGCTTGTCGTCCTTGCGCACGGGAATCCATGGACCCATGCCCTCGGCCCAGCCGGTGAATTCGGGCTGCTTGTCGAGATGGCCGTAGAGCAGGACGGTGTCTGTGCCGCCGCCATGGGCGTCGTTGTCGCCGGGAATCTCCATGAAGATGAGCGGTGTACGGCCTTCCAGGCGGACCACCTCCAGGGTGGCGCCGGGGAAGTTCTGGAGCTCGCGGCGGGCCCACGCTTCCATCAGCTTCACGGCATCCTCCATGTAGCCATGCTCGGCCCATTTCGGGTCGAAGGCCGGCGACTTGTTGGGGATGCGGATATAGTCGGTGATCGAAGGCAGGATCTGGTCGTCCCAGAACTGCCCGATGAAGTGCTTCAGTCGGGTCGTGTCCATGGCCCATGTTATAACGCGCCAATGAACAAGGTCACGACCACCGGCAACGCGACTCTGATCGTCTATGACGGCGGACCTCTGCTCACCACCGACCCCTGGTACGGCGACGAGGACCCGGCCTATTTCGGCAGCTGGGTGCTCAGCCACCGCATCCCCAAGGCGCTGAAGGACGACATCCAGGCCTGCCCGTACATCTGGTTCTCGCACGGCCATCCGGATCACTTGAATCCGGTCACGATCGAACGCTTCAGGGGCAAGAAGATCCTGCTTCCCGATCACGTGAACGCCCGCATCTTCAAGGACCTGCAGCCGGGTGGTTACGATCTCCAGATCCTGCCCGACCGCCAATGGGTGCGACTGTCCGACAACGTGCAGGTCCAGTGCATCACGACACGCATCCAGGATTCGATCCTGCTGGTTGATTCCTGCGGCAGCCTGTTCATCGATACCAACGATGCCGGCACGCGCGACTGCACGCGCTACATCCGCAACATCGCGCGGCGCTATGAGCGCTCCTACCTGCTGGCGCTGTCGGGCTACGGCGACGCCGACATGATCAACTTCTTCGACGAAACGGGGAAGTTCATCACGCCCCGCGCCGCGCGCCGGCCTTCGGTCGGCCAGCAGCTCACCAATCTCGCGCGTGCAGCGGGCGCCAAGGCGGTGATCCCGTTCTCGGCGTTCCATCAGTACCAGCGCACTGATTCGATCTGGGCGCAGGAATACACCACGCCCATGGAGGCTTTCGCGCAGGGTCTGTCGCCCGACGTGAAATTCATCCCGGCCTTCTCGTCGGTCGATTGCCGCGACGGGTCGTACGAGACTTACACACCGGAAGAGATCGTCGTCGTTCCCAAGCCGCCCGAGGAGTTCGGCGACAACTGGTCCGATCCGCTGGAAGCCGATGACCAGAAGCGCATCGAGACCTATTTCTCTCGGAAAGAGCCCGTGCAGGACTATTTCGGCTTCGTCAATTTCCGGGTGGGCGGTCGCGACTACACGACCAAAATGCGCGGGCCCAAGGAGCGCGGCATCTCCTTCGCCGTGCCGCGCAACAGCCTGATGACCTCGATCGACTATCGCATCTTCGACGATCTGCTGATCGGCAACTACATGAAGACGACGCTGCACGGCGTGAGTTCGCTGCAGGATGGCGGCTTCAACTACTATGTCGCGAAGTACGGTGACAACGGCGTGGCCGAGACCAACGCGGAGGTGAAGGCTTACCTCGCCGAGTACCGCAAGCGCGCCGGCTTCGACTACATCGCCAGCGCCTTCGAGGACAAGTCACGCGACTTCATCATGCGGTTCGCGGCGCAAGACAGCAAACTCTACAAGCTCGCCAAGTCGATCTACGTCTCGCTGCGTTAGAGTATCTGCACCGCCGACTGCTGGTTGGCGAAGGCGAGATACTTGTATTTCAGGCCGCGCGCCTCGACGAATTCCTGGAAGGCGCGGAACTCGCCGTTTTCCCAGTTGGGAAAGGCGATGTAGTCGTCGAACACGATCACCGTGCCGGGCACGATCCGCTCGGCCAGCAGATCGAGCACGAGCTTGGTCGAGGGATAGGTGTCGCAATCGACATGCAGGAAGGTGCATGGTCCGCTTTGCTGGGCGAGGAAGGCGGGCAGGGTGGCATCGAACCAGCCTTCGACCAGCACGACGTTGGGCTCCATGTCGGTCGGCTTGCTGCTGCGATAGGCACCTGCCGGTGCCTCTGTGCCGGGCCAGTCTTCCTTCAGCCCCTCGAAGCTGTCGAAGCCGTAGACCTTGATGCCGCCGCGAGCGACGCCGCGAGCGAAATGATTGGTCGAGGTGCCGGTCATGACGCCGAACTCGAGATAGAGGCCCTCGCGCGGGGCCTTTGACAGGGCGAAGTTCCATAGGCTTTCGCGCGCCTGGAACATGAGGGCGACGTCGAGATGCTTCTCGACATAGTCGGCCGCCCGCTGGGCCGCGCGATCCGAGATGATCTTGTAGACACTGTCGGCACGCAGATGCGCCATGCTGGCCCGGTCGTTCAGCCACCGGAGGGGATCGAGAACCAGTTTGTAGACAACCGCTTGGGCGGCTCGTTTCAGCGACATCTTCAACTTTTTCGCATGCTCCCTGTGAGGGCGCAACGTTGGGCCCTCCGAGGCATTATTTCAGGGCAAGCAGACTGTAGGTGAGCATCATGCGGAAAATGGTTCTCCTGACGGCTGCCGCTCTTTTTGCGTCCGCAGCCGCAGCCAGCGCCCAGACCAAGGACGAGGTGATCAAGCCGCCGCCGATGAAGCAGGATGGCAGCGTGATCACGCCGCCCACGACCCATATGGATCCGGGCATCCAGAAAGCAGAGCCGCCCGACCAGGCTCAATTGCCGGAAGACAAGAGTGGCGGTGCGCCGGGCAAGGTCGTCCCGCCGGGCAAGACTCCCGACAAGATGGATGACGGTACCGGCCACAATGGCGGCGAGCGGGATGGCGGCTAGCTGAAGGTGGCGAGGACTTCCTCGATCGCCTTCATCTGATTGCCGTTCGTCGAGGACGGTACGAGGATTGGCGTGTGCACGCCTGCGGCGCGCCACGCTTCGACGCCCTCGCGCACCTTCGCCGCGGGACCGAACAGCGTGTTGTCGGCCAGCCACTTGTCGGTCAGGTATTTCGGCACGTCGTCCTTGCGGTTTTCGACGAAGGCTTTCTCGATGGCGCCCATCTCCTCGACGTAACCCGCTTCCTTCCAGTAGTTCCGGTAATTCGGCAGGGCAGCGTAGTGGGTCAGCGTGCGCCGGTTGACCGCGCGTGCGGCGTCCACGTCGTCGCTGATGCAGGTCGGGATCATGTTGCCGATGAAGAAGTTCGCGTCGTTACGCTTGGCCGTCGGCAGGGCGGAAAGCGACTGGGCCATGTGCGAGCGCGAGACGTTGGCGAACACAACGCCCTCGGCCAGTTCGCCAGCCAGCGCCACCATCTTCCTGCGCAATGCCGCGACGATGATCGGCGGCAGCGGTCCAAAGGTGTCCTGGGCGCGGAACTTCTCGATGAAGGTCCGGGTATCCGAAAGCGGCTTGCCCGGGGTCACGCCCATGCGGACGTAGGACGGACCGTGCGCAATGCCGATGCCGAGACGAAAGCGTCCATTGGAGATCTCGTGCATCATCGCCGCACTCTGGGCGAAGTCGACGACAGTGCGCTGGTAGATCGGCGCAATCGAGGTGCCGAACGGGATCGAGTCGGTCTTCCACGACAGCGCCTCGCACATCGACATGTTGCCCATGGGGCTCGGCGTATAGATCCCGGCGAAGCCGCGTCGCTCGACCTCCTGGCAAAGCTCTATGGTGGTGCGGCGGCGGCCGGGCATGGCGATCAGGCACAGAGCGGGAAGCGATTCAGTCATTGCACTTTTTCCCCCGGGCGGCAGTCGTGACGGGTCATTATTTCACCATCACCCTCGCGTATGTACATCGCCGGGCGTTCGACTATTGACCCTGCTCGGGCTAATAATAGGTCGCATTCAGCATCCGTTTCACGGCTGATTTCATCCATGTCGTCTCCGGCGGGCGAGGGGCCGAGCGACAGCAGGGACCATGATCGCAAGTCTTCCTGACTACTACGCGCTGTTGGGAGTCGCGCCGCGGGCCGATCGGCAGGCCATTCGCGCGGCTTATCGCGCGCTGGCCAAGCAGTATCATCCCGACTCGGCCGGACCCGAAGCCACGCAGTCGGCCGAGCAGTTCGTCCGGATCCAGGAAGCCTACGACGTGCTGGGCGATCCCGATCGCCGGGCGCGATACGATCTGGAATGCGCCCGCCGCCGTGACGCCGAGGAGGGGCGGCTGCGGCAACAGCGCGCAGCCTTCGCCCTGCGCCGCGCGCCGGGCATGCCGCCGATGCCACCGGAGCCCGTTCTGCCGCCGCGCCCGAGACGGTCGATCCGCGGTTGGATCTTTGCCGGCGCGACTGCAGCCATCGTCATTACGGGAGTGGGCGTTCTCGTCGAGCAACGGCTGGAGCGTATCGAGGCTGAGCGATCGCAGATGACCATCGTCCGGGTCGATCCGCCGCGCGATGGGCGTCCGGGCGGCCGTGACGCCGTAGCGGCGAATATCAGCGCGCTCTCGCGTGACATCGAACAACTGTCCCGTCTGCAGGAATCCCAGGTCGAGGTGGCGAAGAGCCGGTTGGCGGCGCATGCCGAAGGCGACAAGAAGGCGAACGCGATGGTGGCGGCGCTGCCGCCGCCGTCGCAGCAACAGCATCAGCAGCCGAGCGACGCTGGCGGGGTGAGTTGCGCGGGCGAAGGCCGCAAGTTTTCTGTGGTTCGCGAGAGCAACACGGTCAGCGTGTCCTATAATGGCGGACCGCTCATGCACCCCATCATCAACGAACAGGGCATTGCCGGCATGATCGTGATGTCGAAGGTCGAGCCGACCGGCCTGATCTCGATCGGCTTCATCAAGGGCGACAAAGATCGCACGATCCTCATCGTCTCCGACGCGGTCGGCAATATCTTCCGCACGATCGGCGTCGACTGCTCGGGAGCAGTCTTCTAGGGGGGCGGCCAGGAGGGAATTGGTGCTCTCCTCCATCCATTGATCAGAATGGTAAATCCTTAGGATGGCGCTCTACGCTCCGGATGCAGTGGAGACCCGGATCCACGGCCCGTGTACGCGTAAAGAGGCCGAAGCGCGGGGGCCGCAGGAGACGCTGCACGGTGGGGCAGATCGGAGCGCGGCAGAGAGGGATGGTGTGGCCAACCTCACCGCTAGGTTTGATACATTTAGCGGTTACCTTGAGTAACTGCCTCATTCGGAGAGCAGGCTGGAAGCCCGCGCTCCGAATGATCGGTATGACCAACCAAACGCTTATTCCTCCATTTTTATAAGCGTTACTGCTCGGTAGCCGCCTCCGGTGTGGTGATGGTCGGACAGTCCGGACGCTTCAGGCGCCCGTCACCCGGAAGATGACGTTGCCGACGTCGTCGGCCATCAGCAGCGACTTGCGATCGTGCCCCAGGGTTACGCCGACCGGCCGGCCGTAGGACACCTTCTCGTCAGGCGCGAGGAAGCCCGAGAGGATATCGCGCGGCGGGCCCGACGGCTTGCCGTTCTGGAACGGGATGAAGACGAGCTTGTATCCGCTGAGCTTGCTCCGGTTCCAGGAGCCGTGCTGGCCGATTGCCATGCCGTCGGGAAAGCCGGGGAGCGTGCCTGCGGGCACCCAGCAGAGTCCCAGCGAGGCCGTGTGGCCGCCGAGCGCATAATCCGGCGTGATCGCCTTGGCGACCATGGCGGCATCCTGCGGCACGCGATCGTCGATCGTCTGGCCCCAGTAGCAATAGGGCCAGCCGTAAAAGCCGCCCTCGACCACGGAGGTGAGATAGTCGGGCGGCGTCTCGTCGCCGAGACCGTCGCGCTCATTGACGACCGTCCAGAGAACACCCGTGTTGGGCTCCCACGCCAGGCCGACGGCATTGCGCAGGCCCGAGGCGAAAACGCGATGCGTGCCGTGCTCGAGATCGAGCTCATAGACCGCGGCACGGCCTTCCTCGACCGCCATGCCCTGCTCGGCGATGTTGGTGAGCGAGCCGACGCCGGCATAGAGCTTCTTCTTGTCGGGGCTGAGCAGCAGGCTGCGTGTCCAGTGGCCGGCCGGCTTGAAGGTCACGAGCTTGCGGCCCTGGCCGGTGATGCGCGTGTCGCCGACCTTGAAGGGGAAGGCCACCACGCCGTCGGTGTTGCCGACGTAGAAGGTCTCGCCGACCAGAGCCATGCCAAAGGGCTGGCTCTGGTTGGCCAGAAAGATCTCGCGTGTCTCGGCAACACCGTCGCCGTCGCTGTCGCGCAGCAGCGTGATGCGGTTGGCGCTCTGGCCCATGGCGTTCGCACGCTTGAGCGTCGCGACCATGGCGTAGTCCATGATCGATCGCGGCGGGCGATCCTGGTTCATCGCCTCGGCGACCAGCACATCGCCATTGGGCAGCACTTCGATCCAGCGTGGATGGTCGAGATCGGTGGCGAAGGCGTTGACCTTCAGTCCGGGTGCGGCGATCGGCAGTTGCCCGGGAGCCCAGCCTTGCGCCGTCGGCATCTTGAGCGTCGGGATGGCGCCTTGCGGCTTGGCGGTGGGAATGGCAGGCGCATTGCCCCAGGCCGGGGTGGGCGAGCCGTCGGTCATGCGGCGGATCTGCAGGGCCGTTCCACCGACCACGGCGACCAGGCGGGCGAAGATCGTCGAAAAACTCAAGGCAGGCTCTCCCTTCGACCGTAACCTAGCCGTTGTAGTCGGCCGAGTATAACCTGTTCTCACGTGTACGGAGTGAGGGGCGGGCCATGCCATTGCGCTGGGAAATCCATCATCAGGAAAAGTTCGTGCATATCGTCGCCGAGGGCGTTCTCACCCTGCAGGATATGGAAGAGCATTTCGACGCCCTCTTCGTGGCGAATGCCATGGGCTACGCCAAGCTGTTCGACGCCACGCTCTTCAAGCCCAAGTACGACGACGACGACGTGATGGCGATGGGCGCCCGGCTGAGCGCCTATACGGCCACGCTGGAGAGTGGACCGCTCGCCGTCGTGGGCAAGGGGGTGGCGATCCGCAACGCCTTCAGCCGCTTCGTCAATGTGTCGCCATCGAAGCGGCCGGCGGCGCTGTTTGACAACGAGGCCGCGGGGCGGGCCTGGCTCGCGACACAGGCCAGGCCGTTCGCGGGCTGATTGGAGCGCGATAGCTTTTTCATTGAACCATCCGCCGGCCCCAACTCTGGCGCCGCTTCGCTGCGTGAGTCGGGGCCGGCGGATAAAGCAAAAGCTATCGCGCTTTAGCAGCGCAGAAATTCCTTGGCGTTGCCGTAGAGCCACTTCTCGATGACCTTGTCCTTGAGCGGCAGCTGCTCGTACATCGCCACCGCTTCGGGAAGGGTGAGGCCGAAGGACTCCTTGGAGAAGCCCACCATGATCTTGTCCTGCAGCAGCGTGTTGCCGAACTGAACGAACATCTCCCAGCCCGCGCCGGGGATGCCGAAGTAGCGCGGATGATGGGAGGAGGTGTCGCAATAGACGTTGGGATGGCGGCGCAGGATGCCCACCATGTCGTTGACCCACGGCCAGCCGGCCAGGGCCGCGTCGATCCGGAGCTCGGGAAAATCCATCGCGATCTGGTCGATGTGGCGCGGATGGCCGAGATCGTAGGGCCGGTCGTTGGCGTAGTTCATTGTCGAGTAGATGCGCACCGGCACGTCGAGCTCCACGCACTTGGCGTAGAGCGGGTAGTAGCGCCGGTCGCTGGCCGAGAGATTATTGTAGAGCGCCGAGACGCGCAGTCCGTGCAGCTTGCGCTCCTTGATCAGCCGCTCGAACTCGCGAACACCACGCATGCCGTCGAACGGACTGATGGCCGCGAGCGCATAGAATCGGTCGGGGAATTCCGCGACCACGTCGGCCAGCAGGTTGTTGTCGACGCGGCCCAGCACCGAGACTTCCGCGCCTTCGCGGTCGAGCTCCTTGACGAAGTCCTTGAGCGTCATGCCGGTCGGCTCTTTCTTCTTCGCCTCCTCCGCCACCGGCTTGTCCGTCCTCTTGCGGAAGATGTTTCTGTAGTTGTCGAAGCCGTAACCGGGGAGCGGCGGCAACAGCTCGGGATCGCCGTAGCCCAGTCGGTGGGACGCCGCCTCGTTGTACTGTCGCGGCGTGCCGTCCACGTCGGGCGGTAGCACGCATTCGAGATCGATGACTTTCCTGACCACGCGATTCCTCCGGCGAAATACGACAGCAAACGAAGCACAGCGCTTGATGAGCGTCCATCTCGACGAGTAACGTCAAAAAAAAGCGTCGAAAGCGTCAGGGAGGGAATCGCAGTGGCATCAGGCAGTTTCGCGCCGCACCGGAATCGCTGGTGGCGGATACTCGGCGTGTCGTTCGTCATGTACGTGCTTTCCTATATCGACCGCACGAACATCGCGATGGCGACCCCTTCCATGAGGGCCGAGCTCGGCCTGAGCCCGTCGCAGATGGGCGGCGCGATCGGCATGTTCTTCTGGGGTTACTTCGTTTTGCAGATTCCCGCCGGCCGCATCGCGGCGGTCTGGAGCGCCAAGCGCGTGATCCTCACTCTCCTGCTGGTCTGGAGCGTCATCTCTTTCTCGACCGCCTTCGTGCACACCGAGCTCGAGCTGATCATCAACCGTTTCGCGCTGGGCCTGTTCGAGGGTGGCGTGCTCACCTGCACGATCGTGCTGATCCGCAAATGGTTCACGCGCGCGGAGCGGGCCCGCGCCAACACGCTCTTCCTGATCAGCATCCCGCTCTCCGGCGTGATTGCCAATCCGATCTCCGGCCTCGTGCTGGAACATTTCGGCTGGCAGATGATGTTCGTGGTGGAAGCCGTGCCGGGTCTCATCTGGGCACTGGTGTGGATCTGGGCGATCACCGAAGAGCCACGCGATGCCAAATGGCTCGACCCGCTGGAGAAGGCGCGCATCGTCTCGGCGCTCGCGGCGGAGGAAATGCAGATCGCGCCGACACAGGGCCATTGGATATCGACACTTTGGCATCCGGCCGTACTGCTGTTGGCGGCCTACAATTTCGCGGCACTCATGGCGGAATGGGGCGTCACCTTCTGGCTGCCGACGGTGCTCAAGGACACCGGTCTGTCGATCAGCACGGTCGGCCTTCTGAGTGCCATTCCGCCGGCCTGCGGCGCACTGATGATGCTCCTAGTCGCGGCGAGCTCCGATCAGCGCCAGGAGCGCAAGTGGCACATGATTGCCGCCACGGCGCTGTCGGGCGTGTTTCTGCTGATGGCCCAGTTCGTGGGGAATGCCGGCACGATCGGCATCCTGATCTGCCTGACGCTGGCGGTGGCGAGCTTCTTCGGCCGCTTCGGACCCTTCTGGTCGTTGCCGACCGAAGTACTGCCGCCCGCGGTGGCGGGTGTCGGCATCGGTCTGATCAATGGAGCCGGCAATCTTGGCGGTGCGGTCGGACCGTGGTTCTTCGGCCGCGCCAAGGAAATGACCGGCAGCTTCACGCTCGCCCTGACCGTGGGCGGTATCTCCCTGATCATCGGCAGCCTGCTGGCGGTGCCGATCCGTCAGCGCCGCAAGTAGTCTCAGCCCTCCAGAAGGATGGGCAGCGCCTGCTGGTAGGCGATCTCCGCCCGCGCCTTGAGCTCGGGCAAGGTGCAGCTTCCGATCGGATGCTGGACCTTGAGGAAGGGATAGTCAGGCAGGCCGAGCACGCGTGCGATGTTCTTGGCGGTGACCACGAAGGGCTCGGTGCAGAGCACCACCGCGCGCTTGCCCATTTGTTCGAAGGTGATTCCGTCGTGCAGACTGCACGTTGAGCAGCTGCCTCAATCCCCCAGGCCGGTTATGAGGAAGTCGACCTCCCCGGCGACCTTGGTCAGGGTGTTGGACGGGCAGGGGGCGCTGGCGTTGCTCTTGGAGGCGAGTGTGCGAATGGTGCAGCCGTTGCGCTGCACGAAGAGCTGGGCCAGCTCGTTCAGCATCTCCTCGGCATTGAGCTTGCCGTTCTCGAGTACGCCGATGCGCAGGCCATCGATCTTCGCGAGCGGTGGCGCGCGGAAGGCCTTGCGCTTGGGCGTCGTGGCCAGGGGTGAATAGAGCTGCATGGAGGTTCCTCCTTTTTCCTGATTCTACGTCCTAGTGTTTGGGGGGCGCCTTGATGGGCGCGTGCTGCATGATCGAGCCGCGGCCTCGGCTCCAGGACGGGATGAAGCAGGAATGGCCGCCGGCATCGCCGCCACCCATGGTGATCAGGATGTCGTCGGGCGTGAGGCCGCGATGCACGAAGTTCGCTTCGGCAAGCTTGTGCGCGCCGTCGCCGTGCTGGCTGTCGTATTCGCGGTCGCGATACTTGCCGACGCCCTTCATGCCCTCGACCGAACGCTTGGCCTGGGTGAAGAGATAGTCCTGCGCCTTCTCGCGCGTCCAGCCGGCCGCCCCGATGATGGCCATATGCTCGGGCGCCAGGATCACCACGCTCTGGCCGAGCGTGATGCAGCCATAGTTCGCCATCGCATCGGCGACCGAGCCCAGGACCTGCTCGGGCGTGTTGCCGCCGTGGTTCTCGACATTGCAGAAGCCGCCGCCGGCATAGGCCGTGACGCTCGACGTGCCCTTCGGATAGCCCTGCGCCTCGCAGAGCAGCGGCCAGGGATTGCCGCGCGAGCGCTCGGCGATGCAGAAGCTGTACTTGCCCGGATTGCCTTGTGTCGACTTGTCGGAAATGCCGGGCAGCATCTGGAAGACGTTGCGCAGGATCAGACGCGTCGCGCGTCCGATCGTGCTGTTGGGACGATTGCCCGGGCCGAACAGGTTGACGTCGGAATTCATGCCGATCTCGTCGGCATAGGGACCGCTCACGATCAGCAGTGGCGCCGAACCGCCAGTGCTGGCGGTCGAGCCGTGGAAGTTGAAGTCAGGCTTGTCCATGGCCTCGAAGGCCGCGACGACGATCGGAAAGTATTCCGGCAGGCAGCCCGCCATCACCGAATTCACGGCGGCGGCGTGCAGCGAGAGATCGAGACCCGTCGCCGGATGATGCGCGATCACTGTTTCGGGCGGGCGGCTGTCGGCCGCCAGCATCGCCTTCACGCGGTCGACCACCGGCGGCACGACGGGCAGACCGTCGGTCCAGCCCTGCTCGTAGCAGAAGTCGATGGCGGCGAGCAGGTCGTCCGGCACCTCGTGGATGCGGGGTGAAACCGCGGGCATCTCTTTTGCTCCCTGAACTTTCGCCGACCTTAGAGGCAAACGCTACGGGCGCGCCAGCATCTCCGTCGTCAGCGCCGTCCACTCGTCGTTGAGCGAAACGTCCGGCATCTTGCGCCCGGCGCGACGATACCAGTAGTTCGCGTTGTTCAGGTCGCCTTCCTGGCGATGCAGATGGGCGTGCACCGAATCGCAGTCGGTCTGGCCCTCATGTGCCTGGACGCATTGATGCGCCTGGTTCCAGTCGCCGCGCGCCAGCCACCAAAGCGCTTCCAGCGCCGGCCCGATATCGGCAGGCGGCTTGCCCGCCGACGTGCTGCTGCGAAAAGCATCGATCGTGGTCATGGCGGCCCTCCTCAGGAGCCGGCACGATACGACTGCGGGCGGAGCTTCGCCAGCCGGTCGATCTCGCGCCAGAAGCCCTCGATCGTCTCGTCGACGATCTGGCGGACCGACTTGAGCTCGTGGATCAGCCCTGCGCTTTCGCCGGCCGCACCCGACGTGTTGTCGACGTCGCCGTTGACGTAGAGCATGTCGAGCGTGGCGTTACGGGCCAGCCGCTCCACCTTGCCTTCCGCAACGCCGACGGAATAGGGCGTGCGCAGGCCACGCGAGCGGGCGCGCGGCGGATTGTCGGTCATGATCGTGCCCGTGATCGGTGCCGCGACGATGGCGTTCTTGTAGTTGAGATGTACCGGGCTCTCGAACGAGGCGACGAAGCGCGTACCCATGGTGACACCCTCGGCGCCGAGCGCGAAGGCTGCTGCCATGCCTCGCCCGTCGACGATGCCGCCGGCCGCCACGATCGGCACATCGACGCGTTCACGTACCGCCTGCAGCAGAGCGAAGGTGTGAACCTCCTCGAGATTGCGAATGCCCGCGCTCTCCGCACCCTCGACGATCAGCCCGTCGACGCCCGCCTCCTCGACGGCTTTGATCGCGCCGCGCAGAGTGGCTGTCGCGTGATAGACGGTGACGCCCGCATCCTTCAGGAGCCGCGTGTAGCGCGTCGGATCGCCTGCCGACGTGGTCACGAAGTGGATGCCCTGGCCCAACAACCAATCGATGATCGCGGTCTCTTCCTTCGGGTCCATCTGCAGATAGCGGATCGGCAGGTTGACGCCGAAGGGCTGGTTGGTGGCCGCCCGAATGGCGGTGAATTCCCGCTTGGTAATGGAAAGGTCACGGATCGAGTTCTCCAGCAGGCCCATGGCGCCGGCGGCCGAAACCGCCGTGACCAGTGGTGCGCGGGCGATCCAGGTCATGGGCGACTGGAAGATCGGGTAGCGGGAGCGCGTATGGGCTGTGACGCGGTTTCCGTCGAACATTTCCCCCTCGATTTGACCTTTTCTTGGAAGATCGTCCTATCACAAGTTCACGAACGGTGGGCTAGACTTCCCGGTCCCGAACGGAGGAGAGCGAGATGGCAGCGAACAAGGGAATCCGGACCACCAACGGCCGCGGCCGTCTGTTCGACAGCGTGCTGGATACGATCGGCGATACGCCCTGTATCCGCGTGAACCATCTCGCGCCCAAGGGCGTGGAGATCTACGCCAAGTTCGAGGCCTTCAATCCGGGTGGCTCGGTCAAGGATCGCCTGGCCGTGAACATCATCGAGGCGGCCGAGCGCGACGGCACCTTGAAGCCCGGTCAGACCGTGGTCGAGGCGACGAGCGGCAATACCGGCATTGGTCTCGCCGTGGTCTGCGCCCAGAAAGGCTACCCGCTGGTTGTCACCATGGCGGACTCTTTCTCGATCGAGCGGCGCAAGCTGATGCGCATGCTGGGTGCCAAGGTGATCCTGACGCCGCGCGCGCAGAAGGGTTTCGGCATGTACCAGAAGGCAGTCGAGCTCGCGAAGGCGAACGGCTGGTTCCTCGCGCACCAGTTCGAGACCGAGGCGAATGCCGACATCCACGCGTCGACGACGGCGCGCGAGATCCTGGCCGACTTCAAGGGCAAGAAGCTCGACTACTTCGTCACCGGCTACGGCACCGGCGGCACTTTGACTGGCGTGGCGCGCGTGCTGCGCAAGGAGATGCCGGACACCAAGATCATCCTGTGCGAGCCCGCGAACGCCCAGCTCATCGGTAGCGGCAAGGGGCAGGAGCGTGCCGCCGATGGTTCGCCCGCGGTCAGCCATCCCGCCTTCGAGCCGCATCCCATCCAGGGCTGGACGCCGGACTTCATTCCGCTCGTTCTGCAGGAGTCGATCGACAAGAAATACTTCGACCAGCGTATCCCGATCGCCGGCCCCGAGGGCATCAAGTGGGCGAAGGCGCTCGCCCAGAAGGAAGGCATCTTCACCGGCATCTCCGGCGGCTCGACCTTCGCGGTGGCGCACGGCATTGCCGAGAAGGCGGCGCTCGGCTCGGTGATCCTCTGCGTGCTGCCGGACACCGGCGAGCGCTATCTCACGACACCGCTGTTCGAAGGCATCAAGGACGATATGGACGACGAGGAAGTCGCGATCTCGAAGTCGACGCCCGGCTATCAGATGGGTTGAGATAGCCTTCTGACTTTCGTTCCTTTGGCACGTCGTTTGCTCCGCCAGCCTCATCGCTGGGGAGTGAACGACAAGAATGACTTCTTACGCAGAAGCGATTGCGCAGCGGTTTGGCGATAGTGGCCCGGTCGTCGCGGACGGCGACGACGACTTCATCAAGCGCGTGCTCCAGCGCAGGACGGTGCGCCGCTACAGCGAGCGGATGCCGGAGGAGGGGCTGCTCGATCTGCTGGTCGCGGCGGCGCTGAGCGCCTCGGCAAAGTCGGACTTCCAGCAGGCCTCGCTCCTGCGCGTCACCGATCCTGACAAGCGCGCGGCGATCGGCAAACTCTTTCCAGCCATGCCGTGGATCGGCGTGTCGCCGGTCTTCTACGTCTTCCTGGGCGACGCGCGGCGTCTGCAGCGCATCGGCGAACTGCGCGGCAAGCCGGTCAAGAACGGAACATTGGAAGGCTTCTTCAATGCCGCTGTCGATGCGGCACTCGCGCTGCAGACAATGATCCTGTGCGCAGAGTCCGCGGGCCTTGGCGTCTGCCCGATCAGCGTCATCCGCAACGAGGTCGACCCCGTGGCCGCGATCCTGGGCCTGCCGGATCTCGTCTTTCCCGTCGCCGGTCTCTGTCTCGGCTATCCGCAAGGCGAGGGCTTCGTGAGTCTCCGCCTGCCGCGCAGCGTCACGACGCACCGCGACGTCTACAACGACAGCAAGCTCGCCGAAGGCGTCGACGACTACGACCGCCGGCGAGATGCGATCCACAGCATTCCCGCCGACCAGCATCGCTCTAACGCCGAGTTCGGCAAGGCCGCCTTCTATGGCTGGTCGGAGGACAAGGCGCGGCAGGCCACCAAGGCCGAAGGTGCGGCCTTCCCGCCCTGGCTGCGCGCCCATGGCTTCACGTTCGACTGACGCATCCACAGAGAGAGGGGAGTCTCATGACCGATACGTTTGCTGTCCTGCCCCGGCGCCTCATGCTCGCGGCGGCGCTCGCCCTGTTCACTGTGCCGGCTCTCGCGGCCGATCTCGACGAGATCAAGAAGCGCGGCCTTAACGTCGCGACGGAAGATGATTTCCGCCCCTTCGAGTTCGTGAAGGACGGCCAACCAACCGGCTTCGACAACGAGATGGTGGCCGACCTGCGCAAAATGGCACCCTTCCAGATCAAGCAGGACATCATCCCGTGGACCGGCATCCTGGCTGGCGTGAGCACGGGCAAGTACGACGTCGCCATCACGGCGGCGATCATCACCAAGGAGCGCAAGCAGTCGCTCGACTTTACCAGCCCGATTGCCGACGCCACGCACTACTATGTGAAGCGCAAGGGCGACACGAGCATCAACTCGATCAAGGACTTGAGCGGCAAGACCGTCGGCGTGCAGGCCGGCAGCGCGCTGCTCGCCCGCCTGCCCGAGCTCGAGGCCATGTTGAAGAAGGACGGCGGCAAGCTCGGCAAGGTCGTCGAGTACACGTCCTATCCCGAGGCCTATCAGGACCTGGCCCTGAAGCGCGTCGACTACGTCGTGAATACGATCATCAACATCAAGACCCTGGTCGCCGAGAAGCCCAACGTTTTCGAAGTGGGCCAGGCGGTGTCGGGCAAGTCCTATCCCGCCTGGGCCGTGGCCAAGGGCAATACCACCTTGCTCGCCTTCCTGAACGAGTTCATCGCGAAGCAGAAGTCGACGGGCCGCTTTGCCGAACTGCAGAAAAAGTGGTTCAACGAATCGTGGCCCGACCTGCCCGTGACCTGGGAGCCCGAGTTCTAGGGCTCTCCGCAACGAAGCACGCATGACCGCCGGCGACATCGCAGCCTTCGCCCAGGGCGCCCTGGTGACGGTGATGCTGTCGCTGGCCGGCATCCTGCTCGGCATGCCCATCGGGTTGGGGCTGGCCCTGATCCGGTGGGGCCGGGTGCCGGTCGTCCATCGGATCGTCGCTCTCTACGTGAGCGTGCTGCGTGCGACGCCGCTGGTCACGCTCCTGCTGCTGCTGTTCTTTGCGTTGCCCAATGTCGGCGTGCCGATCAATCCCTACTCGGCCGCCATCCTCGCCCTCACCATGAACACCTCGGCGTTCAACTGCGAGATCTGGCGCGCCTCGCTCACGAACTTTCCCAAGGACCAGCACGAGGCGGCGCAGTCGGTCGGCATGACGGCGGCGCTGCGCCTGCGGCGTATCGTGCTGCCGCAGATCTTCTGGGTGAGCCTGCCCGGGCTGGTCAACGAGATGTCGCTCCTGATCAAGGTGACGCCGGTGCTGGCCGTGGTCGGCGTGGTCGACATCACGCGTGTGGCGGTGCGCATCGGCGCCGACACCTACGATCCGCTTCCGCCGTTCCTGGTCGCAGTGGCTCTCTATGCGCCAATCGTCTTTGCCCTGGTCTCGCTGCAGCGCTGGATCGAACGCCGGCAAGCCATCGGAGCGGCCGCGTGATCCACGATTTCGGCACGGTCTGGTCTGAACGCTCACTTCTGCTGAGCGGTCTCGGCAATACGGCGCTGCTGTCGATCGTGTCGGCGGCCGCGGCGCTGCTGCTGGGCTTCCTGCTGACGCCGGTCCTGATGTCGCGCAAGCCGGCCGTCGCGCGGACCGCACGCAGCTTCGTCGATGGGATGCGATGCGTGCCGTTCCTGCTCTTCGCCTACATCGTCTATTACGGTTTGCCCTCGCTCGGCGTGAACTTCGACAATTGGAGCGCCGGTCTGGCGGCATTGATCATCTACAACGCAGCCTACATGGCCGAGATCCTGCGCGGCGCCTGGGTCAGCATGCCGCGCGAGCCGATCGAAGCGGGCACGGCCTTCGGTTACTCCGGTCTGCATCTCTTTCGCCGCATCATCCTGCCGCCGCTCCTGCTGGCGGCAGGTCCGGTCCTGGGCAACCAGATGATCCAGATCATCAAGGACAGCGCCTTCCTCACCATCATCGCCGTGCCCGAGCTCACCCATGCGGCGAGCTCGATCCAGTCGCGGCACTACATTCCTTTCGCCGCCTTCATCGTCGCCGTGGCGCTCTACTGGGCGCTCTGCCTGGTGGTCGAGGCGGGCGTCGGTCTGGTCGGCCGCCTGGCCGACGCGCGGCGGTAGGAATGGTCGCCGTGCCCAAGGTCCTGCATGTCACCGGCATCTCCAAGAGCTTTGGCGACAACGAGGTCCTGTCGGAGGTGAGTTTCCATGTCGACAAGGGTGAGACGGTCTGTGTGCTGGGGCCGTCGGGCTCGGGCAAGTCGACGCTTCTGCGCTGCATCAACTGGCTCGAGCGGCCCGACGCCGGCCAGATCTATCTGAACGGCGACCATGTCGGCGTGAGCGCGGCCGGCGTGGTGATGAACGACCGCCAGCTCTCGCGGCTGCGCACACGGATCGGCATGGTCTTCCAGCATTTCGCGCTCTGGCCGCACCTCACCGTGTTGGAGAACCTCATGGAGGCACCGGTCCAGGTGCAGAAGAGGCCGAAGGCCGAGGTGCGCGATGAGGCGCTGGCGTTGCTCGCCAAGGTCGGGCTGAGCGACAAGCAGGGCGCTTTTCCGGCGAAACTCTCCGGCGGCCAGAAACAGCGCGTGGGCATCGCCCGTGCGCTCGCCATGCGGCCGGAGCTTCTGCTATTCGATGAGCCGACCAGTGCGCTCGATCCCGAACTCGTGGGTGAGGTGCTGGCTGTCATGCGCGAGCTGGCGCACGAGGGCATGACCATGGTGATCGTGACGCACGAAATGGCCTTCGCGCGCGACGCCGCGACCCGCGTATT
>Ga0153954_1000679_pt1 | contig 24365 bp, 27 predicted proteins | sample TSFL038MetaG_FD_102277 | JGI IMG/M metagenome (GOLD analysis project Ga0153954, IMG submission 102277) | Attine ant fungus gardens microbial communities from Florida, USA - TSFL038 MetaG | ecosystem: Host-associated > Fungi > Mycelium > Unclassified | place: USA: Florida, Wekiwa Springs State... | reverse complement strand
TTCTCGCCTAGTGAGAAAGGCTTTGTCTTTTTCCAAGAAACTCGAAAATCATATCGGAGCCATCAAATATTTCATTTGTTACTACAATCGACACCTTACAGCACTACTTGTTTAGGACTACCATAGAATCTATAATAATAAAAGAGCCGTCTGAAGAAAAGCCGGCCGCAATAGCATGCCCTCCTGTACTCAAAATCGTGAAGACCATCTTTTTGCTCTCTAAGAACGCTGATTGAAGTTTTATGATGAGCTCGTCCATTTGGTCTTGCTGATAGATAATAAAAGCACTGCATGCACGACCTACTTCCCTCGGAATAAATGCTATTTCTGGATCTTGACATTTTGAAAATAGATTGGAGACTTCTGAATTATCAGGACCAATAGTAGTATCAGAACTATTGGCATTGTGTATTTCATGCTCAAGACGAGCAAAAATTAGGTCCAACTTCAAACGGCTTTTCTGCTCAGTTCGTTCCCCAACTAAGTGATGTTCATGTTGTTTTTTTTCGCATAGCTTAGTTAGAACTGTCAAAAGCAATGCGCCTGCTGTTACAATACTCAAGGATGAGCCTATTGATAAAACAGTGATTTGATTGAGATGTACTGATCTCGAAATGATTAGAATAATGGCTAATGCCACTGCAGAGATAAGGCAAATAGCGATAGAGGTGGCGCGTAGCCTATGTTGATAATTCCATTGATTTTCTGATCTAAAACTAATTTGACTCATTTGACCTAGATTAAAACCATTTTAAGATTATAGCAAAGTTATATAAAAATTTAAATAAAATGCCATGAAATTGCGTATTCTCTAAGAAATTCGATGATACAAAATTTTTGATTCTCCACACTTATTTTTACAGGTAAGTAAAGTAAAAAATTTAATTTTCTTTGCGTTATGCGTACTGTTTATCTCAAAAGATATCCAACAAGGAACCTCTTAAGCATGAAATTTTAACAATAATTCTTTTTTTCTGTATCTATTTGGAATCGTTTCAGACAAATCTGTGTCTTGTGGATAAAAGAATCTTGTACACAGCCACTTCGGATAGTCCTAAGCAGGTAGTGATTTTAAATTATCATTATAATAGCAAATGAACATTTTTATAAGCCCGATGTGATTCTCCATTTTTTTTGAAAATGAAAGAGTCTTTCGGACTGGTCCTTGCGCATCGTTGTCTAATGGTGCAGTTAAATCTTTCAATATAACTCGTTTTCCCAGACTCTTGCCTAACTGGGCTGTGTGGCTTCCATGGAATAACTTCGTAGTAAGCTGCGAACTTATCTGTGTAAAAGTAGGCTTTTTTTTAATTCCACCGACAGTTTGTTCATGAGGGCTTCCGCATTCACAGTCTGCTCCAAGTTAGAGCAAACATTTTAATCGATTAGCGTCTCAAAATCACTGCCTGTTTAGGACACCTCTGTTTCCCATTTGGGGTCGAACCATTTTTTCGAACAGTTAGAGAGTGGCAATGTGGACAAGCGATATTCATAGGTTGCTTCCTGGTTAGAGTAACATTTTAGCTACCTGAGTCTTAAAATCACTACCTGTTTAGGACCACCACTCTAAGGCTATCTAACGTCGTTTTCTTCTAAATCATGCCATTGCAAATTCTGGATAACAGAATCAAAATTTTTTCCTATATTCCCTGTCGGGAATTGAATAGGAAAGCCATCTTTTCCTGTCAAAAAAAACATGTGTTTTTCCATCAGGATAAATATGAAAATAACGCCCTACATGCTTATCTGTTGGCAATACAGAAATTTTAGGAAATTCGGGGTTTAAGTCTCGGACTTTTTCGACTACTTCTTTGAATCGGGCACTAATGTTGTTTACTTCCATCGTATGTCCATCTAATGGTATTCCAATGTCATCTACATAAGGAAGAATTTGTTTTGCTTTTCTTTTCAAAAGTATTCCATTCGTAGATAAAGTTGTTCTAATCCCCAAGTCTCTGTGGACATACGAAAGAATATCTTCAAGACCATCTTTCATTAATGGTTCCCCTCCCGTAAATGTAATATTGAAAGTACCGAGGGTTTTTAATTTTGAAGCGATATCTTTCCATTGTTGATTACTGAGCTCTTCTTTTGCTTTATGATCAGGACCCCAACACCAAGTACAGTCAAATTACAAGCGCCGTTTACGTTAAAATCAACGGTTCTGGGTGCCTTAAAAATTTGCATGCCAACGATAAACTTGCTAATCGCTTGGTTATTGTAATTTTGAATAAATTTTCTTGTTTGGTAATGTTGAAAAAGACAGAGGATTCCAGTTGAGGAGTGATATTCAATTAATCTTCATTGTCTCGATGAGTTTTTTTTCTTTATTGCCCAGTTTACTGGTCTAAACCCATTGTCAGGGCTGTCATTCCAGCTAGACCACCGAGCTGCATTGATTCAACAGCTGTGCTCGGCATAAGGACAATCGTAGAATTCTCCTTCAGATCTTCATAAAGCATATTCATCGCTAGCAAATGCAAAGCCACAGGATCATGGGTGCACGATTTGGCGGCTTCGGCAAATTTCTCAGCCACTTGGCGTTCTGAATCTCTCAAAATCACTCGAGCTCGGCGTTCTCTTTCAGCTTGTGCCTGCATAGACATCGCTGCTGGTGTACTCCTGCTGATTTCCATTGGAACTCATCGCCATCACAATCTGAAATAAAAGGGCTTAAGCCTAGGACAACCCTTCAGAAAAAAAGCCGCCAATGGCGGCTTTTTTTATTGAATTTGTGGGGAAGCGGCGTTATCCCCGAAAAGCATTTTGCAGATAAAAAATGAAACTCTCTAAGTCAGCTGTCTATGATTGTTTCTCTGCTCACGCATTGGTAGAGGGATATACTGGCGCAAGACGCCCACACTTATCCAAGCCTCTTGAACCGTAAAGGCAAAATTGTTATCGCAACATTTTTGCGCCTGTGTAATCGTTTTGCAAGCAAATCCCAAAAATGTTTCATTGGGTTCTGCATCTAAGAATGCTAAAAACCAAATTTGTGCAATTCTACTATCTCGAGGTTCATTTATCAACTGTACAGCAATATAAAAAGCATGACTCGGGATACGACTATTTGTATGTACACCTCCATAATCATTCAGATGAGATGGATCACGTGCATAAGGTGTAAGATTATGTGCAACATTCACAGGGACACTGATATCTCTATCAACTATCTTCCAAGACGTATCACCCAAACGCGCAAAGTTGAACGCTATTCCAAATACATCAGCTAAAGACTCGTTCAATGCACCTGATTCATTTTGATAATTGATAGGACGCAGCCGAGTGATGATCCCATGCATATACTCATGTGCGACTATTTTTGGCTGAACTGCATACTGATCATGAAATCTAAAATAGCATGAGTGAGCGAGGGAAGAAGAACATATCCATTGTGCATCATTTTGTTCCCATCCAATTTGTAAAGGTGGAATTTCACCCTGTCCATCGATGCCACATATGCCAAATCTTAGCCAAAAGAAATTCCGAATAGACAGGACAGTATCATATAGCTGCTGAGCAATTCCATTCACTGAACTCTTACAGCCCTGACCACTGCAAATTTCTTGCTGTCCTTTGTAAATAATAATTTGCTTATTTGTACATTTTAGACTTGCAATATCGCAGGAAGCTGAAGGAAAATAACTACAGTCGTTCGAAATCGATGCCATACTTGATACCTCCGTAAAGCTTAGACAATGCGCAATTGTAAAGGAAGAATCAAGACTTTTTTTTACAAAATCATTCGAGGGATTAATCTCTATTTTCTTGACGAGTGTTTTGTTCTTTTTTGCCTTGCTTCTGGTCTAAACCCATTGTCAGAGCTGTCATTCCAGCTAGACCACCGAGTTGCATCGATTCGACGGCTGTGCTCGGCACAAGAACAATCGTAGAATTCTCCTTCAGACCTTCATAAAGCATATTCATCGCTCGCAAATGCAAAGCCACAGGATCATGGGTATACGATTTGGCGGCTTCGGCAAATTTCTCAGCCACTTGGCGCTCGGAATCTCCCAAAATCACTCGAGCTCGACGTTCTCTTTCAGCTTGTGCCTGCATAGACATTGCATTCTCCAAAGCAGATGGGATCAGAATATCTTTTACTTCTACGGAAATGACTTTAATTCCCCATGGCTCGGTACGTTCATCAATGATTTTTTGCAGTTCATCACTGATTTTGCTTCTACCTTCTAGTAGATCGGCAAGCATAGTTTTTCCAATCACATCACGCAAAGCTGTTTGAGATGCCCAATTAATAGAAACATAATACTCAGCGATTTCTAATGAGGCTTTTGCAGGATCTATCACTTTCCAGAAAAGGACAGCATCGACGTCTACTGGAACAGTATCTTTTGTTAATGTTTTTTCCGCTTTAAAGGCTGTCGTAATAATGCGGACATCAATCCAATAAGGAATCTTATCGATGATCGGGATGATAAAAAACAATCCAGGTCCCTTTAAAGCATGAAAACGGCCAAGACGTAGGACTACTGCCCTATCCCATTGATTAGCTACCTTAATCGCAGAAGCAATGAGCCATGCAACAAAAAGAGTAATCACCAGAATCCACCATCCTTCAAAATTCTCTGTGGATGTTGCATAGGCTAATACTGCACCCAAAAAGAGAATGAAGATAAAGATCATTGTGGAAACTGCTGTGTTTTTCATTTTGTCTTCTTTAATTTTTTGCATCAATGCTATGGCATGAAAACTAACCATTTTCATGCCATTTATTTCTAATCAGACGTATTATCGATTTGCAAGTGTGTTAAACCAGAATACACCAATTAAAAAATCTGGTTTCAGTTTCGTGTCGAACTCTCTCACGCAGATCAGCAGCTTCATGAAATCCAAGTCTTCGAAGATCTTCAATACTTCTTAACGACCCTGGAGGGTGCACTTTTCTGTATTCGCGATAAGCCTCTCTCGCTTTTTTTGATGAGTTGTGCAGGAGTTAGAGTCTGCTCGTCTTGATCTAAAGTCACAAGCGTGCATCTTCCGGATAATTGATAATATTCGTCTAAACCAAACTTCCCAATGGGTTTTAAGTGACTAATTTTTGAGAAAAGGGTTCCAAAAACGCCTGTGTATTTTCCACTATCAACTCGATCCCCAATTGCTGGCTTATTTTCAATAGAGACAAGCATAACATGCCTTTGGCTGAGTGCCTTCTTAGACTCCTTTTCACAGTCTGCTACAAAATTGGGATCATCGACTAAAGACTCAGCTGTTTTAGTAGTTTCTAGACTATAATGCTCATCTTTTTGCGGAACGTATGCCTCATAGTTGCCCTGTGAGTTTGTAAAAACGTATCCATAAAACACTATTTTTTCCACACTACTCATAAAAACCTCATGTCCTCTAAGAAAAAAAATTCTTTCGCCTAATTTGTTGCATTAGATCAATTGCTATAGCCAAGTTTCACTTGGCATATCCCCTGCTTGAGAAGATGCATAACATTAAATGAAATCACAATTATGCTTTGGTGGTCTTTGATTTTATTGATCGCTGCCATCGTAGCAGCTATTCTTGGCTATGGTGAAATTGTTGCAGGAGTTGAATCCATTGCAAAAATTTTCTTCTGGATTTTCATTATTTTATTCTTAGCCTGTATTATTTTGTACACATACTCAGTGCCTTTCAATTACACAAACTATTCAGTGCCTTAAGTTAGACACATTCTAAAGTTTTATCTAAAATCATCTTTATTTTGGACAGGTGAGCCATTCAGAATCTGGACTGAGTTCATCTGGTGTCAATCCTGAATGATCACAGAGAATAGAAGAGATCTCTTGCCACGCAGAAGAGCCCTTGGATTGATCCAGTCTTGCTTTAGATGTTTTGGGAGTATTGACATGCCTTTCGGAATAAACAACAATGTATTTGCCTTCAGGAGTGCTTTGCAGCCAGGTAGATAAACGTGATACACCAAACGCCATCATGCTGGCCTCATGCCTTTTTTTCTTTTCTCCCATCGATTCTTTTCTGAACAAACGATGTGCCTCTTCTTTGTGCAAAAGTAGAGGAAAAAAGAAACCTCTTTTGATTATTTTTTCAGAAGAAGGCAACGAGATATCTAGCATATTTTCAATGTGGGGCTCTGACTCCGGCAATGCGTAATTTTTGCCTAAAACATCATGATAAAAATTTTGCAATTTAAGAGCGAATGAGTTGCCTTTAGCGATGAGCTCTCTTAACCCTTTAAAGATTCGTTGCAGAGAGTCACCTTCTACACAATGAATCATATAATCGCCCCCAGCAGTTTCCTGTAGCCAACTATCAAAACCTGTCATGCCAAGAGCATTCCAAAATTCGGTATGGATAGCCGGCTCTTCATTTGGCGTCCGATTTTTCCACATTTCTCTGACAAGCTCTGATTTGCCTGGCAAAATTTTACTGATGTAGCAAAAGCGTCCCATCATGTGTCCATACAAAATAAAATCAGCACATTACTTAGTCGTTCAAAAAAAGACAATGCTAATTGCTAGTGATATGCTTTTCTTTTTTTTAAGGAAAACCATTTGCCTAGATTTTTATGCTTTATTAGCTGATTTATAACTAATTACTTATTATTAATAAATTTTATTAAAATAAATACAAATAATATTTTTTTATAATATAATTAAGGAAAAACATAATAAATTTATTTATAATGCCAATAGATCCTATCAAAGAACATAACCGTCAATTCATTGAAAAATTGACTGGCAAAGAATCAGTGGGCGTTGATTCTCAAGGAAGACTATATCAAGAAATTGGCATTATTGGTTTTACAAAAAAAATATTCAAAAAAGCAGACAAACGCATTGGCAATGCTGTCTTTTCATATGCTCTTGATGAAATACAAAAATCAACATTTCATCATATCGATGAAGGCCCAAAAGTTTATAAACAACTACTACTACGGCTAGATAAAACTAACCTGCTCTCAGTTGAGGATAAAGAAGCCATCGCATTGGCTTGGTATGCACAGAGATGTGCTGATCTTGTGGACAATAACACTGCAAAAGAAGTTGCAGAAGCTATAATCACCATTGAAATGTGCCAGGATCCGTCCATTTCCGCACAGCTTAAATCCTCCATTCGGCCTGAACCTACTTCAGGTGGTACTAGTGGCTCGTATTTTATAAAAAATCGTCAAGGAATAAAAATAGGGATCTTTAAACCCCAGGATGAAGAAGTCTACATGCCGCATAATCCCAAAGGATATCGTTTAGCCTATAATCCAAAGAGTAGGCATGGCCCAAAATTGGGACATTTACAAGGTTCTAGCTGGCAAAAAGAACGCGCTGCATGGGAGATTGATAATGGGGAAATGGCAGGGGTTCCTTTTACAACGACAATTTCTGTGCCCTTTCCGAAAGCACCAGGCAATCCAAAAATTATTACCAAAAAAGGATCCTTTCAAGTTTTTGCACAAGGTCAACCTGTAGAGGAATTAGTCGCTCAAGAGATAAATAACATTCCCACCAAAGAGGTACAAAAAATTGCCTGTTTTGATCTTATCATTGGCAACGCAGATCGAAATCTTGGAAATGTACTCTATGATACAAAAGAGCAAAAATTAACCCCTATCGACCACGGGCTTATTCTCTTAGACAGCTTGACTACAGGGAGTTCTGAGATGAACTGTCACTGGCTAACATGGCCACAAGTCAAACAACCTGTAGATCCTGCACTAAAAGCATGGATTTTAAACTACAATATAGACGAGAAATGTGAAAAATTGAAGGAAATAGGAATTACTGAAGAATCAATCAGAGAACATAGATTTCGTGTCATTTTTTTGAAGGAAGCAATCAATAAAGGATTAAATTTATTTGAGATAGGCATGCTTTCGATGCAGACTGCAGAAACCGCAGACTCTAATATTTGGTTAAGCAAGACTGTTCTAGAGACGATGTATAGCCTAAGTGAGGAAAATTATGCAGATGATGCAATATTTTCAGAAAGCTTTAAACAAAACATCCAAAAAAAATTACAAGAGATATGAGCATTAATCCAATCAATGAAACCATTCCAATTGAATTAGTCTATGGTCAAGGGTCTAGTGAAGAACGTATTGTTGTCCAATTCCCTAATGGTCTTAAAAACTCACCGGTTTTTGGCGGACAAGATAAATATTTAGAAGAAGCGATGAAAACAACAGGTATTCCCATTCCGATAGATAAAAGGACTACTTATCCGGAATTCAAGAATAAAGAAAGACAATCGATTTTTCTAAAAGACAGTTCATTTGGCAAAGCCTTTTATGAAATCTATTTTCCACAGAAAATGAATCCTAACAATTTTCAATGGCGCAAGCTTTAGTAATGGAGTAGCATATGTTGTGCAAGAACGCGAACTGCATCTTCATAGGATTCATTATGTATCTCAACCAAAGGCCCCATATGCTTGCCAGGTTCATCTTGAGTGTAATATATTTCATCACGAAAATTCGCTACTGAAAATAGGCCTTCATCTGGATATTGGCTAATAAATGCTATGCGTATAAATTTTAATGGAAAAGGATACTCTGCAACATAATCTTGTATCCCACTTTCTTTGTTGATATAACTCAAAAATCCTTGAAGAGTTTCTACCTCAATTTTAGAACTTAAAAGATGCAACGATCCCAGCTGCCATATTTCTCTTTGATTTTACCCCTAAAGAGCGAAAGGATAATCACAAAAACAGCTACGATTCCACTATGCCAGATATTTGTGGTATTTGCGCCTCCTAATACCCATGGTGCAATTCCATACCAGATGGCAATCACAATGTTGACTAGACGTAAAGATCTTGTAACTTCGGCCCAGGAAATGATGGAAAAGACAACCATTAAAGCTCCACATACATCGGCATTATCAGCTAACAGTCCAGAAAATCCTAAAAGCCTATCTGTAGCAAGAATCCAGATTCCAGCTAACGCAGTAAGAATAAGATTCCATGGAATAGTGACACCCCAAACCATCCCTTTGATATTTTTTCCTAGAGGCTCATGAAAGGAAGGAGTACGTGTATCCACGCTATCATCATTATACTCTGAACCTAGAAAGAATGTGCGCCAAAAAGGCTTTTTTTCACGATGGATGCGTGCTAAATATTGACAAACAGCGACCACTTCATCCACTGTTAAGGCCAACATAATCAACATACAAAGCGCAATAATCAAACATAGCCCACACCATGCGCCAACAGCGATTGGCTGTAGCATGACGAGCAAAATGCTAATAAAGCCCAAAGGAACAACCAAGATACCAAAGATCACGACAATCCAAGGCATAGTATGCCATCTACGTACCCCACCCTTCGCTCCCATCAAGGCTTCTAATGAATAAGCCATGGCGCCAAGACCTGCATCAGGGACTGGAAATCGCTGTGAGATCATGGAAGTAATCACCTTTTCTGTTCCCATACCAAAAAAAGGGTCCCAAACAGTGTGGATATAGTGAAGTTGAAAGGAGGCGAGATAGCGTGCGATAAACCAGCCGACAACAGCAAAGAAGATCACAGGGATACGTTGTTGCCAGGCAGAAGGATTATAGGTCCATCCCGGAGGAATTTGTGGACCAATTTCCAATTCTTGCGGCCTCAAAGGAACCAAAACACAAAACGCAATAGCCAAAACTCCAATTAACGTGTCATTTAGATAAATCACCGGCTCTTTTGCCCAAAATGCCAATGGAGCAAACTGCAGCCAAATCCCAACAAGGCAACTTCCCCAAATCCAGCCACTCCTTTTATGTCTCATCGAAAGCAAACTGAACAGAATTAATAAGAGACCAGAAATCCAATCGCTGTAGCGTGAAGGGGCATGCGCATATCCAAAAGTTTCAGGGCTAGCAATTAACCATAATCCTAAAAACAAAGTTCCAAAACGCGTCCATAGCATGCGTTCATGGAACTTATACTTAATTTTTTCCCGCACTTCAGTGGTTAAAGTGGTCATGAGATAATCTCTTTTTATTTATAGTTGATTCAAGTTGAAAAGACACATTTCGACCTACGCGAAAGTCTCGCGATTGATCGATCATAAGTGACCCAATATTAGAAATATGGGGTCACTTATGATCGATCAATCACGAGAACTTTGGCGCGGTCCAAATGTGTCTTTTCAACTTGAATCAACTATGATGCGTTTGCTTTTTCACAGAATTAGGAATTGGGATTTGATGTCTCTTATACCACGCTATAGGATCTGCCTTTAAATTTTCCACGAGGGCTGGCAAGGTGTGCCTTAAAGAACGCTTAGGAGACCATCCTAAAATTTTACGCGCCTTTTCCATAGAAAATTCGTAGTTGTCATCAGCTAAATCGACCATCCAAGGTTTAATAAAAGGCTTGGGAAAGAACGGGGTACTATTTTGAACCCATGATCCAAATTTTGCGAACCATTTAGGTACACGGATCATTGGCCATTTGTCTACATTGTGGATCAATTTCCCAAAAGCCGTTTGTAAATCCCGATAAGAGATCGAATCTTCTTCACAACATAAAAATGTGAGTTCTTTGCCAAGTTCTTTTCTTTTTTCAAGCAAAAGCAAAATCATATCGGTGAGATCATCGAAATGGGTATAAGGAACACCATTGGAAGAATTTCCAGGAAATACATAACTAGCTAACTGTTTTTCATAGATCCTGCTCATATGTTGCGAGATCGGTACACAATTGCACTCTTCGTCGTAGCAACCTCCAATACGAATGATGACATAAGGAATTGGACCGCACTGCTCCCTGATCAATTTTTCCGTCTTGACCTTCGAAGCAGGATAGTGCCATTTACCACGAATAGGTGAATCTTCGTTTTGTATCACTCCCCGCTTTGTTGGCTCATGTACGAGCATAGTACTTGTAAATATAAACTGTTCTACTTCAAATTTTTTAGCTTGTTCTAGGACACGACGTGTGCCATTCACTGTAATAGCATCATAAAGCTCAAGATGCTCGCCCGAGAAACTATAGAAGGCAGCAAGGTGGATAATCGAAGCGATGCGATTCCCATAAGCATAACGTATACGTTCAAAGGCGGCCTCAACGCTATGATCCGAAGCTAAATCGACATAGACGAATTCCATGGCGGGCTTTTCAGAAGTGATGCCAATAAAGTCAAGACCAATAGGTTGATATTCTTCCTTTAAACGATGGATAATACGAGTTCCAATACGGCCACTTGAACCTGTCACGACAACAACTTGTTTATCTGTCGCCATAGTCCCCTCTTATATTTATGTCTTTATATAATAAGATTATTAAATACGAACAAAAATATATATATAATTTTTATTTTTATATATTATTTAAACTAAGAGCACATCTAGGAAATAGGTGATAGATTTTTAATTGATTTTTTATCATTTAGATAGGTTTTGTCAAAAAGTAAAAAATCTATCTCGATAACCCTTGTGAATCACTTAAGATCTAAGAGGATTATCGGGATAAGTTCAATGTCAGTCATTATGTAGATATGCACTGAGGAGAAATAATAAGTGAAAATTTTCGCATTATTATTTGGGATTATTTTTTTAATGTTTGGTATTGCAGGATTTGTACCGGGGGCGCTCACAGATGGCCAGCTGGTAAGAGTGTTTAAAGTCAATACTTGGTTGAATGTCTTGCATCTATTAACTGGACTCTTTGCAGTGATTGTGTGCTGGATGCGACGACCTTACTGTAGGATCTATTTTCAGATCATTGGAACTCTGTACGCTCTGATTGCAGTACTTGGGTTTATTTATGATGACAATGATCTTTTAGGGCTTTTTGCCAATAACCAATCAGATACCTGGTTTCATGTCATCGCAGCTATTGCTGCGCTTGTCGTGGGATATGGCGAAGCTGATACATCATCAAATCATAGGGGGCACCAATGAGTGAGATTAAAGACACCAACAAAAATGAAGCTGAAATGAAACTTGAAGAATTAGCAATCAATACCATTCGTACTTTGGCTATGGATGCTGTGGAGGCTGCGAATTCTGGCCATCCAGGTACTCCAATGGCATTAGCTCCTGTTGCCTATTGCATTTGGCAGCATTTTTTACGATTCGATCCACAAGACCCTATTTGGCCAAATCGGGATCGTTTTGTACTTTCTAATGGTCATGCCTCCATGCTGCTCTACGCACTTTTGCATTTGAATGGCGTAAAGTCCGTCAATGAAAAATATGAGATCTTAGGCAGCCCTTCTGTCACTTTAGAGGATATTAAAAAATTCAGGCAGCTCGATAGTAAATGTCCCGGACACCCTGAGTATCGCTGGACGTCTGGTATTGAAACAACCACAGGCCCTTTGGGACAAGGTGTTTCAAATAGTGTAGGAATGGCTATTGCAAGCAAATGGATGAGCGCTCACTTCAATAAGCCGGGCTTTGACATGATTGATTACAAAGTGTATGTCCTCTGCGGCGATGGCGATATGATGGAAGGTGTTTCTTCAGAAGCCGCCTCTATTGCAGGGCATTTAAAACTCAATAATCTCTGTTGGATTTATGACAATAATCACATCACAATCGAAGGAAGTACGGATCTGGCTTTCACCGAAGACATTGCTGCACGTTTCATGGGTTATGGATGGAATGTATTACGTGTAGCAGATGCTAATGACCTAAAGCTTTTAGAAAAAGCTCTGCATACTTTTTTGAAAACGCAAGACCGTCCCACTTTCATTATTGTTGATAGCCACATCGCTTGGGGATCCCCACACAAACAGGATACAGAAGCCGCCCATGGTGAGCCTCTGGGTGCTGAAGAAATCCGTTTGACTAAGAAAGTCTATGGATGGCCAGAAGATGCTAAGTTTTTAGTTCCTGAAGGAATTTATGCACATTTTCACAATACACTGGGTAAAAAGGGAAAAGAATTGAGAGATGGATGGATCGCTCTCTTTGATCGCTATAAACAAGAGTATCCAGAACTTGCCGATCATTTATATAAAATGCAGCACCGCCTTCTTCCGGAGGATTGGGATCAAGGGCTCGTTCATTTTCCTAGCGATCCAAAAGGCATGGCGACTCGCGACTCTTCTGGAAAAATCTTAAATGCCGTGGCCAAAAATTATCCTTGGCTGATTGGGGGAGCTGCTGACTTGGCTCCTTCTACAAAAACGCATCTTCAGGATATGGGAGACTTTGAAGCCAATGACTATCATGGAAGAAATTTCCACTTTGGCATTCGCGAACATGCGATGTGTTCTATACTCAATGGTCTTTCCCTCAGCAAGGTACGCCCTTTTGGATCAGGCTTCCTCATTTTCAGTGACTATTGCCGTCCTCCTATCCGTTTGAGTGCAATCATGGAAATTCCTGTAATTTATATTTTTACTCACGATTCTATCGGCTTAGGTGAAGATGGACCAACACACCAACCTGTCGAGCAGCTTGCCAATTTGCGTGCTGTTCCTGGATTAGTGACGATCCGACCTTGTGATGCCAATGAAGTTGTGGAAGCTTGGAGATATATTCTCCAACTCCGCCATGAACCTTCCGTCCTGGTGCTATCACGCCAGAAAGTTCCCACGCTAGATAGGCAAAAATATGCCTCAGCAAAAGGATTGCATAGAGGAGCTTATATATTGGCTGATTGTGAAGGTAAACCTGATATTCTTCTCTTATCTACAGGTACCGAGGTCTCTCTTTGTTTAGATGCCTCTGAGCAACTTAAAAAAGAAGGCATCAAAAGTAGAGTGATCAGTATGCCTTCATGGCATATTTTTGAACTTCAGGATGAAGCCTACCGTGAGAGCGTCCTTCCAGCAGATGTGCCGCTTCGACTCGCTGTTGAGCAGGCGTCCACTTTTGGCTGGGAAAGATATGTAGGTTCTCAAGGTCGGTGCCTCGGCATGAAGACCTTTGGTGCTTCCGCTCCCCTGAAAGATGTACTCAAAAAATTTGGATTTACTGTAGACAACATCGTGTCTATAGTAAAAGAAATGTTGCAAATCGTTCATAAGTAGCTATAATAGTGGGAATTAACGCTTAATAGGAGCTATTTATGAAAAAATTTTTTTTAGGTTTATTACTTCTAGGTAGCACTTTATGCGCCAATCCACATCACTCCCCTGAGCTTTCAGCTCCTCTTAAAGCCCTTTATCGAATGCAAGAAACAAAACAACTGATTGAAGCCGTTGAGGCTCAAGGTACACTCACACTTAAGGCTGCCTATCTAGGGCCAGAAGCCACTCAGGCTGCTTGGTATCCCAATGAGCGCGCGATTTACATTAATTATTCCAATCAGGGTACTGAAGGCAGCGTCATTCGCTTTTTAGTCTTTGAATTAAATAATGCATTGATTGAAAAGCAGTTTGGATATATGGATTATTTAGCAACACAAGGAAAGATCTCAAAGGAAGAATACGTCCGTACTGTAGAGCAGCTTGAATTTCAAAACGCTCAAAGAGCACTTGCACTTCTTAAAAAAGGTGTCGAAAAAGGGGTGTTCCCTGCGGATGCGGCTGATTGGCCTGTACCCTCTAGTTTTGCCGAACACTATAAGATGCAATTAGAAGCAGGCCACTCTCAAGCGATCGCTAACCTTTATGATCAATTAAGGAACGTTCAGCAAAAAAATCAATAATTTGGTTGTCGCTAAAGAAAAGCAGCACGAACTCAAGACTAGGATGGAAAGATTAGGCATCCGAGAAGAGGATTTGCTCGAAAAATTCATCTTAGGCAGCGGACCAGGGGGCCAAAAAGTAAATAAGACTGCCTCCTGTGTCTACCTTAAACATTTACCTACAGGCATTGAAACTAAATGCTCAAGAGAGCGCTCTCGAGAAACTAATCGCTATCTCGCCAGACGCGAATTATGTGATCTCCTTGAAAAAGAACTTTTTGGCATCAAGACTTCTAAAGAAAAAGAGATCGACAAAATCAAAAAGCAGAAAAAAAGAAAATCCAGGAAAACAAAAAGAAAATTATTACAGAATTTGCCAGATAATTTATAATTAAATAAAAACTATAACTTAAATAAAATGGCAAATATCATCAAACCTCCTAAGGTTTTGTTTTCACTCACCTGCGTTTTATTCCTTATCGTATCTAGTGTTGTCTACTTTTCTCGCCCGCAGCTTCCTCCTGCCATTACTATAAATACAAAAGGCCAGCCCACTATTGGTTATGCAAAGGCACGTGTTCATGTTGTTGTTTTTGAAGAACCTAAATGCTCAAATTGCCGAGATTTTACTAATCAGATTTTCCCTTCTGTCAAAAAAGATTTTATCGATACAAATAAAATACGCTATACAGTGATCCCTGTTGCTTTCTTACCTGGTTCCATGCCAGCTGCAAATGCAGCTCTTTGTGTTTATTATGAAAATCCTCTCTACCCTAATGATGATCTTTTTTTCAAATACTTGGATTTTATGTACAAGCATGAAGGATCTGAGTCTACCGATTGGGCAACGCCCGCCACTTTATTAGAGTTTGCAAAAGCTACTTCGCCAGCTATTCATCTGAAGAATTTGCAAAATGGGATAGAAAAAGAAACCTATCGCGTTCAAATTGAGAAAAATACTGCCTATGGCTCCCAGTTGATGGGAGGTGCAATTGTAACACCTACTGTTTACGTGAACGGAATCAGGGTTTCTGATCTTAGCTGGGATAACTTGCGCAAACTCATCGTCGAAGTCTTGGAACACGAGGGCGTTCTATGAAGATTTTTTTGAAGAAATATGGACTATATAGCGCTTGGTTTGCGGCCACTTTTGGGACTCTGGCTTCCCTTTTTTTCAGTGATATTTTAAATCATGAACCCTGTCACTTATGCTGGTATCAGCGTATCGCCCTTTTTCCGTTAGCTATTATTTTAGGCATCGCCACCTACCGTGGTTTTTTTGGCATCGTTCGCTATGTTTTACCACAAGCTGTAGGAGGTTTTATTCTAGCTCTTTACCAAGTTGCCATTCAAGAAATCCCCGATTGGAACCCGATTGAAATGTGCGGCGCAGGACCGAGCTGTTCAGAAAAAATTTCTATCGGTCTAGGCCCTCTCTCTATTCCCATGCTATCTGCAGTGGGGTTTTTGATCATCTGTCTTATACTCATTGGTATCCATATCGCAGAAAATCCTAGCAAAAAGCAGCTTCAGACTCATACTAAGAATCCTACCCAGAGTAATTCGTATTGATTAGATATGACCGTTAAGCTAAAGTTTAGGTTAAGAGTGTGATACTGCACTCTTTTTTGAAGTGTTTTAATTTTTGCTCTCTTTTAATGGCATTAAAAGCTGCTGCGTAAATTAAAAAAAATAAATGAAAGAATGGCCCTTAATGGGCATGAGAAACCAAGGTAGTTAAGATGAGACTTTATGTTGGCAACTTGCCATATTCGTGCTCCGAAGAAGATTTAAAAGAAATTTTTTCCGAGTTCACCACTTCTAGCGTCAAATTGATCATTGATCGTGAGACTGGCAGATCCAAAGGCTTTGGATTTGTCGAAATTGACTCTAAAGAAGAAGCAGAGAGAGCAATTAAAACCCTCGACAAAAAAGTTGTTGAAGGTAAATCTTTGACAGTGAACGAAGCACGACCACCACAAAAAAGAGAGGATAGAGGCGGAGGAAGAGATAGTCGTGAAGGCGGCCGTCCTTTCAACAAAGCTCCTCGACGTTTTGGAAGCGGCAGGGCTTAATTTGAGTTAATTAGTGCAAAAATTAAATTAACCAGATATACTAGGGCCTTTTTGATAAGAAATTAAACAAAAAGGCCTTAGTTATGAAAATTATTTCTATTCTTTGTGTGATGGCTGCTTGTGTTGCACTCCCCTTGTTCTCTATGAATGCATCCTCCGCTGATAATCGACAAGTTGTTTTTATCATGCTAGGCGCTCCGGGCGCGGGCAAAGGAACGCAGGCCGTGCGTTTAAGTGAGCAATATGGCATCCCACAAATCTCAACAGGCGACCTGTTCCGAGAAAATTTACGTAATAACACCCCGATAGGACAACGTGCTAAATCTTTTATGGATCAAGGCCAGCTTGTTCCAGACGAAGTGGTCTTAGAGATGTTATTTGACCGCCTATCTTCAAAAGATTGTGCAAAAGGTTACATTCTCGACGGCGTTCCCCGCACAATTCCTCAAGCAGAAGTTTTAGATAAACGTCTTTCAGAATCAGGAGCCCAAGTCATTGTGATTAGTCTGGAAATTCCTGATGATCTTCTTGTTGGTCGTCTTACAGGCCGGCTTGTCTGCGGGCAGTGTGGAGCCATTTATCATAAAGTTTCTACACCACCAAATGTGGAAGGGATTTGCGATCGCGACGGTGCTCAATTAATCCAGCGTAAAGATGATACAGAAGAAGTTGTCAAAGAAAGACTCAAAGTATTTCACGAACAAACTGAACCTGTTAAAGGCTACTTTGAGAAAAAAGGCAATCTTTTGCTCGTAGATAGTAGTGTCTCAAAAGAGAAGACAACAGCTCAAATCGACGAATACCTCTCTAAAGTCCTTCCTTCAGCAAGTCATTAAAGGCTAAATAGTATTCAACTCCTCAGAATTTTCTGAGAAGTTGAATATGTATACTTGAATATTTCTATACACTGTATCTAGAGAAAAATTTCTAGAAACTCACCAAACTAGAATAGCTTGCTTCGTTACTTTTCAAATTGAATCAACTATACACGTAAAGTATAGTAATTTAATTAGATATGAGTTATTTTTTTTTGTAAAAATTCAATCAAACACGGTTTTTATATGGGTGTCGATTCTCTTTTAGGCTTGCGTACTAGTTTTGGCGCTTTGAGTCAAAATGATTCTCAAGCATGCGTTTCTCTACTTATGGATGAAATCTGGTTGCGGATTTTACAGTTTCTGCCAAAACCAGATTTACTAAAAATGCGTCTTATTTCTTGGAAATTTAACAACCTTGCGTCAGATAATGCGCTTTGGAAAGTATTTTGCCAGTCGCTATCCATTTTACCATCATCAATACAAGCAAAAGAGAGTGTGAATTATTTTACACAGCATTTGAATTGGCACACTCGGAATCGCTTTTTTAAAAGCAATATTCAACAGGATATTTTTATGATCTCAAGCGATCTTAAAAATGTTCTGGAATGTAAAACTTCAAACGGTTTGGTATGCACAGTATGTTCTGAGGGAATTCTAAAAATTTATGATAAGAACCTGGAAGAGCCGTTGCATGTCCTTAAAGTCCCTTCGCAACCAGGGAAAGAACAAATGTTGCAGTCACCGCCGTCAGGAATCCTACAGTGTTTTGCTGCTTCAGACCTTTATTTATCTGTTATCAATGAGGATAACGTGTTGAATATTTGGCATAAGGAAACAGGAGAACACAAGCTAGAAGTTAAACTTTTTAACCAGAATGAAGACATATTAATACTAGCCATGCAGTGGATGGGACAGAGCCTTTATTTGTTGAGCAACTCTGATGATGGGATACTGTTTATCTTTCATTTAACTGATCAAAAGATTGAACAAGAAGAGCGACATATATTTACTCTCATGGAAAAATGGGATGAACAGCATCTTGTTCTCGCTACTCAAGATGGGGATGTCACCTTTTTGGATATCGAAAAAAGTGAATTTGTGGCCATCCTAAATTTGGAGCAACCGATTTTTGCTCTCTGTCCAAATGCCCAGACTCAGCAACTTGCTGTAATCACCCTGGAAGGATCTGCCTGTGCATTTACAATTTTTTCTTTCGATGCTGGGTTAAATACGCAGGATTCTGATTATTTCATGCTTTCGTCTGCTATTGAAACTGATGAAAAAGAAAAATCCCTTTTTCCGGTTACCACTTTTACAGCCATAGAATGGAAATATGGTTACTTTTGGATCCAAGCAAGTGGGGGAACAATGATCAAGTTGACGCCTTTCTCTAATAAACAGTCTTTCCTGATGCTGGAAGACAAAGTTGATCAAATTCGCTTTACTTGGCTAGATAGAAAGCTACTCACCTTTGAGTCTACAAAAGGTGTGTATGCTTTAGACTTTCACGCCACAAAAAAAGAGATTTTGCAAAATATGATTGAACACTATCGGCAAACAAATGATAAAACTCTGTTCTTACATCGTGCTTTCCATTTCTTCAATGATGACCAAAATTTGATTCTATTTTGTATCGATCTTTTAAAAGGAACGTTTGATCCATGTAAATCTTTTGCAGAGAATTGGACACATCGAGCTTTTGAAGAAAAACTCAATGCAATCCTCTTTTATTTTGAACACTATGATCAAGTCGTTACTCAGGAAGGGAGAACTCAACTATCACAACAATACTCTCTTGAAACACCCGCTAAAATAAGAAGAACTGCTTGAGGAAGGATATAGCAGAATAGCTCGAAAAAGTTATTCTGCTAAAAACGCAGAGACAATTATTTGTGCATCCAAAAAAAGGGTGGCAAGTAGAGAGAGAATCATATCATGGCTACAGAAAATTCGAAAGAATTGTCATGCAATAGGAAAAGCAAGTTATAGTCGATTAAGTTTGAATCGAGCTGTATAGCAGAATAGTTACGATTTTTTCCATAACTGGTATACTTACAGAAAAAATTATCATCATGCACTATCTCGATTGGTTGGAACATCTCGTCGCTTTTGATACGACATCTCGTCGCTCAAACTTAGAGTTAATTCATTTCGTTCAAGAAAAATTGCTGAACGCAGGTGTTGAGGTCCGTTTGACCTACGCACCACATGAACCAAAAGCAAATCTTTTTGCCACACTCCCCTCTACTGATGAAAAAAGAGAGGGCGGTCTTATTTTGTCAGGGCATACGGATGTCGTACCGATAGATGGTCAGAAGTGGGAGACGCCGCCCTTTCAATCCATACGCATTGGGGATAAAATTTTTGGACGCGGCACATGTGATATGAAAGGCTTTCTGGCCGTATGTCTTTCTCTTGTGCCTGATTTTTTTAATATGAAGTTGCGCAAGCCGTTGCATTTGGCTCTTTCTTATGATGAGGAGATCGGCTGTTTGGGAGCTCCCTTAATGATCACAGACTTTTTGTCCGAAGGAATCAAACCAGATGCTTGCCTGGTAGGCGAGCCTACAGGAATGAAGCCGATAGTTGCCCATAAGGGAAGAAGTGCTTTCCGCTGTCGTATCCACGGTAAGGCAGCACACTCTTCCCTTACCACTTTAGGTTGCAATGCCCTTGAACATGCAGCACAGGGTATAGGCTACATGAGATCTTTGGCAGATCATTATAGAAACAATGGCCCTTACGATCCTTTTTTTGATGTGCCCTTTACCACTTTCAGTACAAATCTCATCCAAGGTGGTAATGCAGAAAATACAGTACCTGCTTTTTGCGAATTTTATTTTGAATTTCGCAATCTGCCAGAAGATGATCCAGACCCTATTACACAACAAATCAACACTTATCTTTTCAATGAACTTTTGCCAAAGTTACGCGAAGAGACAAGTGATGCAGGTATCGAATTAGACACACTCTGTGCGGTACCTGCATTCAAAGCTTCTGAACAAGCAATCCTTACAAAAATCTCGCGGCAAATCAGCAAAGAACAACGGCTATTAAAAGTTTCCTACGGCACTGAAGCAGGACAATTTCAAAGCGCTACCATCCCCTCCTTGATCTGTGGACCTGGATTTATCGAGCAAGCACATCGCCCAAACGAATTTGTCACCCTGGATCAACTCGAAAAATGTCGAGAATTCTTACTCCAGCTTGTGAGTCGCTTTTCAGCTAATTAGTCAAATGTTATATATTAAAATTACTAGAGGAAAGTTGTCCAGAAAAAAGTTAAGAATGTATTTTATAAATAAATAGTTCTGAACCCCATAAATCATTTACTTTTAAAATCTTATAGACTGGCCAGCCAGGGACAATAAATGAATTCGAAATCACCAAGCTGCCCGGTCTCAATTCCTGTTCTAATTGGGGTTTGAGTTTTTTCATCAGAGCCGGACAAAGATAGCAGACAACCACGTCTGCATCTTCTAGATTTTTTTTAAAAAAATCGCTTCTTAAAATAGTCAGGTTCCGAGCCTTTCTGAGTTTTTGAATCAACTTTGAAAATGCCCAGGGCACAGGAGAGATTTCATAAGCCATAACCTTAACCTCAGGAAAGGCTCTCGCCAAAGCGAGGGCCAAGCCTCCCCAGCCCGAACCCAATTCCACTAAGCAACCAGGTTGATGAATTGAAGAAAGTATGGCTTTTTTTGCTTTAGATGAGCTAGGCATCGGTGAGATCCCCGTATGTAAAGAAAAGCTTATAATTGATAGACTGATAATAAAAACACTTAAAAGGACAACGGACATATGCACCTGCTGCTTGCTTTAATCGTCAACGTAGTCGCTGTATTAGTGACCAGCTACATTCTCCCAGGAATTCATCTGAGAAGCTTTTGGACCGCTCTATGGGTCGCCATAGTGCTCGGTATCGTGAATGCTATTATACGTCCCATTATTTTTATTCTCACACTGCCTATTAATATTTTAACTTTGGGTCTTTTTTCGTTTGTCATAATGGGGATTTTAGTATATCTTGTTAGTCTTGTTGTACCTGGATTCAAGGTTGATAATTTTGGCTGGGCCATTTTATTCGGCTTAATTGTTGCCATCATCAACTGGATAGTCTGGCGTATTATCCCTAAGAAATGATGAAATATATTCTTCAAGAGGAGCTGCTACTTACTGCAGCTCTGCAACTTTACTATCCCGAGAGTTCTAAACGCACCCACTTAAATTGGATAAAATGGGGAAGGGTTCTCATTGACGGTGCGCCCATTATAAAAGCCCATACTTTAATCAAAGTTGGACAGACACTTGTTTTAGAAAAAAAAGAGCCTTCACAAAAGGCGATGGGCATTCCTATTCTTTATCAAGACCGATGGATGATTGTCATCGATAAACCCTCAGGCTTACTGAGCGTTCCAGCTGAAAAGGAAGATGCCAATGCCTTGCATTTTTTAAAGGCAGGCCTCAAATCTTTTTCTCTTTTGCCTGTTCATCGACTTGATCAAGAAACATCTGGCGTCCTTCTGTTTGCACGTTCTAAATTAGCTGAAGAAAAATTCAATGTTCTTTTTGAAAAACATGATTTGGAACGAGAATATATTGCGATTGTAGAAGGGCACCTCCCTTACGATTCAGGCAGTTGGGAGAATTTTTTGCGTGAGAAAGAAAACTATTCAGTAGAAATCACCTCACCACAATTCGGGAAAAAAGCGGTGACACATTACACAGTTGTCCATCGTTCCAAAAAATTTTCATTTATACGCTGTCGTTTAGAAACTGGACGGAAACATCAAATCCGTGTGCAAGCAGCTCAAGCTGGTCATCCTATTGTAGGCGATAAACGCTACGGTTCCTTAGCAAACCCTTTCAAGCGCCTCTGCTTACATGCCTATTCTCTTTCATTTATCCATCCTTTCACGCAAAAAGTCATGACCTTTACTTCTAAACCCAAGGTAGACAGTACAGGCCTCTCCAGGTATTTCCCTTTTCCAAATCTCTAATACTAATGCCATGACTATCCAGGCATATTAAAAACTAAGATCATTGCTGGAATTTGTAATAAACCCTCTGAGCTGAGTATTAACAATTGTAATTTCCAAAATACTGCTTGAGTAGCAGGTTACCCTTACTGAAGGAAAACACCAACATGCCAACAGTTGCCATTTGGTTTAATGGAGCGGGATTCTCGAATTCATATCGAGATCAAACCGTCCATATGGGTTAGCATGCTCCTAAATCAAAGGAGTGAATGCTGCCAAATCTCTCTAGCGGTAAACCTTCCCACCCACATCCAATACAAGCACCAAAGCATCAATTACCAATGACCTGGAATTTCCGCAAAACACCACCGACGCCGATGCTGACGCTGACGATGTCGAAGCCGTAGGAATCGATGTAGACGCCATTTGGGGAGAAGCCCCCAACAACCAATTGATAACCAGCAATTTGCTCTGAACAGCGTGTATAAGTCCAGGGATTATCGCTATATAGGCGCTCTCCAGATACCATGAAGGTTACAACAAGAAGCACGGTTGCTTCTAACACCTTTGACTTCTCGCAACCGATTTTACTCATAAGAGCTTTTTGATCACTAACGGATAAATGTCGACTTTTTTTAAAGACATTATTCGTGATCACTATTCGATAAGTTCTATCAACTGGAATGTCTCCAATTTCACTTGAAATACGATCCCAAATGTATCCAAACTTAGCTGCATTTCCCACTTTAGGTGATCCTGCAAGCTTTACAAGTGTGTTAAATGTAAGGCCTTTTGGAATTGTCAATAGTGTGACTCCTGCATTTCCTTCTATTGGCAGAGAAGAAAGGCATCTTTTTAGGAATGGAATCGCTTGGCGTTTATCAAGAGGAGGCGCATCTGTCACGTCAAGTCCAAAGGAAGACAAATCGACATGAGTGACCCAATCTAATTCATCAAAGACCTTTAATGAGGGAGAAATTGTCCTTAGATCGAAGGCATTCCATAAAGTTGCGTCACATGCTAATCTTCTCCATTTTCTACTAACCTCACCGCATTTTGCCAGTTCAATTACGCTTAAGTAACCAAATATTTTAAGAATAATCTCTTCAGATTGTTGGCTAAGGAAATCCGTGTCGTTAATTTCTTCACTCGTTGATACAAGAACGGATTGAGAGAATTCTTGTTTGAGAGATTCTGGATTTGGAAGGCCTAGTCCGAAAGGTCTGGGTTGAGAATACCCTGATCGAGAAACAGATTGCTCTTTTGTTTGTTTACAGAGAGTCGCGATCCAAACAATATCCAAAATGAAGGCAAAAATGGAAGTCCCTAAAAGAATCCCATTAGCAGCCTTTCCAAACTGAACAATAGCATTGAAAGGCCCCGAAGGCGTCGCTGTAAGTCCAATTATGCTCAAGGCAATTACAGTAATGACCAAAACACAGGTACAACCCGCTATGGCCTTGTTGAAAGGAGAAGGTCTGCCAATATATGAATTTTGTATACAAAACATATAAATAGTTTATACTTCTTTAAATATTTATCAATTAGGTTTTGTCAGAAAATAAGTATAATTTATTTTAAATTGATAGACTTAAACTTCTAATTTCTTCAAATCAATGCTCAAGTGGCGGCTGATGACATAACTGTTGGGTTGGAATGCGCTACAAAAGTATTACGCGATCAAGTAAAGCCATGGGATGACGCGTTACTGCAATACTTGTCGCCGTTGGATGTATATTGGATGTATAGTGAATGTAGAACCTAAACCCGTTAAACAAGAGCCTAACAGAATATTTTGGCCCTCGGACTGGATGGCCTGGGAGTAATCCCTAGAAGCCTCGTCTTTAGGCCTGACTATTACCCACAAAATTTTACTTTGATAGACTTTTGGGCCTCAAGAAAAATGAGGTTCAAAAATGTGCTCTCAACAAGATACTTGGTGTTCTAAAGAATTTAGCTCT
>Ga0153954_1000678_pt1 | contig 24378 bp, 14 predicted proteins | sample TSFL038MetaG_FD_102277 | JGI IMG/M metagenome (GOLD analysis project Ga0153954, IMG submission 102277) | Attine ant fungus gardens microbial communities from Florida, USA - TSFL038 MetaG | ecosystem: Host-associated > Fungi > Mycelium > Unclassified | place: USA: Florida, Wekiwa Springs State... | reverse complement strand
TTTAGTTAACAATTTTTCAAAATCATTTATACTTACCGGTACATTTTTAATTAGCCCTTTAATTTTATAAATGATTTTCCCTTCAACAGTTTGTAAACAATAAGCTTTAGGAGCTAAGAATATAGCTTTATCTGATATATTTTCCAATTTCAATTTACCTAATTCTTTGTTGTTAACAATCCCTGGAAATAATTCATTCATTTCATCGGGATTTAGGTTTGTATAAATTGAATCTGTATCAGTATAAAATAATTTAAGTTTAGGATGATTTTTAAATTGACTCATATAAATTCTAGCATAAGCAGTAACTGCTGATGCAATAGCTATATTCACATTATAATTTTTCTTAATTTGATTTTCATCATGTTCATTAAATTTATTAAAAATTTTAACAATGAAATTATTTTTTAAGTCAATTATATCTTCAATTTGATTGTTATTATCAATTAAAATATCTAATTGTTCTTTTGATACAATTTTTATAATGTTGAAAATATCTTTCATACCGAATCTACCATATAAACTATTTAGTAATAATTTAGCTATAAAATGTAAAGGATGATCTTTGGGATATTGTAATCTTAAGGTATATAATTTATCAACATAATTAATGAAAATAATTTTTTTCTCAAAAGTATAACCCCAAAGTATTTTAAATTTATATCCATACTTTTGAGCATTATATAATTCTTCAGAGAAGAATAAACCTTTAAATGTACCAATAGGTCCTATAGTTCTAGTTCCTTTATTTTGATAGTTTACATGTAATTGAAGAATAGGATGTTTTAAATTATCAGGTGCTTCTATTTCACAATAAAAGAATCCAAAAGGATTCGATTCGAATTGTGTAATATCACCATCAAAGTAAGTCATTTGTCCAATAGGCATTGGATTATTAGCCATTACAAAAGGATATAATGAATTAACATCATATCCATAGATTTTTTCATCTTTTTTATTAGTTGGGATGTACATATCAGTAGCACCTCCGGTATAACCAGTTCTGATAATATCATGGTCTCTACCGTAGATCATTTGAATGCAATCTTTTTCTAAGAAATGAGTTCTAAATAATCTAAATGCATGACTAGCTAAAGTAGGTGCATTATTAATATTAATTTTGAATAAATCAAAATAAAATTTATTAAATGCGCTTAAAACTTTATATAATACAATACAATCATTCATACAATAAGTAATAGCTTGATATTTTAATATCCATTTATTATTAAATTCTTTTTTTATAACATTACAATAGCTATCATATTCATCTTTAGATATATTATCAAAAGATTCAAATGAAGGTATAATTCCTTCCCAATTTAAAGTTTTATTTATAGTTAACTTTAAAGCTAATTCATTAATAAATCTAAATGGGAATATTCCTTTAAGTAGATTAATATCAAAGCATTTAGCTAAATTAGCTAAAGAAGCTGGTAAAATTTGATAACTGTCTCTAAAAGAAATTTCAATTGGATATTTCCATTCAGGTTTCTGATATTTTAGATCAATTGAAATAATTTTATCATTATTATAAAGTAAATTTACTTTAACATGTTTAATATTTACAATATGTTTCAATAAGAATATACCATCGAAATTAGCTAAGTTATGAACATAGACTACATGTTTATTATATTTGAATCTACATAATGATAATAATGTATGATTAAACATATTTTTAACGCTTCCATTATAATCAGATAAATAAAAACTTTTAGTTGTTTTACCATCATAAATACAAGCTAAATATGGTACTTGTTTATTTTTAATCAAGATAGTTTCTAAATCTAAAGTTAAAAACTTATTATTTAACTGGACGGATTTTTGCTGTGATTTTATAAATCTTAAAGGTTTAAGAACTTTTGTAAGATTTAAGTTACCATCTAAGCTATAGTGATATGAATTATTACCAATTTTTCTTAAAATGTAATTTTCATTTAACATCTGATCAGTATATTTCATAACTATGTTACCTTCTCTAATGATTTCAACATTATTAATACCATCTTTAACATTAATAGAAGCTATTGATTTATCAGTAATTTGTACTAAATAAGTATTTTTACTTTCATCAAAGTAAATTAATTTTCCATATTTAATAGGCTCCATTGTTACAGGTAGTTTATGTTTTTTGTAATTTTGGTAGAATATAGATTTTTGAATAGTTTCTAAGTTTAGAACTTTTTTATCTATTCTACCTTGTCTTTGACCAAAACTAATTATAGCTTCAGTTAAGATTGGAGATTTATATTCATCATTTTTATGATATAATATATCTATAATATGTTGAATATAATATTCTTTATCATCCTTTGTTAATTTAGCTAAGCTACCTAAGGTAGTAACTATACCTTCATTAAATTTAACTCTAAATAAACAAACTATATGTTGATCATCACTTAAACTTTCAACATGTTTTATCCAAAATGTATTAATAACTTCAGATATAAGGTTATCACTAATAATAACCTCATTTAATTTATATTTATAGTTACTCCAGTTTATAAGTTTTTGATTTAACTTAAAAATTCCTAAACCTATAGCAAGATCACATGGAATATATGAATATGAATCAATCATATTTGTAAATAAGATAATGATAATGTAAATCATCATCATTTTTCTAGCATTAGTAGAAAGTAGTAAATTCATTGTACTATGCCATTTAACTAAGTTGTCTTAAGAGAGAATCTTGTTGCCTAAGCATGATAGAAATTATTCTGTCACCTTATGCAATGTATATTTCACATTAGCTCTTAGATTAAATAAAACAGATTCAAGTACATGGTAATGTTTTAATTTGAATTTAAAGTTATAACTTTATTATTTTAGATTATCAATCTAAATTTTCACTATTCTTATATATTTAATTAAAGATTAATATTAAAGTTTTTTTTTAAATAGTTATCTAAATTTTCATAATACATTCAAATATACTGCCAAGTTAAGCAGTCATCTACAAACCAATATATGGAGATAAACTACTTATATATTAAAAATATTTTAAAAGAGTATTAAAATCTCAAGAAATAATGCTTCAAATGTAAATTACTAAAAAGTATTAATCAGTAAAAATAAAAAAGCGAGTATAGTTAAATTGGTATAATCTCTGCCTTCCAAGTTGAGGTTGTCAGTTCGAACCTGGCTACTCGTAATTACTCGCTAATTATTAATAATTAAAGCGAAAATACCTTGCTATAGCAAACCTTGCTGTAAATAAAGTATAGCCTCAATATCTCATTTTTAATATATTTTAAAATTTCGACAAGTCTACAAGGCTTTTAGCCGTTCTTAAGAATGTGCACGAAAAAAAAAATATAAGCTTTAAAAAAAGCAGAGATAGTTCTAGGCACTTAATTGCTAAATATTGCCATGAACCTTTAATAATATACAAATATAATGCCACAATTAATACCATTTTATTTTTTTAATCAATTAGTATTTGCTTTTGTTGTTTTATTCTCTATAATATTTGTTTTCTCAAAATATATTTTACCTTCATTTACATTTCAACAAGTAATAAGATTATATATAACAAAATTAAGTAAAAAAAACTAATTTAACATTTGCCTGCATCAGAATTTAAGATCTGCAGTTACTTGTCCTCAAAAAAAAAGGAGGCAAGCATAAGCGGTAGTTTTAAATACCCCCTATTTTTAAATATATTTATGCAGGTTCTTTTTTGGTTTAGTTTAAAAAAAAAAGAAATGCAGTTGTTAAAGGAATGTTTGCTGTTAATTATATTTTTACGTATAAAAAATAGTATCTACTTTAGATACCTGATTAGGTTGGCAAGGTTGGCAAAACGTAATTTTATTTTTTCTTTTTTGATTAAAACTAAAGTTTTATATTTATAATCGCTTATTAAATAATAAATTAAAAAAATCTAATATGTAAAATTAAAAAGTTGTTATATATAAATATAACAAATTTTTTAAATAAATTAAAAAAATTTATTTTAAGTATGAGGATTATAAATAGAGCTAATTAAACGCTTGCCCAGCATTAAGGTGTTGGAGCCTTACTAACCCTCACAAGGGGATGCTTAAACCCAAATTAACAGGTTAAAACCACCTTGTGAAATAAAAATGGAACACTATCTTTGAAACAATTACGAACAAAGAGACTTGAACTCTTACGGGTTTTCACCCACTCCTTCTTAAGAGGAACTTGTTTACCATTACAACATGTTCGCTAAAACAAGAACAAAATTATTATAAATAATATCTCTTTTAATACAATATTAATTATGTACAATAAGCAGCTGTAGCAGCTATTAGGTTTTAGAAAAAATTTATTTAAGAGCAGTAGTAGCTACTGATTTATTGATAACTGTTCAGATTAAAGCATTTAATTTAAACACAAAGGCTTGACTTATTGCAAAACTTGCTGTGTAAAGATTACAATTAGAGTTAAGAAGGAATTGAACCTTAAATGTTAGACTTTGCAGGTCTACTACAGAACCATCTGTAAACCTAACTCTAAGTTTATGTTGAAACTAAGGGCTGCAATTCTTTAATTTTTGTTTTTATTTAAAAATCAAGCAGGCAGGGGGTCACCCTTTTAAACCATTTCTGGTTTTAATTGTAATTAAATTTAGTTAGCCAAGCTAAGGCAGTTTTAGGTTATTAAGCTTTTAAATATCTAGAAGTTTTGTCCAGATTTAATAGTTATTGTAAATGCACCTTTTCTGTTTTTATGTGTAAATCTTGCTTTATCAGAATAATTAATTTTACCTATTGCTGTAAATCCTTTTTCAAATTTTTTAGTTGTCATTCTAGGAATAATAGGTTCTCTCATTAATCTACCGCTAATTTTGATATTTAAACCAGATAAGTAAGCAGCTGACTGTATTAAGCTTAACTGAGGTTCAGCTTGCTGATCAAAAGGCCCTAGTCCTCCATAAGAAGGTAGCCAATTTTTGTAATCCTCAGCCATTGGCATTTTAACAATATTTTTTTCAAATAATTTATGTATACATGCACTTATATTATTTTTATTTATAATTAAAGCTAAAAAATTCACTAAAATATTACTATCGTAATAAGGTTGATGTAATCTAATTAAATCTAATTCTACTGGTTTTTTAAAGAATTTACTTAATATAGAGCAAATTAATTTAAATTTATTAGGATAAACTTTAGTTAAATTACTCTGAGCTAAATTTTTAAAATTAGTTTTAACTTTAAAATCTCTATATATCCAGTTCATTAAACTACTCATTTTTATTTTATTAGGTGATGTAGTATTCGAATCAATTAAGATTTTAGGTATAACTAAAAAATAAAATAATTGAATTTTAATTTTATCTGGAGTTGTTATAATAACTGGTTTACTTATTAAACAATACATAGATTTAAAGAAACTGAAAAGTAATTTATATACATTATTAATAATAAAACTATTAAAATTTATTCTGTTTAAAGAAGATGTGTGTGTTTTTAAGCTAATACCTTTAGCTGTAGCAGGGAAATTATAACTGATTATACTAGGATTTGTTTTAATACTTCCTTTCTTTTTTAAAAAAACTAAACCAGATTCATTAATTTGACCAGCTAGCGCAGCACCGCTGTATACATTATCATTTACTGTATTTGTATTTGATATTTGTTTAGGCAATGCAGCTACTAACAATTTATTAGGATTATTGAAATTAGGTATTGTTTTAGTGTTAGCCTTATTAGCTAAGCAAGAAATATTATTTTTAATATTTTTCATAAAATTTAAATTTAATAATTGATTGTTCATTTTAAGAAATTGAACTTAGGTGTCAAACTTTTTGTTTCTGATTTATAGAGGAGTTAATACTGTTGCTTTAACCAATATGCAGCCTTTTTAAGGGAATGACGTATTCTTAAGTCTATCAAGGCAGCAAAATATTGTTTATGCAAAATAAAATTTTCTTAATCATAATGATATTAACGCTATCTAATTAAGAGAGCTAATCCAAAATCAGAGTTTAAATTTAAAATGTTATAGAATCTATAATCTATAATATTTTATATAAGATATTAGCAGCTAACTGCTGCCCTGCTTTAGCAGGAGAGCTTTTACTTTAATTAGCTATTAATTTAGCTAAGTTTTTTTATGCTGCTTGGGCTGGCATAAAACCAATTTGGTATACATTCGTTCCAACGTAGTTTAATTAAACTTAACAATTTTCCTGTCTTTTTCGCTCTAAGGCAAGCAGCTACTACTAAATAAGATTGAGTAAATAGCTAACGTCCTTTTTAGTTGCCTGCTTTATAAAGGCAAGGCTATTTAATCAGAAGAAGGCAGTTAATTCTCTTTTGGACTCGAACCAAAATTCGCACTTTAGAAGAATGCTGTTTTAACCACTTGAACTAAGAGAACTAAAAATTTAAATTTATTAAGTCTAATAATACCCCACTTTAAGTTAGTTTTGCTTAAGGCTGTTGATTTTATAATAATCCTCAAAACAAAAACATAAAACAAAATTCAGCCTTTCCATAATAACTCCTGCTACAAAGCTGCAGAAGCTTCCAGATTAGAAATATTGTTGGTTTACAGCTAGCGCTACTACTAATCTACTAATCTTAGTTAATTGCTATACGATAGAAGATTCCTAAAATCGTACAACTTGCTCTGATGAGCTAGTCTAACTATAAAATTTAACCCCTACGTAAGCAGGGCATATACGGAAAACGAGCCCTTCCAGATTTGAACTGAAACCGCTCTAATTGACAATTAGATACTCTACCTGTTAAGCTAAGGGCCCCCCTTTTTTTTTCAAATAACTGCTTGATATATGCTTAGGATAAATTGTATCCTTACGGCAACACCTTAGTAGTAAATTTAAATTTTAATTTCTTGATTTTAAAATCATTGCGAATAACCTTGCTCCGATTAAGCTTTTCACTTTCTTTTAAAAATCTGCTTCTGCTTAGGCAGAAGCAAACTTGCCTTACTTTTTTTTTATTAAAGTTATGGGAAGTTGCTTTAGCCTTGGCAAACAGAAGATTTAAAGCATGCAAAGTAATATAAGCAAGAGTGAGGTGGCTCGAACACCTTCCAGTGATTTTGGAGATCACGATACTACCAATTATACTACACTCTTTGCATAGCCGTTCAACTCAAAGCTAAGAATAAGTCATAACAAGCTGTTCTTGTAAACAAAGTAAAACCCCTCCTTCAAAGCAGGAGGGGATAAACAATTACTGAGTCGACCGGATTCGAACTGGTATAGGCCATTACCAAAAAATGGTGTTTTTCCAATTAAACTACAACTCAAAAAAAAATTTTTTTTTAACAGTTTTACACCTTAATCTGCTGCCATAATTTGCAAGCATTCTTTGTAACTGCTTAATGTTACTCCTTAATTAAAATTAAAGACTCAACTAAAAACAAGAAATATGCCGAAAACTGGACTTGAACCAATATTAAAATCTTACAAGGAGTCCGTTTTACCAATTAAACTATCTCGGCTTTCTAATAAATTATAGCAAATGTTTCTATGCATAGGCAAGGCTGGACGATTAAATAACTACAATTAGTACTAAATCTAGACCTTGCTTTTAATTAAAGCTAGTATAGATACAATATGAATATAAATGAGCCTTTATCAGGGCGAAAAGTAAAAAACAAAAACAAAAGTAAAAACCTGAAAAATTTTTTAACTTTATGAAGCTATAGCACAAGCTTAGCTTGTTAACCTTTAAGGCTGCAGTTTTAATACTTAGCACATTAAGCTAGTAAACTAAAGTTTATTGAGTTCAACAAAGCAAATCCAACTAAATTAATTAAGGCCTTAAGGGGGTTCGAACCCCTGTAGAAAGTATTAACAGTACTCCGCTTAAACCACTCAGCCATAAGACCATAAACACTTTTCTGCTTAGGTATTATGTACCTACACTGCAGTCACAAAAAACAAAAACACAAAAACACAAAAAGCAAAAATTGCTTGACTAGTCAAGCAGCAATAAATTTGGGGGAAGCGAGACTCGAACTCGCAAATCCTTACTCCCAGGGTAAGTCCCTTACCAAATTAGGTCTATTCCCCCTACATTTATTTTCTATAAACCTAAACTAAGCTAAAGTAGATATACTTAAAAGGCCTATCAGTTGCTTTTAGTTTTATAACTTATCGGCTTACTTAGAAAGGCAAGTAGGGCAGCTGCTAAATATTCACTTAGCTGGTAAGCTGCAGCTGGGGTGTTCTTCGCCTTGTTTTTTTAATTTTGCTAATCCTCAACATTCAGTTTTTTTATAAATTAGTACTGCTAAACTAGTACTTTACAGTATTTACATTTGCAGCCTATCTAGAAATGTTCTATTTCTCAATTAAGGTTTAATAATAAACCAGTTAGTATCTAGGGGTTAGATTCTTGCTTTATAGACATTCAGCACTTATCTAATATGTTTGTGGCTACCCAACTATGCGTTCATTATTTTCTGCTATTAAGCAGATACAGCCATCTAACTACCTACTACTTTCGCAGCAGGTGGCAACTGCAACATATAAAAATAATTAAAAACAATTGGTACACTAGAGAAACACAGCCTATTGGTCCTTTCGTACTAGAAGGTCTGCCCCTTTTTACTAATTATTCCTCCAGAAGATAGGGACCATACTGACTCACGTCGTATTAACAATTTCGTTATTATAGTGACATTTAATCACTATTTCAGTAACTCACGCTACTGTTCAGACTATGTCATCATTAATCTTCCTATCTGCGCAAGCGCATTAAAAAAAGGTTAATTAATGCCGGATGTTCGTGTTAGGCTTATTGTTAGTGAAACTCACCTATTAGTCGTTGAACCTTCACAATTCTTATTGTCACTAAATTGCGCTCGGCTGCAAATCGACTGTTTATTTGACAGTGTTCCTTGCAATTTATCCGGTTTTCATGTAAGTTTTAGGCCTATCCTTAGCTAATGCTATTAAGCGCCAGCGCGCCAGCCAAACTTATATGGGGCTCTTAATAATCATTAAGTTAAGTTTAAAAAAAGGGGCTTTTAATTTAACCCTATTCTATAAAGCATAGAATTATGAAAATGAGGTGAAACTTTTTCTCTTAATAAACTAATATACTTAGCTCCAATCGTGATTATCCATTGATCATATCTGCGCAAGCGCATGTAAAACACCGGTATAGATTTCTAACTTATTATTTATAGCTAAAGCAAGATTTTCAACTTCTTCTTTCTTAAAGCTATTAGTATATATTCTTATCCTATTTCTTCCTTTATCAAAGTTACCATCAGTCATGATTAAATAAGCTAAAACAATCGGATCCATAAAATCTCCTATGTTTTTAGGAACTATTTTTTGTATTTGTTTTGTTCCATGTTATACTCATAGAATAAATCGTGATAGTAATTAAATACAGGTAAACTTTTTGTTTTAAGTATGAAGTTAAGGTAAGTATTAATTTTACCTTTAATTTCTAAACTTTTTACAGGGTTATTCATATAATCTTTAAATAAGTCTCCTAAGTGTAATGCAAATTCTTCGTAAATTTGACCAAAACTCAATTCTAATCTAGTATAAGATGTCGGTGAAGATCTATATATACTACCGTCTCCTAACATTATACCTATTAAAATAGAGTGTAAATCTAGCCTTAAGCTAGAAAGATTGATGGCTCTGCCATTACTAGTTAAATTTTTCATTCTTTTTTCATATTTTTAGTTTACTTAATCTTAATGTTATATCTTTTGAGAACCCAACTCACGTACCCTTTTAATCGGCGAACAGCCGAACCCTTCCAAGCTTCTTCCCCCGGAGGATAGGATGAGTCGACATCGCAATAATTATCTTAACTTTTCAGTCAAGTTTAGACTATATCTTTATCCAGTGTAAGAATACATTTACAAAGCTTCTGAATATTGGCGTGTAGTCGTTGAAGGGTTAAAAATATTACGGCTGCTTACGCTAATTTATATTAATAACTTCCCTGCTGATTGTCCAATCTTTAAAATTTTTACTAGCAATAAGTATTTAAAGCTCTAAGGATGTTCCAGCATATAGCCAACTTCTAATTTAATATTGCTATTAAAAATCCCCAATGTCTGAACTTAAATCTATTTCCGCAGCATAATTTTCATTTGTTACAGTTTCTGGTGTTTCATTTAATTTATAAAGCATTGAGTTGTGCATATGTTCTTTCAACAAAGGTTTAATATCATCTAATGATTCTTTATTTATGTAGATTCTTTCATAAGTTGAATCATTTTTGCCTTTTTTATTGTGAATTGAAGAACTAATATTAATTTTATCTAATAAAGCTTCTCTAAGTATACTAACTTCTGAAGAATTAAAACTATCAGTACATAATGTTACACCTCCTCTGTTTAATTGTTGACCATCGTCCATAATCCAAAAAGCTAAACTTCTAGGTGTTAAATAGTCAACTATGTTTGTAGGAATTATTTTTTTATCTTCATTATTTAAGAACAAATCAGCAAAAGGTTTTAAATCCTCTAATGACTTAGTTCTAAAATATACAGATTCATTAATTCTATTAGAATATCTAACATCTGTTCTTGTATATGTTTTAAGTTCTTCTAATTCAAAACCAGATTCTTGAGTTAATTTATGTAAATAAGTAATATACTCAATTTTCTTTTTCGATTGCTCAAAAGAAATATACGCTTTATCTAATCCTGTTTTACCTATATGAGTATCACCCAATAAAACTCCAATTAACTTATCTATAAATGGTTTATTCATATTTGAAATAAACTTTAATTATTAGCGTCTAACATTAACTAGTTGGGTTAGAATATAACCGCTAGTTAACCATTTTGATCTTTTTACATCTTATAAACTTGATCAGATATATTTATAATAGATGGTGACGAAATCACACGCTATTTTTGAAAAAACAATAAATTTTGTGATATACTTCTGTATTAATTTAAGTTCTGTGTATCAAGGTGCCAAACAGCCGAGACAATGTGTACTCTCGTCGGCTATCAGCCTGTTCAAAATTTTTACATAGAGGCTTTTAAGCCTTTATTGCCATTCTTCACAAAATGGTTAAGACTATGTCATCATCTCTAACTTAAACAAATTATTAAATTAGCGGTAAACATAAATAAATGGAGGGGATTGTCTGCGCAACCGCGCAAGTCATTAAGGTAATTTATACTTCATTTCAGGTATAATGTGAGGATTAACTAATTTATAAAATAATGGATAGCTATCATTACTGATAACTATTACTTTTTTACCTTTATTTGATCTTATTTCACATTGAAATTTAAATTTTGTCTGTAGTTCTTTGGACATGATTTCAACTTCTTTTTCGGTGAAACTTTGAGTATTTAAAACTAGGCTTTTATTCTTAGAATTTTTGTTATAGTCTAACTTACCACCGTCGTCCATAAACCAATAAGCTAGTCCTTTTTCGGTTAAATGATTTAAAACTAGTGATCCAGATATTCCTTTTTTACAATTATCGTTAAGAAATAATTTAGCTAAAGGGTTAAAAGCTTCATGACTAATAGTTTGAAACCCTCAATTAATCACCAAATTTCCCTTTGGGCTTAATCTGGCTTTTTTATGTGGATTAGACAAAACCCATTCATTAAACAGACTAAAAACATGATCTAAATAAGGTTTTGATTTGTCACTCCATTCAAATTTTAGTCTATAATTTTTTCCATTATTTTGAGTTTGTATACTTGCGTCACCTAGCATTAACCCTATTGAAGCTTCCCATTGTTCAACACTAAGAGAAGTTAAAGATTGTTTATATTCTTTAACTGCTTTACTGTTAGGACTTAACCCAATTAACAATTCTTTTTTCATTTTCTTCCTCGTTAGTATTTTCCATTCTTGTTTACAATTAATAAATGCTTAAATTTATTGAGATGCCGGGCATTCGTGGAAAGATTATTGTTTAGCACTACTCACTTTCTAGTCGTTGAACGTTCTCACTTCTCACTTACTTAAATTTTATAAATGATGCTGAAATGAGCTTCGCTGCAAATTTACTTAATGCGCTAGGCTAGGCCTGCAGCAATAGTTAAGTCTTTTTTGCAATTAACCCGGTTTTGTCTGCCAAGCCCTAAGGCAAGGCTACAATACTTTTTTCAAAGTAAAGGGACAACAATCTATCCCTAGCGTAACTTTTATCAATTGATCCTCGTCTATCCCATTCTATAGCGAGGGGTCACTATGCCCTACTTACGTATCTGTGCGACTTTTTTGTCTTTCAGTTAAGCATGCTTACCGCCATTAAACTCTGCGCAACCCTTCACTGGTTGATTGATCTCCATTCAATTTCTAGCTATACCTTATAAACTTTATGGTTATTTTATAACTACACCGCATAACCTTAACATAAGTTAAGAAAATACTAGCAAGCTATTTTATTTGTTAGCTTTACTTAAAATTAAAGTAAAGTATAATATTAAAAATATATTTGGTTGTACTTTGCTACTTTATTAAAGACGACCGCCCCAGTCAAACTGCCAATTAGTCAACTATCCCTTTAAATAAAAAAGGTAAACACAAACCCAATTTTAATTTTAAGGTTTCCAATATTTGTCTAGATCTTAAAAAGACCATCAACATCCCTATTCTCTATTAACTAAAATTGTTCTAGATCCATATGATGACTAACTACAGTAAAGCTGCATAGGGTCTTCCCGTCCCCCTGGAGGTAACGCGCATCTGCACGCGTAATTCAATTTCACTGAGCAAGTTGTAGAGACAGTGAGACCATCGTTACATTATTGATACCGGACCACATTTAATGGCCAACTGATTTTGCTACCTTAGGCATTAATCTACATATTTCTAAGTAGTTTGGACTATATCATCAAATATTTTTCTATTTGCTCGATTATCTAGTCTCTGAGGGCTATTTTTATGGGATTGTTAAATTAAGCATTTTTATCTTCTATAATTACAAGTATCTCAGATAATTCTCTTTTGCTAGTTTTACCTTTACCTTGTAAAGTTTAAGCTAATTTGACTAACTCTATTAAGGTTTCTTTTTCTTTTTGTTTACCTTCTTAAGACTGTAAAACAATTTGTTTAAAGATAGAATACTCTTCCAATTTACAACTAAATGGACACATATAAGTTTCTAAAAAGGGTAATACTTCTTTAATTATTTTTCTATACCCTTTCAAAGTATAAACGAAAATATCTGGAGAACCATATTTCTGTACTATAGATCCTTCTACAAACAGTTCTTTAAATTAATTTAATATATCTAATCCATTTTTATGTTGTGTTACATTAAAAACAGGTTGAATATTAACTCCATATTTGAAATATTTGTGAATAGAAATAGAAACAGACATAGAGCCTTCTCCTTCAACAAATCCGCCTAAACAGTAAAGATAGTTTACATTTTTAATATCTCTTTTTAGCATAGCTATTTAAAGATTCATTTATTATTTGATAGTGTCTAACATATAGTTTTGTTGTTACTATACTCTTATAAATATTCTTGCTTTTGCAGCTATAGCCTTATAAATATTCCCTGCTGATTGTCCATTGTATTATCTGTAAGATTTTCACTAGCGAACTAGTACTTAAAGCTTTAGGATGTTCCAGCATATCATCGAGTTTATTGAGGACCCTATAGGGTAGCGAATCTATTCAAATCCTCATAGTTAAGACCGCTATTAACCAGATTTTCGATAAGTCACTCATATAAATGACCGTTCTTATATTACTGGCATCGGGCAAATTTCACACAGTATACTATCATATTAATGATTGCACTGTGTTGTGTTTTTAGTAAACAGTCGGGGCCTCCGATTCTGTGCCACCGCTTTAATTTGTATTCCAGCTCCTTAATGCAAGCATGGTTAAAATTTATGCGGTACCTCTTATCGTTAAACTTATGAGGTGAACTTGCCGAGTTCCTTAACAACTTTTAGCTCTACGCCTTAGTATACTCTACCTACGAACCTGTGTCGGTTTAGGGTACGGTAGTGCTTGCAAAGCCAACCTAAAAATAGGAAGGCAAAAATATTATTTTCCTGGTCTAATTTATTACTTATCTGCTTAGTGTTCTATACTACTGTTATAATTAATGTAACAGGCATAAAGAGAAGTAACCATAAGGCAACAAGACTTTCTATTTTATACTCATCAGTCATAGCTTTAGCTATTATCCTTAGAGGCCGCATTAAATCAAAGTGGATTAACCTTTCTTAATTGAAACCCTTTCGTATTCGGCGAGAAGTATTATAACTTCTTTTTACGTTACTCATGTCAGCATTATCTCTTCAGTAACCTAAAATACAATGAAACACTGTATTATAATTAGTTTGACTGAATGTTCTACTACCTAAGCTAACTTCAATATATTTTTATTAAAGTTAACCAACACGATATCGGTTGATTGTTTAAGACCCGTTAAATTTTCGGCGCTAGTATCTATATTTTAATATTTTATTATTAAAGACTGCTGATGCGTTGTTACAAACGTTCATTATAAGTAGCGACTGCCAGGCTCACTTCACAGCTGTATACGATATTCATACGTCCTTAATTTCACTTAACAATCATTTGGGACCTTGATCAGTGTTCTCGGCTGTTTCCGTTTTGACTGCCCAACTTAGCTTGAGCAGTCTGAATATCTACCATCAATTTATGTAATTCCGAGATTCGCTTCCAAAGGTAAGATTTTCTAGGTCCCCGCAACCTGAACGCATAAAATTCACTGCTATTACAGCATAAATTAAACTTGTTGGGAATTGCCTTGCTGTACCTCCATAAATCTATAAGTTTTCCAATTATTTATGCAAAGCATAAAAAGGAAAAACTTCCCTAATTTTTCATAGGGTAGGTAGATGTCATACTTAAATATGTTTCGTAGAAAACCAGCTAGCACCAGGTCAGATTGGCATTTCCAATTATTATTTTCTGTTATTCTATATTTTACAATATAGTTCAGACTATACTTTCATCTCTACGTTGACTTTAGGTTAATTATTTATATTTTTAATGATAAAATTCTCTAATGTAAATTGGCTAAGCTTACTTTATGGGGTAAACATTAAAACAAAATTTGGGCTAATAAATTTGGCTAAGTATTCTGATTTACTAATCTTTCTATTTTTACCTTCTTTATTCATATCCCAAGCTAAATTTACTATGTTTAGTAAACCTTGATCTGTTTTATATCCATTAATTTTGATAAGTTCAGCAGTTTTAATAGTTTTTTCAAAGTGTTTTTGTTTTATAGTATTAAATTGAATATTATTAAGTTTAGGTTATACTTTATATAATAAATATTCTACACTTTGTACTTGATATCTAGCTGCCTTTGAAGGTATTTTATATACAGTTCCGCAATCAAAATTTTCAACTAGCTCGTTGAAAACAGAGATAGAAGACAGTTCACATACAACTGTAAAATTAATAGTTACTCTTCTTCTTCCAGTAGCAAATGAAACATTAAAGCTCCCATCACCATCGATCAATCCTCTAACGAACTCTATATTCATAGGGTTTGACTTAGATTTATTTAAAGCTTGTAATACTACATCTGGAGTATTTACTTCTGGTAAAACACCATATTTTAATCTAATACTATCTTCTAAGATCTTTTGACTTTCTTCAGTTCTTAAAGAAGTATCTTTATTCATAAAATAAGATAAATTTAGTTTTTAACTATTCCTTCTAATGTTAAATGTTTGTTTTTTTGTCTTTAATCATTAAAACAACAGCTTTAAATACATTATATGCTTCCAACTTACTTCCTCTTAATGGATGTTTATCAAATAAAGGCAGTAATACTTCAACTATTTCATCTATAGATCTAACAACAAAAGTTACATTTTGTCTATTATTATATACTTTTCCTATACCTAAGTATTTTTGAATTTCTATAAATAATTCATAATCTAACATAGATTGAGTGAGATTGAATACTGGAGTAGGTCTTACTGGTATTCCGTTCTTAATAGTTGAATAGTTTATTACAAAACTACCATCGGATTGTGTGAATCCTGATAACCAATCAGGAGTTATATAAAATTTTTTTATCATTTCTTTTTTAATTTAAACATATTTACAATAAATGTTAGCAGACTTTAAATACATTTTAACTAAAGTTAACCATGGTCAATTGAAACTATAGAGAGCTAGCGTGTTGCCTTTATAAAATAAAAGCCTTAATTTTTCAATTAAAGTCGTTACGGGGTTAATATCTAGCTATTTATATTCAATATAAATATTTTTTGTTTGTTTCTAGAAAGATACAACTTCCCACGGTATTACCTTATTTTTGTTCTTGCTTAAGCGTATTAAGATGCAGAACCACAAGATTAATTTAAGGTTTCCACCGTTATGAGCTAGTTTTATAAAGAGAATTACTTCTCAGTGCGGCAAAATGCTCTACCGCTTACTTAAACTCTTCGGAGAATTATGCAACATTCACCCGTTCGATCCATTATAATCTGGTCTAAGTAAGATCACCTGGCTTCGGGTCTAATAGCAGTAACTTATCCAACATAGTATTCAACCTTTTTTTAAAGAAGTTTATATCCTATCCAGTCGCTTTCGCTAGGGCTATTAACCTTGCTACTACTATTAAGTTGCTGACCCATTATGCAAAAGGTACGCCGTCATTCTAAATTTGTTTAAAATTCCGACTGCTTATAGAGTTACTAATTCATGATCTATTTCACCAATCTTTTTTTAGGGTAAACTGCTTTAATAGTTATCCTAAAATACTTTGGGTATACTACTCGCTTTTCAAACTTTTCCTTCACAGTACTTTTTCACTATCGCTAAATTTATAATACTTAGCCTTAGAGGATGGTTCCCCTATGTTCCGACAAGTTATCTCTCATCGTACTTTCTTTCAAAGAAACAGTCTCCGCTTTAGCCATAAGGCTAATTTAACCGGAGGCTACCTAGCAAGGTAACTGAACTTTAAAAACTATAGGAACCTAGCACTATTCTCTTTAAGTGTTCTTAATAGAATAGCTTCAGCTTCTGCCCTTATAAGCTACTGTAATTTTCTAAGCCATTAAATGACTTTTCAATTGCAGTCAAGCAGAGACATGCAGCTAGGCTTGTTATACCGTCTATACGACAATAGGTTGCATAACAATCTATAATTTAGATTTCTTTAAATTAATTTATTGTTTTTAAGTCGCCTTTGTATAAGCATTTACAATAACGACACCCGTTCTAGTCCGATAACACTATTCGGGCTAAATTATAATTAATCTTTCAAGCTAACCTATAAGCATATCAAACAATTATAATTTAATATAATATATATTATTATAATAAATCTACAGGACTTAATGTTTTGACCTTTTTTAGTAAAACGCTATTACCATTTTTGCTTAGGCTAGGCAATTATATCGTTTTGATATTTCAATTTATTAAATAAAATTTTATATTATAATTTTAGGCTAGTCCGATTTCACTCGCCATTACTTTCGGAGTCTCGGTTGATTTCCTTTCCTTTCCCTACTGAAATGTTTTACTTCAGGAAGTAATTAATTAATAAGGTTTACCTTAGGATCGCTTAAATGTATATAAAACATTCACTACTACTACTTTTCAGAGGCAGTAAGAAGATTTCTTTAAGCTTTTGGGATATACCCTCCTTATATTTATAAATTTGCCTTAGTTTTCCTTAATAACCCCTTTAATTAACTTTTAATTAAATTTAAAATGATGAGACTATATTAACATCGATACTTTTAATAAATAAAAAAATTTCAGGATAAAAATAATTTTATTGTTTAAAATTTGATTAAAAATAACAGCTTTAAATGGAGCGCTGCTTTAATTAATAGATGGAAATAATCAGGTGAAAAATCACGTATGAGTTACTTTTTAAGTTTAAAAATTATTATTAAAATTATAAATTGAGGTTATGCTGATAGAGGGATTGTTTAAACTCGAGCACATTTATCAGTTTATGAATGGGTCATTCTGAGATATCTTGGGATGAGCTTTTAGAAAGAGAAATATATCTTTCTGAAGGTATGTGGGTGGGAATCTTTTAAAACAAAACAAAAATGTTATAGTGTATTTAATGAAAAATATATGTATGCGCATAAAAATGTTGATTACAATAATATAGAAATATATTAGAAGTCTGTATTGTTAAACAATCTGGTTTCAAATGTAATAATTTCAGTCAAATAAACAATTTAATAAATCATGAAAAATAAATCTATTTTTTTAGTTCTTAAACAATTATTAAAACATTATAAAGCTAGCATTATTAAATTTATTAAAGTTAGTTCTTATGTTAAAATTACTTTAACAGCTATTAAATATATCTATAGATTCGGATATTGGTCTATAGCTGCTTTAATTTCATTCTTAGCAACAGTTATTTGGGAATTAGGTGATCTTCAAGAAGCAATATGTTGGATATTATCATTTAAAGACCAAATATTAATTCAAATTATTCAATTCTTAAGAAATTTATTATCTGATAATGCTGTAATTAAAATGAATAAAATTATTGCGCACGCGCATAAAGCTGATGTAATTAAATTTTCTGATTATATTAGTATAAATTCACCTAATGATGAATATGAATCATTATACCTAAAATATATTTATTATACTTTAATTGGTATATCAGTAATAATTATTGGTGGTGTAATTTATAATTATCATGATGAAATATATTCACTTATTAGTAATACGGTTAATTCAATTTGGTCATTATTTTCATCTAGAACTAATGATGGTGGTGCACCTAGACCTGATTTAGGTGGTGCTGGTGCTGCACATGGAAATACATGGAGAGATATTTTACCGTTACCTGAAAATAGAACTCATGGTGAAATAAATGATCCATCTAAAGCTTTAGATTTGAATGATAATTCAAATAAACCATATGATTTATCTTTTGATGCTACTCCTAAAGCTTCATCATCAAATTTACCTAGTAGATCAATTTATGGTAATGATTCAGAATTTCCTGGAGCTTATGATAATTTACAAAAAGATAAAAGTTGTATATTACCACCAATCCCTGATAATGTACCTAAAGATTCAATTAAAATTGAAGGAGACAAAGTCTTAATTCAACCTATTGATGAATATGGAAATAAAGGGGATTGGTTCGATCCTTCTAAAAATTTTAAAACTACAAATAGTACTGGATCAGATATTGAATCATTAAAATCTAATTCTAGTTTCAAAAAGGGGTTAGGTAAAATGTTTAAACCTAAATAAATATTAACAAGTCCCCTGTATTAATTGATAATTAATAGAGGTAAATTTATCCTAAAATTAAAAATTTTAAAGAATGAAAGAAAATTGAATAATTAGTAATATAAAATAATAAATTATAAACAATAAAGGGTTATAAAACATGAAAAATCATTCTATGTATTGTAGAACAAATTCAAGTACAGGTTCTATAACACCTAAAGCTGCAAGAGTTCTTTTCCCATCTTTAGTTTTTACATGGGTTTGTAGAATAGGATGTTCTAAGTTATCTGGTACTGTAATTTAACAGAAGAAGAATCCGAAAGCATCTTTATTATACTTTCTTATATCTCCTTCAAAATAAGTAGGTTTACCAACTTGCATAGTAAAATTTCTCATCATTGATGGATATAAGGCGTTTATATCATAAGCATAAATTAATTCCCATTCCCTATTAGTAGGGATATACATATCAGTAGCACCACCTGTATAACTTAGTCTAATATCTTTAGCTATTTGCCCAGATAGCATTGTAATAAAATGATTATCTAATCATTTAATTCTAAACAATGCAAAACTTAATGAAGGTAAAGTAGGATAGAAATTAAATTATTTTGTATATTGTTATGAATTTACGGAATAAGGACGAGTCGAACGTCCAAGAGTTGTTAACCCTAACAATTAGCAATTGCTTAGTCTTACCTATGACAACTATTCCAAAATTGATCCTTATCAGATTTGAACTGATCCTGACTCCTTGAAGGGGAGTAGTACGAACCACTATACTAAAGGACCTGTATATTTTGTCGGTTAATTCGGCGGTTTTGCCCCGCCTTAAGCCGAATCATTTGATGGCTGCAATTCATTTAATTAAATTTTTAGCGAAATTAGGAATTGAACCCAATCTAACAGATCATGAGACTGTTGTGCAAACCGTTACACTATTTCACTTATAGTAAATAATACTTAAAGTTTATAAAAATATAAAAAGTCTTGTTGCTTTAAGCAACTTATGCTTTGCAAAACCAACTCCCTTTTTTTGCAAGCTAGTATTAAATTACAGTTATGTTTTGCCTCTTTGAATCTATACTAGTTTATCATTTAACCTTTATTAGGCAAAAGTGCAAGGCTAGAGCGGAAATTTAGGGTAAAATCAGAGACTCGAACTCTGAGCATCGTCGCCACAAGACGTCATTTTAACCTATTAAACTAATTTTACCTCTTTTAGCAAATGTCAAATTTGTAAGCTAATGAAACAACTAAATTTGAAGAGTATATAAACTTAAAAATTGATAATAGCAATTACCTTAAGCAAAAAAAAATAAATTAACTTAGTAAACTTTTAACTTGCAGCTTCCTAGCTTATACTAGGTAAACGTTTAAGTCTAGCGGGTTTTTATAAATAAAAAATTATATTTGCTGAAAAAAGGAATTGAACCTTTATTTTACCGTCATGAGTGGTAAGTTTTAACCGATTAAACTATTTCAGCTATTATTCGAATATTTAAGACTTTATCAATCTTTTCTAGGTATAGAATTAGGAAAACCTCTGCAATTCTGTTTCCAAACCCAAATATCTGCTGAAACATTAAAGCAGGTAGCAGCTTACTTGTGGTGCGATTAAATAATACAAGTCATGCAATTTTTTTATTTTAAGCTTATATAAGCTTAAAATCTTAAATTTAAAGGGGATTTAGGTATATCTATAACTCAGATTTTGTTTGCACTTATGGTTTTAATACTAAATTAAACTACCTTTGGTTAGCAGTAGCTTTATGCTACTGCTATCTATTAAGTGGAATGCATTAAATCAATAAGGCAACTGATCTATCTAAATATTCTTAAGTAAAGGTAAAGGTATATGCTTACTAATATTTTTATTAAATAAAATTTATGCAATTATTTAACAACTAAAACTTTCTCATTATGTTTATATACTATAAATATATTAAATTTTACCTAAATAATTTGTGATTTTCCTACATATCTGCTTATAGTTGCTTGCCACGATTAAGCAAGATTTGCAATTTGGCAGAGATGCTATATTTTACCATATTTTTACTACTAATTTTCCTAATTACTTTTTTTAAGGCCTTGACTTTCCATTAATTTAAAAAGGAATTCACACTTAAAGTGTTAATCATTAAGGTCTATATAGTAATTCAGTTTTAGATATCCTAACTCTCTTTTAAACCAAAAATTTGATTTTTAATTTAGGCTATTTAAGATGACATTGTTTTGTAATGCTAGACTTATTCTTTAAAACCCAAACTAAACTATAACAGCCTAAGCAGTTACTTACTTAAGTTATTATTTCATTTATTGGAAACACCTGGGTTCGAACCAGAACTTTCCCATTAAAAGTGAGACACTCAACCACTCGAGTTCTGCTTCCCAATTTAAAATTTTCATATATTTAAACAAATTAAACATCTTATCGGAATCAAACCAATAACAAGTGCTTCGAGGGCACATACTTGTACCATTAAACTAAAGATGTGAATTAAGTTTTTTTATATTAACAAAACAGCACATAATATACTAAATAATGTAATATCTAGTTTAGTCTACTAGTTTTAGCAATTAAATAAAGCAGCTACTACTTATCCTGATAACTATTAAATACTGCATTTACGAGTAAAGAGACTTGAACTCTTACAATAAAAATCATGAGTACCTAAAACCCACCCGGCTACCAATTTCGGCATACTCGCTAAAATTAATATTTTGTGTATGTCCTTTCTTAATGCTAACGCGTACAACAAAATACTTTCATACTTACTTACTACGCTTCTTTGTTAAAACAATTAAGAAATGCAGCTGCCTTTTCTGGTTTAGCATTTCTTTTTACAGCTGATTACAGGAGGGAGGGGGTTGCTCAATTAAGCAGCCTTTACTTTATTTGCTAATTTAGCTTTTATTATTCTGTAGCTTTCAACTATTAATTATTATAACTTATATTTATATAATTTAATATAAAAATTATGAGTATAATAATAAGAATGCCATCATTAGAGCGAATAATCCTGTGGCTTCTGCTAAAGCGAATCCTAAGATTGCGTAAGAGAATAATTGTCCTCTTAATTGAGGGTTTCTAGCTGTAGCTAAGATTAATGAACCAAATACTGTTCCGATTCCTGCTCCTGCTCCGATTAATCCTGAGCAAGCTACTCCAGCTCCTATGTATTTTGCTGCTGCTAACATTATTTATTGCAAATAAGTTATTAGATAGTGTCTAACATATTAATTTTGTTTTGTTTTTTAATACTCTTTTAATCCCTTTTTATATAAATAGGTGCTGCGAAACAGCTGCTGCTTGCTAAATTAAATTTTTAGTGCTGTAATTTGCCCCGGGAAAGAATCGAACTTCCATATCTAGATCTTCAGTATAGCGCTTTGACCACTAAGCAACCGAGGCTTTAAAAAGAAATTTAGTTTAAAATATTTAATATTCTTTTATATATTAATCTTCTAGCACAGTCATAAGGCGTAAGTTGCTCACAAAGCAAGTTGAAATACATATACAACGGTTTATAAAGATTTAATAAATTTTCAACCTGTTATCATTTAATATTGAATTTTATTTTTCTTTTTAGAATTATAATTAAGAAAGGGGGTAATATTTAATACTTATGAATCATCATCATGAAACTATATTGAACTAATTTTATTATATTATTATTGGATGTGTTGCTATATAATGAAGACCATTTGATAATCCCTGCATATAAATTAAAATACTTCCACCTAGTAAAAATACTTCTAGACTTATTAATTTTAGATTTATATTTACGTACCATCTAATATATTTATTGCTAAAGAATTTAAGAATTCTTTCACTGTTAATAACTACTAATATATTTACTAATAAGAAAAATATTAATATAGTTATAAACAAAGATAATAAATATAATAATATGCTTATATGATATATTTGAGTTGCTAATACTTCAGTAGAGTAAGTAGATGCTACAGGTTCTAAAATAGATCCAACTGTGTTCATAATAAATTTTAATATTTTATTACTAATATCATCCATACCTGAATTATCAGGTATTAGATTATTATTCAATAAAGCTTGATTTAATCTTTCTGCTGTTTCAGTATCTACTTGCACTTTTACAACACCTTCAGCACTATTTTTCCATATATATCTCCAAGAATCATAATGATTTTTTACATAGTTAGGGTCATTAACTGTATTATTTACTGCTCTATATAGTACATCAGTTCCTAGTGTACTAGCTATTACAAATGCTCTAGTACTAGGTGTACCAGCTTTAGTTAAATATAATCTAAGAGCACCTGTACCATAAATAAATATACTTCTAACTGTATTAGACCAACTTCCATCATCATGAATAATTTTAACTTCTGTATTATGTTGAATAGGAGTATTACCATTCTCAGCCATATTACAAATAATATCAACATTAAAAATGTTGTATAAATAATTTATACATGAAATGTATATTGATACAAAATCGTAAATTAGATATGTTGTTACAATTAATATAAATAATATATCGATAGATTTGATAAAATAATGAGTGATTTTATGTTTCATAATTAATGAAGCAAAGTTAATATTGAATAGAAATTTTTTCATTTTAGTTAAAAAAAATATATCTAAATATACTGATTCTTAACGCTTTCGCAATGAAGAACTTAAACGCTTAGTAACTTAGTTACCTGTTGATTAATCAACTGCATCTCTAGACTCTCTTAATTAATTATCTGGCTGATATTTTAAAACCCAGCAATCACACGGTTTAGATATATTAATATACCCTCTTTTAATTTTATTTAAAATTATTAAAGGGGACTTGTATTTATTTTTTAAACAATTTACTTAACCCCTTTTTGAAACTAGAATTAGATTTTAATGATTCAATATCTGATCCTGTACTATTTGTAGTTTTAAATGTTTTTGTAGGATAAAAATAAGGTGGGGGACAAACTAATAATCTTCTTTTTCAAGTTCTAATCTATGTAAATAGTTAGCTAGAGTATCATCCTTATTAATTAAGTAAGGTTTAGTATTAACTAATTTATTATTTGAATTATAGATTAATTTTCTCTTATTATCAGTTTGTTGCAATGTGTATGATTGTTCTAATAGTTCTATTGAGCCTTCCATTAAAGATTTATACCATTTAGTTTGAGTTTTATTGATTAATGAACCTTTAGTTAACAATTTTTCAAAATCATTTATACTTACCGGTACATTTTTAATTAGC
>Ga0153954_1000677_pt1 | contig 24414 bp, 25 predicted proteins | sample TSFL038MetaG_FD_102277 | JGI IMG/M metagenome (GOLD analysis project Ga0153954, IMG submission 102277) | Attine ant fungus gardens microbial communities from Florida, USA - TSFL038 MetaG | ecosystem: Host-associated > Fungi > Mycelium > Unclassified | place: USA: Florida, Wekiwa Springs State... | reverse complement strand
GAGCGCGGTGGGAGGTCGACAACGTCAACAAAATGGCCGAGCTCTGTTGCCTGACATACAGCGACCATTGGAATCTCTATTGGGCTTCACCCAACTGATCGCCAGAATCTGTTGGGGCACCCCCGCCGTAACCAAGGGCGAGGCGGGAGAGCCGCCCGGGAGTCCACCCCGGCGTGGACCACAGCGAGCAGTCGCCGCAGAGGCGACCGGAGGCCTGATGAACACGATTGCCGACGAGGCCCGCAAGGGCCATGACGACCACGACGACTGCGAGAAGCGGGTCAAGGTGCCGTTCAACAACAAGGAGGTTTTCCTCCACACGGGCCACCTGAGCGTGGAGACGCTCAAGCGGCTGGCCGGCATCCCGCTCACCGACGACCTCGACCAGTTGGTCGGGTCAAAGATCGTGCCCCTCCCGGACGATGGCAAGGTCGACATCACGGGGTGCGAAATCTTCATCCACCACCCGAAGGACGGCGGATCGTCATGAGCTTCTCCCCCGAAGAAGCCCGGGAACTGGCCGATACGTTCCCGGGCACCGAGCGGGCGGAAGAGGCCGGAGTCACCTACTTCCGCATCCCCGACGTGACCCTCCCGGACGGTTGCAGCCCGTCCCCCACGACGTTGCTGCTCTGCCCCTCGCACCGGGGGGGCTACGAGTACCGGTTGTTCTTTTCCGAGCGGGTGAACACCCCGGTCGCGAAGAACTGGAACGGCAGCATCCACATCCTCGGCCGGACGTGGCACGCCTTCTCCTGGCAGGCGAAGGAGAAGGTCACGCTGACCCAGATGGTCGCCCGCCTGCTGAGGGCGCTGTCATGCCCATAACCATCCGGCTTCCGCGAGATCTCTACCAAGGGGTCCTTGCGGACCTCCGCCGCCCGCACGCGCACGCCGCGGAGCGGATCGGCTTCATCTACGGCCGGTTCGTCCCGGGTGACCAGCCGCTGGTCGTGATGACCCGGTACGTGCCCGTCCCGGACGAGCAGTACGTGGTCGATGACACGGTTGGCGCTCGGATCAACGGCGACGCGATCCGGGCCGCCATGCAGGGCGTCCTTGACACCAGAGAGGGGGTGTTCCACACCCACCTGCACGAATGGCCAGGAACCCCCTGGTTCTCCCGGACGGACGACGAGGAGCTGCCTAGGCTGATCCCCGCGTTCCGCGCGGTCGGCCCGACCCAGGCGACCGGTTTGTTCCTGCTCAGCCCCGACTCGGCGATCGCCGATGTCTGGCTGCCCGGGGCGCAGGGGCCTGAACGGGTCGTCAGAATCTCGATCGTCTAGTTCTTCTCGAACAGGAGCGTGTCATGAGCGAACGCTATTCTCGGCAGGGCTTCCTCGGCGAGGCGGGGCAGCGCGCCATCGAGACCGCCCGGGTCTGCATCAACGGTCTCGGCGGTGGCGGCTCGATCGTCGCGCCGGAGCTTGCCCACCTCGGCGTCCAGAACTTCGTCCTGTATGACCCCGACCACGGCGACGAATCCAACCTGAACCGGACGATGACGCTGACGGAGGCGGACGTCACCGCGGGCACCCTGAAGATCGAGGCGGCCCGGCGCCGGATTCTGGAGATCAACCCACGGGCCAAGATCGAGGTCCACTCCTGCCGGTGGCAGGACCGGCCGAAGGCGCTCGACGGTAGCACACTAGTGATGGGATGCGTCGATTCCTTCAGCGAACGCCAACAGATCGAGGCTTGCTGCCGCCGCCTGTTGGTGCCCTACATCGACATCGGCATGGACGTCCATGCGGGCGACCCGCCAGCGATGAGCGGCCAGATCATCCTGTCGGCCCCGGGCGGCCCGTGCATGTTCTGTATGCACTTCTTGACTGAGGCGAAGATCGGACGTGAGGTGGCGAACTACGGGGCCGCCGGCGGCAAACCACAAGTCGTTTGGGCGAACGGGGTGCTCGCCTCGACTGCCGTGGGGATCGCCGTCAACATCCTGACCGGCTGGGCCAAGGGCTCGCCGCCGATCTACCTCCAATACAAAGGCAACGGCGGCACGCTGGAGCCGCACATCCGTTTGGGGTATCTCGCCCCCGGACCTTGCCCGCACTACCCGTTGGACCAGGCCGGCGAGCCCGCATTCGTAAAGGTATAGTTGGAAACTCGACAATTAGAGTTGCCGGAGGACTGCCGATACGTCCCTAAGCAGCAAGAGTTAGCGCAGCTTGGCCGATCGGCTAGCGGCTTCGGCCGGTGCCCTTCTCCGCGTCGTACTTGCGGTTCAGGTCGCGCAAGAGCACATGCCCCGCGCTGGTCAGCGAGGCCAGGGCCATCGCGACCATGCTCACCATCGCTACAGTCTGGAAGACCTGCGAGCCGGTCTCCTTGGACATCGAGATCGATTCCCTGGCGATCGTGAGCGGACTGGTGTGGGGCGTCATGCCGTACATGGGCTGGAGGATAGGTGAGTTTGCGTGGTTCGTCAACGACTTATTGCAATCTGCATGCGTTAACCAATTCGACCTTTCGCTCGCGTTAAATGGTTTTCGGAGTCAGTCGCCCGACTCACGACGGGCGGTTTTCCGACCGCTCGGAGGCCGGTTTCACCGTGAAAATCCCCCTTAGCGGTGCTAAGGAGAGACGCCTGTGGAAAACTGGCTTCTGCTGATTGGGGTCTCATGGTCTCTGAGGATACGGCTTGGGCTGAGGCTTCCGGTGGTCGAAAAGGAGAAAGGGCGGCTCGATCGACGGACCGGGCTGCCGGGCCGTCGCAGTTAACTTTCGGTGAGCAGATGAAGGGCAAGGAGGGAGCCGCCCGCTGTTGCCTTCTTCCCCGTCGTTCAGACCGATATTACGTGCGTCAGGCCCCGGGAGGAGTCCGTCTACCTGGCGGTTCTGATGGACGTGTTCACCCGCCGGGTCCGGGACTGGGAGTTGGGGCGCTGCCTCGACCAGGGGCTCACGCTGGGGGCCCTGCGCCGGGCGATGCGGCGGGGCCGCCCACGGCGGAACCCCGACCGATCCCGCCGGACTATTTCTTCTCTTTCTCCTCCGGCGCCACCGACAGGCTTGGGCCGAGCTTGACGGTCAGTTTGGCAATCTTGCCGGTGAACCGGAACGGCATCTGATAGTCCTGATCGTCCACCGGCGTCCCGGTGTCGATGCCGACATTGAAGTACTCGTCCCACGCGAGAGTGATGGGCAAGGTGCGCGGCATGGGATGGGCGTCCACGACCCGACCGTCCACCTTCAGGGTGCCGGCACCGCCCTTGCCGAGGCCGGGGCCATCGTATCTCCAATCGAACTCCAGCGTGCGTCTGCCCGGCGCCAGGGCCGCCTGGCCCTGCCACTTGACGCGCTCGAGCCCGACCAGGTTCCACGTAAACACCGGCCGGCCCTTGAGCAGGTAGAAGCCGTAGCCGGCGAACCGCCCGCCGTCGGTTACCAGCATGCCCTCGGCGCCGCCCTCGGGGATCTCGACCTCGGCTGTGATCGTGTACGAGCGGTTGAGCAGGCCCGGCGCGGCGCCGGTCACCGGGAACGGCACGTTGGAGAGTTCGCCGGTATAGGTGAAGAGGCTCCGATCGGGGGTATAGGTTGGCTTCGGCGAGGCGAACCGCTCAAGGCGCGTGGCGTCGAGCGGGAAGACTTGGTGCTTCGTGCCTTCGAGCGTGAACAACTGCTGCATGTCGCGCAGCTTGTCCGGCATCCGGGCCGCGAGGTTGTCCGCCTGGGTCCAGTCCGCTTCGAGGTTGTAGAGCTCCCAGCCGAAGCCGTTCATGACGTCCGCGGGCGGCTTGTCCAGCGTGAGGACCCACGGCGTGGACGCGGGGGGCGTCGAGGCCATCCAGCCGTCGTGGTAGATCGCCCGCGCGCCGAACATCTCGAAATACTGCGTCGTCCGCCGCCCCGGCGCGCCCGCGTTGGCCTTGTCCCACGTGTACGACATGCCCACGCCCTCGATCGGCTTCTGCGCCACGCCGTTGACCATCACCGGCTCCGGGAGGCCGGCGGCTTCGAGGATCGTCGGCACGACGTCGATGACGTGGTGGAACTGGTGGCGGACGCCGCCGGCGTCCTTGATGCGCGCCGGCCAGGCCATCGCCATGCCGTTGCGCGTGCCCCCGAAATACGAGGCGACCTGCTTGGTCCACTTGTAGGGCGTGTCCCAGGCCCACGCCCAGCCCACCGCGTAGTGCGGGTAGGTCTGCTCGGTGCCCCAGGCGTCGTAGAACTTCATGTTCTGCTCCACGGTCGGGCTCACCGCGTTCGCCACCGCGAACTCGTTGAACAGGCCGTTGAGCGTTCCCTCGGGGCTGGCGCCGTTGTCGCCGCTGATGTAGATCACCAGCGTGTTGTCGAGCTTGCCCGCGTCCTCGATCGCCCGGATCACGCGGCCGATCTCGTGGTCGGTGTAGGCCAGGAACGCCGCATAGACCTCGGCCTGGCGGATGTAGAGCTTCTTCGCCTCGGGCGAGAGCGTGTCCCATTGCGGGATCGTGTCCGGCCAGGGCGTGAGCCGTGCATCCTGCGGGATCACGCCGAGCTCCCTCTGCCTGGTGAAGATCCGCTCGCGCAGCTTGTTCCAGCCTTCGTCGAAGAGGTGCATCTCGCGGATCTTGTCCACCCATTCCTTCGTCGGATGGTGCGGCGAGTGCGTGGCGCCGGGCGCGTAATACATCATGAAGGGCCGATTGGGCTGGACCTCATTCAGCATCTTGACCCGCGCGATCGCCTCGTCGGCCAGGGCGGTGTTCAGGTTCCAGCCGGGCTTGCCGAGGTACGGCTCGATCGGCGTCGTGTTGCGGAACAGGTTGCCCGGCTGCCAGTGGTTGGTGTCGTCGCCGGCGAATCCGTAATAGTAGTCGAAGCCCTTGATCGGCCCGGTGGGCCAGTTATGGAAGGGGCCGGCCTGGCTCGCCTCCCAGTGGGGGATGTTGTGATCCTTGCCGTACCACGAGGTGTCGTAGCCGTGCTGCCGGAGGATCTCCCCGATGGCGGCCGCGTTGCGCGGGATGACGCTGTTGTAGCCGGGGTACCCGGTCGCCTGGTCGACGACCACGCCGGTGGCCACCGAGTGGTGGTTGCGGCCCGTGAGGAGCGCGGCCCGCGTCGGCGAGCAGAGCGCCGTGGTATGGAACCGGGTGTAGCGCAGGCCCATCTTCGCGACCCGGTCCAGGGTCGGCGTCGGGATGACGCCGCCGAACGTGGCTGGAGCCGCGAAGCCCACGTCATCGGTCATGATCAACAGGACGTTCGGCGCACCTTCGGGCGGCACAATCAGCGCCGGCCAATCGGGCCTGGATAGCGTGGCATTGGGGTTGATCTCGCCCCGGAAGGGCTGCGGCGGGTTGGGGAGATAACGGCCGTCGATGGTGGTCGTCGCGCCGGGCGAACTCGGCTGCGCGGTCGGCTGCTGGGCGCCGGCAGGTTGCCGTGCTTGTACCGGCGATGGCAGCTCCCCGGCCGCCGTCAGCCAGCCGAGGGGGATGCCGACCGCCAGCACAGTCATGGCCGCCAGAGCCGTCCGCGTTCGCATGGTGACGTCTCCAAACTATGTCGCGCCACGGGGCCTCTTGATGGGTACTTGATGCTACTCACGACGCTGCTCGAATGCCACCCACGAGAGCCCTCCTGAGCAATTCCGCTTTGCCGGGAATCATCCCCTGTGTCTCCGCCTAACACCGTGCCCGCCCCGACTACGCCTCCCGCAAACTGGCTCCTGCTGACCGGAGCCAGATGGTCTCCAGGTTCACGGCTTGGGCCGTGTGTTGCGGCGGCTGGACAAAAGGATTGCTGGCTCGATTGGCGGCCCCGGTGGCCGGACCGTCGCCGATAACCTTCAGCGAGCGGGTGAGGGGTGCGGAGACAACTGCCGGCGGCTGTTCCCCGGCGTGGGGAAGCCGGGGCCGCCGGGCAAGGAGGGACAGCGACCAGGATCGCGCCCGGCCAGGCCATCGGTCAGACAAGGGGGACGGGTTCGAAAGTATCCCCTGCGAGCAGCTCCCTGGCCCAATCTTCGGCAAGCGTCGCCTCGGCCGCTTCGACTTCGAGGCGGAACGCGTCCAGTGCCTCCGGATTGATCCGGCAGTCGGCTTGTTCGGCGAGGATGGTCAGGGCGTGGTAGATGCCAAGGAGCCGGTCGCCCCGGCCCTCGATGTGGTACCTGGGATCGTGGGGGATAAAGGCCCCATCGAAGAGGCCAGCCTCGCGTGCCTTGTCCTCAAGGTGGTTCATCCAGTCGCCCAGACGGCTGGCGTCGCAGCGAATATCATGGAAGCGTCTCCTGGGGGTGCCGGTCATGGTCGCGCCTCCATTCACTCGGCGAGCCCGAGGCGGAGTTCGGCGAACGCGCGTTCGAGGTCGTCGCTGGCCGCGTCGAAGTCGGCGTCGCAGCCGGCGGACAGGTCGTCGAGCAGGGCCGCAAGGCTGGCGGCGGTTGGTGTGTCGTGGGTCGGCGTCATGATCGGATCTCCTTCGCTTCGGTTTACCGGCCGCGACCATCGCGGCCTGATGTCACCGCGGGCAAAGCCGCGTGAGGCCGGGGCGAAGCGCACCGGTCAAGCGAAAGGCCGAGGCTCCCGCAGGGAAACGGCCTTGGCAGCTTGAGCGGCCCGGCGGCGGCTTTACGCGTGACCGGGAAGGCCGCGGGCGCGGCAGGCACGACGTGGCGAAGGGCCGGAGACGAGCGTTCAGAACAGCACCCCTGAATCCCGCCCGATGCCTGGGCCGGGCAGGAATCAGGCCGGGGTTGCGCATGGTTCGCGGGCTTCGGGCCGGACGGGCAGGCCGGGTGGTCCTCTGGCAGCCCCGAGCAATGTCGGCAGTCGGTCCCCGCCGGGGACTCGATCGGCTCGAAGCCGGGGCAACGCGCTGCGTCGGCCCGTTCAGCGGCGCGGTAGCGCTCGGCGTGCATCGCGCCGGCCGGGTGTCCGCTCGGCCGCTTGCACCGCGCCCCGACGCGGCATGGCAGCGGGGACAGGCCGTCATGTGCGGGCAGGTCCCCCGGGCGCGCGGGCCGCAACCGCACGGCGACCGGCCGGGCCGCCGTGCGGAGTCGGAGTGGCTCATGCCTCCACCTCTTGCGGCTGGAGGCCGTGCAGGAAGTCCACGGCCTTCTGGGCGTGGGCGGCGGCCTGGAAGATCGCCCGCTTGTCCTCCTTCAGCACCTTGAGCCAGTGGTCGAGGTAGGCGGCGTGGTCCTCGCGGGGCTCGGGCGTGATGCCGAGGTCGCAGCAGAGGAAGGCCGAGCCGATCTCGGCGACCAGCTCCTCGCGGGCGTAGCCCTCGTCGCCGAACTTGCGGCGGCCGAGGTCGCGGTCGAGGCGCGACGGGTGCTTGGTCCAGTGGCAAAGCTCGTGGGCGAGCGTCGCGCAGTAGCTCTCGGCGTCCTTGAACGAGACGAAGGGCGGCATCTGGACGTAATCGGCCTCGCCGGCGTAGTAGGCCTGGTTGCCGCCGTGGCGGATGTCGGCGCCGGTGTTGGCGAAGAACAGGTCGGCCGACTCGAGGCGCTGCATGGGATCGAGTTGCGGGGCGGCGGTCGCGTAGAAGTGGGCGGGCAGGCCCTCGATCTGCTCGACGTTGAAGACCGTGTAGCCTTTCATGAAGTAGATGTCGCGCTCGGTCTCCTCGCCGTCGTCGCCGGTCTCGGTCTTGCGGATGCGGTCGGCGTAGACGACCAGCGAGCCCTTCGAGCCCTTCTCGACGCCGGCACCCAGTTCCTTGGCCTGGTGGAACGTCATCCAGATGGGGCCGGCGAAGCCCTGAAGCTCGGCGGCCATCCAGAGCATCAGGACGTTGACGCCCTTGTAGGGCTGGCCGTTGGCCCGCAGCGGGCGGGTGATGCGCCCGGCGGCGTGCTCGGCATTCCACGGCCTGAGCCAGGGGCGGACGCCCTTCTCAAGCTCGGCGATGATGGCGTTGGTGACGCGGGTGTAGACGTCGGCTCGTTCGGTCTGCATGGGTCTTCCTCCGTTGCAAAGGTCTGGGTGAATGCGCGCGGCATTCACCCGGGACGGAGGCCAAACCTGAAACGGGGGGAGGGCGGTCAAGGACGACCGGCGCGGAGGGGCACCCGGTCTGCACAAGCGCAGCGCGGAAGACCGGGGAGGGGCCGCAGCGGTCGCCCGGCCCGATCCTTGACGGCCCGGGGGAGCACCCCCGTCTGTCCCACCAGCGGGCGCGAGGGCGGCAGAGCCGGTCCCGGAGGGACGGAAGCGAAGCGGACTCCGAAAGCACGCGGCCGGCAAGAGCCGGGGTGGCCGGATCGGGCTGTCGCGGTCCTTGCGCCGCGATCCTGGGCGTGGTATCCTGCGAGGAGGTCGGAATTGGATCGAGCTTCGCGATGACAGAGATGGAACCGCCCCCCAAGCCATTGACCCCGCAGGAGAGGATGGGCCTCCTGGTGGGTGTCGGCTGCTGGGTCGGGGCGATGCTGGCAGTGTCGTGGCTCAGCGGCTGGCTGGATCGACGCGGGTCGGCCGCGGAACGGTCGGAGCGGTCAAGGTAAGGGGTGGGACGCCCACTCGCCGAGGGCGATGCCCCGGGTCGTGGTGAGGTTCCTGACGTTGACGCGCTTCGGCAGGTCGTGCGTGTCCCAGGCGATCTCGGCCAGGGTGACATCCTTGCCCAGGGGGATCAGCGCCGTCACCTTGCCCCGGGCGTGCGGCGCGTCACCGGTGTATTGCCCGGTGCTCCGGAGGAAGCCCTTGCTGTAGGCGACCGTGTCGCCGACCTGAATCTCTTGCGTTCGTCTCGCCCAATCGGCCACGGTCCCTCCTTGATGCGATGCTGGTTCGAGGCCCGTATAGCGCGTGTTCTGAGCGATGTCAAATCGTGGCGGCGAGTGCCGGCCCGGAGCGGTGAGCGGCAGGCTGTGAACGCCATGAAGTCGCTGCCCCGCGCCGGGTCATTCCGGCCGCATGCCGTGCGAGTCCCGGGAGCTGAGATACCGCTCGAACTCGCGGACCGCGGCCTGCAAGTCCTGGAGGTCCGAGGCGAGATTCTGAAGGACGGCCTTGAGGACGTCTGGAGGGAGATCGGGTATCAGGCCGCCTGGAACTCCACGAGCCCGGGAGTCCCGCAGTAACCGGACGGCAGTCGCGAGTTCGCGCAGGCCCCGCTCGATGTGATCGAGCCACGCCGCGCGCTCGGAGTCCGATCGCTCGGGGTCGAAGGGGATGACGTCCGCCACGTGCCCTCATCAGTTCGTTGACTGGCCAACGTATAGCGCGGGCGTGCGGTGCTGTCAAACGCGGGCCGGTCACCCCGCGGGCGGCCGTGCCGCCGCGGTGATCAGGTCGCGAATCCGCCGGGCGATTTCCGCGTTCTCGAAGACGCCGACGGGGCTCACGGCGGGGAGTTCGGATTCGATCGTCCACCGCTCGCGGAGGATCACCCAGCGGTTCGCCGGGTGCTGCTCGTCGGGACTGTAGAGCTTGCCGCTGCCGTCGCGGTACGCGGGCTCGATGCCGTACCGGTCGCGGCCCGCCAGCCAGAACTCGGCCTGGCTGATGTTCGCGCCCGCCGCGGCGTCCCCGGTCGTCGGACTGCCCTCCGCCGGGCCGGAGATGGAAACCGGCTTTTCCGAATCTTTCTCCACCACCTCCGGATTGCCGTCATCATGCGGATCAGGCACCGGGGCGTTCTCGCCCCAGCCGGCGGGCGGCATCCTGGGCGCTTTGTGCGCCGGTTGTTCGCCATCGCGCTTCTTGGAGGGGTCCCCGGCCGTCATGGCGCAAACGCCCCCAAGGCGGCCTGGACGGAGTCGAACTTTTCCCGCGGCACGTCCCGGCGGGGGACGGTGCGCGGCGTGGGACCGCCCAAATCGTACCGCGAGCGGATGACCGACCGGCTCCGGAAGTCGTCGGAGATCGGGACGCAATGTTCGCCCTCGATCAGCACCTGCCAGGAGTCGTGACCGAGGTCGGGGGAGTGGATGACGGCGAGGATGCCGAGCTCGTGAACCATCCCGGAACTCTTATCAGCCCACGATGGGACGTCAAGCGACGAATGCGGACCCCGCGCGGCCACTCTGCGGGAGTCGTGCCCGCTGGGGACTCGGGCAGGCGAGGTCGGCGTGCAAGGGCAGGTCCGGGCGACGGCGGTGAGGGATCGGCCCGGTGTGCTCATGGTTTTTGACTCGTTCCTTCGCGGGTGATCGTCTCGTCGAACACCTCGGCCTCGTAATGCCGCGAGGCCCGGTCGAGCAGGTCGTGGAAGTCGTGCCCCTTGAGCCGGCACCAATGCATGGCGTCGGCCAGGAGGTCGATGAGGCCGGTGTAAGGGCTGCTGTCGGTGCCGTATCGCCGCACGGCCTTGTGGCAGCGCGCCGCACGGATGCGGTTCTCGCGAGCGCTATTCATCGCCGCCTCCGGAGATCACGTGCTGTTCAGGCGCATCACCGTGGACAAGCTCCGCGTGGCAGCTCAGCACCTCCCAGTTGATTCCGATTTCAGCATCGTGGCGCCGTTCGGCGTATTGCAGAACCTCCCATGCCTGGTCATCGGTCAGGTCGGGCCGGACCGACTGCACATCCTCGACGCTCCAGATCGGGGCGATCTGCCGGCGGGCGGCAAGCAGCGCATGGACGTCGATTTCGACCGGGCCCGGCTGGATGCCGAGGGCTTTCGCCTCGGCGATGGCGGCGCGTGCCTGGTCGAGCGCCCGGCCACAGCGGTCCGATGCGTCTTTGATCTGCAAATCGCCGTCGCGCTTCCAGCACTCGTACAGCGACTCGCCCTCGCCCTCGGCGTAGGGCAGGACGGCTTCCAGCGCCGTCAGAAGCCTGTAAGCGGCCTTACGCTGCCGCTCAGGCTCGAAGGCGATCGTTAAGGAACGTTCGTACTCTTCGTCCCCGGCCTCATCGACGAGGGCGGCAAGGTCGTCGCCATTGCAGTCCTCGATGGAATCGGCCTCTTCGGTCGGTTTCTGGCGAGCGAGGACCGCCGCCGACTCGGGCGAGGCGGCCTCAATGCCGCCGAAGGTGAGCCGCATCTCGCGGTAGATATGCACGTTGTAGATTGTCATAACGGATTCCTTTCAAAAGAGTGGGGCAGGCCGGAGCCTGCCCCGGTTGATGATCAGGCCGCCTTCCTGGCGTTCTTCTTCTTGGCCTTCGGCAGCACGGCGGTAGTGGCGGTGAACGCCATGCCTTCGGGCAGCCAGCGCGTGAGATTGCCGATCTGCTCGGGCGTGCGGCCGTATTTCTCCGGCTTGGCGAAGGCCCGTTCGAGCTCGGCGGCCAGCTCGCCCTTCTTGTCGCGGCTCCTCGCATCCGGCCACTGATCGCCGAGCAACTCGCGGCCGAGGGCCAGTAACTGGTCGCGGGTGAGGCGGCCGAGGTAATTGGCCGCGGTCGGGCGCCAGTAAGCGGCCGCTTCGGCCCCGGTGAGCGACAGGGCCACTTCGTAGGCGGTCGCTTCCCTGCCGGCCGCGAGCTGCGGTTGCAGGCTGGAGGCGACGCACCAGGCCAGCAGGTCGAGCTTCTGCGCGTCCGACAGGCCGGTAAACTCCCGGAACTGTTCGGCCTCGGATTTCGGCTTGAGCCATGCCAGCGGTAATGCCTCCTCGATCGCCTTCCATGCGTGAACAGCGGGGGTCTGGTCCTTGACCGCCGGGTGGTGCGTCCTGAACAGCACGTCCGGGCCGGCAGGAGCCATGTGCCGGAGTAGCCTGCTGGCGGCATTGAAGGTCAGCAGGTCGAGGGCGACCAGCCGGTTGCGGGCGATTTCGACCCGGGCGATCTGCAGGCGGTAGGCTTCCAGGTCGCGGATGAGCGTGGCGGGCAGGCCCTTTTCCTTCCTCTCCTGCGGCTCACCGTTCTTTTCCAGCCGCTTCAAATCCTGTTTGCGGACCAGCCCTTTCTCGACGCAAAGCGAGCCGTCATGGTCGATCGACACGTAGCAGCCCGCGATTCGGACGTGATCGGGATCGTAGGTGGCCAGGGCCTCGATCTGCCTATCGATCTCGGCAAGCCTGGCTTCCGCCGCTTCCTGCCGCTCATACAGCTGATCGTCATCGCCGTCGTCGGCTTCGTCAGCGATGGCGTCCAGTTCCCGCTCGATGGCCTGGCGCTGCTCAGCCAGCTCGGCGGGGATTTCACCCGGCTGCGGATGAATGTGGCCGCAACCCGAGACGAAGCTCCAATCGCGCTCGGGGCTGACCTCGATCCAGCCCCAGCCTTCGACTTCCAGTTCCAGCCTTGCGGCAGCAAGTTTGGCGATGGCCAGATCGTTCAGCAGCTCGGGGTTTTCCAGGTACACCGCTTCGCTGAACAGGTCGCTCTGCGTCGTGCCTCCCGCCTCGCGGTAGGCGTCCAGCCCCACGAATCGCGCGAGCTTGCTGCCGGCCTCGGCCATCGTCTCGGTGAGTGCGGCACGGATGGCCCGCGGGTGGAGAGAATCGCTCTCCTTCAGCGAGCGGTACACCTTCATCTGGCGCTTGCGGTCGTCGGTGAGGGCGAAGGCCGTCAGGCAGTCGAGCGTCAGGTTTTCTGCCCGATACTCCCTGAGCAGCTTGGGATCGGCGTTGCCGAGCTTGAGTCGCTGCTCGACATGGCGGGCGGTCTTGCCGAAGCGCTCGGCGATCCGCTCCGCCGTATGGCCCGCCCCGGCCAGTTTGGCGAACGCCTCGAACTCGTCCGCCGGGTGCATCGCCAGGCGCACGGTATTGGCGGCGAGGCTCGTCTCCAGCGCGTCATCGTCGCTCCTGACCTGGCAGGGCACGGCATGGTCGCCCGGCAACAACCCGTCCTTCTGCAAGGCCTTGAGGGCCTCAAGGCGCCGCGCGCCGTCGGTGACGCGATAGGTCCCGTCGCCGGCATCGGTGACGACCAGGTTGTGCATCAGGCCGTGCGCCAGGATCGACGCCTTGAGGTCATCCTGCATGCCGCTGGCGACCGTCCGCCGCACGTTGAGCGGCGACTTGCTGAGTTTGTTGATTTCGATGAATTGATGAGTCATAAGTCAATCTCCATTGAGTTTGGTTTAGTGGTGAAACGCCCGGGGGCGGGTGGCCACCTGCCCCGGCCGGCTAATAGTCCTCTGGCATGAGGACGGTCGTGACCGAGCGGTCCGCTTCGGTGATGATCCAGAAGCGCCGCTCGCCGGTGCCGTAGACCGACAGCAGCCGGAAGCCTTCCTTCAGGGAAAGCTCGTTCTCGTTGGCGTCCTCCGGGCAGAGGTCGCCCCAGTCTCCCGCCGCGTGGCGGCACAACCCTTCGCAGACAGCGGCACGGTCGAGGCGGGAGGCCGCATTGGCGGTGATGACGATGTCGCCGAGCGGGAACTTCGGCGACGGTATGGCAAAGATAACGTTGATCATGGATGCGATTCCTTCCTGTTCGATGCGCGGTTCCGGTGGCGCCGGCGGGCGGCCTGGCCGCCCGCCGGCATGTCCTCAGTCGGCGGCGTCCGCTTCCTGGCGCGCCTTGCGGGCCTTTGAGTCGGCCTGCAGCTGCTTGGCGATCCACGAGAACGCCTGGCGGAGCAGCTCGGCCATCACCAGGCAATCGTCGGGGCCGAGCGAATCGCTCTCCTTCCAGGTGTCGTCGCCGTTCTTGTAGGAGCGGCTGGGGACGACGCTGTACCAGGCGCCCTTGTCGCTCGTGTTGCGCCAGAGGGTGACGGACAGGTTGCCGAAGCGGATCTTGTGTGCGGGTGTAGACATGGTCTTTCTCCTTCTCTTGATCTGAGGCCGCACCCATCGCGGCCTTTCCGGAAGCGCCCGAGACAGGCGCCTGCCGGGCCTTGCGCCCACGGCCGGCATCGTGCCGGCCCGTGCCCGCCGCAACGTGAGAAACGGAAGGTTCACTCATTGACAAAACATGCTTTGTGAAAGCCGTTTGTCTCGTTGCGGCGGGCGGCGGCGCCTGTAACCAGCGAAAGGAAAGGCCGCCCGTGGGGTGGCTCGGGAAAGCGGGGAAGGAGGAGGGGCCGTGTTTGCCGGTCACGCACAAGCCGTGGCGGTGCCAGGCGTGAACACCGGTCGCCCCGGAGAATGGGGCCGCGCGTCGAGACCGGGCATGGCGGATGGTTCGGGCAAGCTCGTAGAGAGCCTTCATTGGTTCGGGTGCCAGAGCGTGGACCTGCCCCTTCACCCTGGCGCTTCGCAACCCCGGCCAGCTTCGCGCCGAGGGCGAAGGGCGACTGCAACGCCAGTGCTCGATAACACGTGCAAAGGATGTGAAATATCACGATAAAAATTGACTGATCCATAGAATGCCCATAGCGTGCCCGCTCGTGGGTTGCCCCGCAGGAAGCGGGTGCAACCTGCACCCGCCGCCGCATCTTTGCCGTGGCGGGTGAGAGCCGTGACGCGCAGCACCTTCTTGGTCAGACAACGCTTTCAGGCGGGCGACACGATGTTGCGAATCCACCCGGTCACGTCGGCGACCGACGCGAAGAGCTACTACGCGTCCTCGGACTACTACACCGAGGGCCAGGAGCTGATCGGCCGCTGGGGCGGCAGGCTCGCCCGCCAGCTCGGCCTCTCCGGCACAGTGGACAAGCCGAGCTTCGACCGGATGTGCGACAACCTGCACCCGGGGACGGGCCTGCCGCTCACCCCGCGTACCAATGACGAGCGTCGCGTCGGCTACGACTTCGTCTTCTCGGTGCCGAAATCCTTCTCCGACCTCGAAGCGCTGACGAGCGAGGATGAGCGCAACCGCCTGCTGGCGGCGTTCGATGGCTCCGTCGAGGAGACGATGGGGGAGGTCGAGGCGGACATGCGGACCCGCGTGCGCCGGGGCGGGGAGCGCTCCGACCGCGTGACCGGCAACATGGCCTGGGCCGCCTTCCGGCATTCGACCTCGCGGCCGGTGGAGGGTTCGCCGCCCGACCCGCACCGCCATACGCACGTGCTGGTGTTCAACGCCACGCACGACCAGGAGGAAGGCCGCATCAAGGCCGGCGAGTTCGGGTTTATCAAGCGCGACGGTGAGTATTACACCGCGGCGTTCTACGCGAGGCTGGCCAGGAAACTCGAAGGGCTGGGCTACGTCATCGACCGCCGCGGCGGCAAGGAATGGGAAATCGCGGGCGTCCCGCAGTCGATCATCGACAAGTTCAGCAAGCGGACGATGCAGATCGAGGCCGAGGCCGAGCGGCGGGGCATCACCGACCCTGAGAAGAAGAGCGAGCTGGGCGCGAAGACGCGGGCGAAGAAACAGAAGGAACTCGCGCCTGAGGAACTCCGCGCGCTCTGGGACGAGCAGCTTACCCGTGAGGAGCGCGAGGCCCTGGCGGCGGTTTTCCGCCGGGAAATCGCCCCCGGCGAACCAGTGACGGTCGCACAGGCCGTGACGCACGCCGTGGCCCACTGCTTCGAGCGGGAATCGGTCGTGCCCGAGCGGGAGATCCGGCGGGTGGCTCTGCTCTACGGGCTGGGCCACGTGACCCCGGAGCAGCTCGACGCCGAGCTGCCCCGCCACGGCGTGATCACGGGCGACCAGGACGGTCGGAAGATGGCAACGACCCGGAATTTGCTTGCGGAGGAGCGCTTCATCACCGGCTTCGCCGCCGGCGGGCGCGGCACGCTTCGGCCCACCGGCGTTCCCGATGGGCTCGCGCGCGGCCAGCTCGACAACGACCAGTGGAACACGGCAACGGGGCTGCTCGCCTCCACGGACCGTGTGAACCTGGTGGATAGCGCAGCGGGCACGGGAAAGACCACGATGCTCAGGACCTTCGACCGGGGCATGCGGCTTGCCGACGAGAACGTCACGTATCTCGGGACGACGACCAAGGCGGTCGCGGTCCTTGGCGAGGGCGGGTTCCGCGCAGAGACCGTGGCGGCCTTCCTCCTGAACGAGAAGCTGCAGGAGGCCGCGCGGGGCGGCCGGGTCGTGGTCGATGAGGTCAGCATGCTGGGCCACCGGGACGCCGTCCGCCTGTTTGAGATCGCCAGGAAGAAGGACCTGCGCCTCGATCTGGTAGGCGACTCGCGGCAGCATGGGTCGGTCGCCCGCGGCGCGCTGATGCGGGTGCTCCAGGAGTATGGCGGGCTGCAACCCTTCCGGCTCTCGGAGATCAAGCGGCAGGATGGCAAGGACTACAAGCGGGCGGTCGAACTATTCTCGCAAGGAAAGTCGCTCGAAGGATTCGACACGCTCGACGATCTGGGCTGGGTCCGGCAGATCAAGGAAGGCGACCGCAACCACGCGATCGCCGCCGACTACGCGCAGGCCCTGAAGGACGGCAAGACGTGGGACGAGGTGCTCGTTGTCAGCCCGACGCATGCCGAGGGCGAGGCCATCACTGAGGCTATCCGGGGAATGCTTCGCCGCGAGGGACGGCTCGGCAAGGAGGAGCGGGAATTCACCCGGCTGGTCGCCGCCAATCTCACCGAGGCGGAGCGGGCGGATGCGACGCATTACCGGGCGAGCGAGGTCGACGTGCTGCAATTCCACCAGAACGCCAGGGGCTACAAGAAGGGGGAGAGGATCGCGGTCGGGTACGCCGGCGAGGCCGGCCTGCCCCTGGACCAGGCCGCGAAGTTCCAGGCGTATCGGGCGGAGACGATCGCGCTGGCCGAGGGCGACGTGATCCGCTTCACGGCGGGTGGCAAGACGGCCGACGGCAAGCACCGGCTGAACAACGGCACGGCCTACCGGGTCGAGGGGTTCGCGCCGCAAGGAGACATCCGGCTTGCCAACGGTTGGGTCGTGGCCAGGGATTTCGGGCATTTCCGGCACGGCTACGTCGAGACCTCCTTCGGATCGCAGGGCAAGACGGTCCACAGGGTCATCGTCGGCCAGTCGTCGCAGTCCTTCCCGGCGTCCAACATGGAGCAGATCTACGTGTCGGCCAGCCGTGCGCGCGAGATGCTGCGGCTCTACACCGACGACAAGGAGGAACTGCGCGAGGCCATCGCCCGCTCGTCGGCGAAGCTGGCGGCCACCGATCTCATCGCGGGGAAGACGGCGCAGGCGCGGCCCCGCCCCCGCAAGCGGGCCTATTGGCGCGATCATCTGGCCCGGTCGCAACGTGCGGCCATTCTCTCCAGGGCACGGGAGGCAGCCGCAGCCGACCGGGCACGGCAGCTCGCCGTTGAAAGGCAGGCAGTCCGATGAGCGAGACGCTGGCACGCGACCGCATCCGGCCCCAGCCGGGCATCTGGGCCATCCTGGAAGCCCCGCCGCAGGCGGACCCGATCCGGGGTGGGCCGGAAGGCTCCGAGGAGGCGGGGGGGCTGGAGACCTTCTCGCCGGAGAGCACGGCCTATCAGGCGCATGCGAGGCCGGGCAACAAGCTCCTGCCCTCGATCCATTTCATCCTGCGCGACCGCTCGATCCGCACATTCCAGTACATGCACCTGGAGAGCAACAGTCGCTTCGAGCCCCTGCTGCAGGGCAAGGGGCACCGGCTCACCTTCCGCTTCGCCAGCTCCGTGGCCGTCGGGGTGGAGATCGAGGGACGCAACCTCTTTCGGCTCTACGACTACATCACCCTGCACCGCATGGCCTGGGTCTGCGAGCTGGAGGAGGGCCGGGACTTCGAGGGGGAGAAGGCGGCGGTCATCCGTTCGTTCCGGTTCGAGGAGATCGAGCCTGAAAGATGAGCGGGGGGCGGGCTTCCCGCCATACCCCGCGGCCGTCTTCCAACCCTCTGCCAATCCTCGTGAAAGGCCGGCGCCGACGGGGGCAGATTCGGTCACGTCCTGCGGCATCGCAAGGTTAACAAATTGTTAATGTTTTGCTGATATATTAATCAATGTTTATGTTGTTTAGCGGTCGGGAACGATGAGGACGAGGCGTTGGATGGGGAGAGAACCCGTGTTGTGTACGGCACAACGGCTCACCGCGTGCGTCAGCGTGCTCGAGATCCTGGCCTCCCGCGGGCACCCCCAGACCAGGGGACGCCAGGACGAGATCGTCCCGCTGGTGCACCGGCTCGTGGGGGTAGTCGAGGGGTGGGAGTTCTGGATCGGGGGCCGGATCATCGGCCGCGGCGGGGTCGAGGACGCGGTGTTTCTCGGGGAGATGGCCCGGATCTGCGCCGACGTGCGAGGGCTGTCGGCGGAGTTGCCGAGCGCCGTGCTCTCCCGCCTGGCCCACGAGCTGGGCGACATCTTCTCGTCCATCGAGTGCCACATCCGGGACATGGAGCACGTCCCGGACGAGGCCCATGCCTACCGGCACTTCGGCAAATTCATGGCGGGCTGGAGGGCGTGATCATGGTGTCCCGCCCGGAACGGTCACACTGATCAAAAGCGTTATTGTATAATTTATGTTATGGAAAAAATTCGCTTGATCCGGGCGTTCTAGTGGCGGTGCGCGGAAGTAACGCCCGAAATTCAGGTCGGGTGCATCGCGATCCAAATCCGCATCTTCTGATTGGTCAGGTCCATCGCGCCCGGATCGGCTAGCCATCACTGCCGGCCGCCGCCGACCCGCCTGGGCCTCTTGTGGGGGAACCGCTTCGAGACGTACGCCTCGGCGTCCGAGCCCGGGACGACGTACACCGGCTCCTCCTTCTCCTGCAACGGGTTGACGACCTCCTTCAGGAAGCCCTTGCGGTCGGCCATGAATGGGCCGATCACGTCGTCGCCCGCGGGGCAGGCCGCCATGCAGTAGGCCGCCTTGTACTGAGCCCCAGGGGCATCCTTGTCGGCGGGCCGGCCCCTCCGGCGGTCGCCTGGTGCGGTCAGGGACCGCCGCCGAGGGGCGGGATGTCTCCGGCGGCGATTCTTGGGCCGGCCCGTTCCTGTCGGGACTCCGCCGTGTCATGCGAGTCCCGCTCCGGAGGGCGTTCCGTCCCCCAGCACCGGGGACGTCACGTCCGTCCCGAGGGCGTGCGCGAGTCGCCCGTTCGGTTCCGGCCTCGCGGCCGTTCGTCGCGGACGCCCGACCGGCTGCCTCACTCCGAACAGCAGGACGTACAGCGATGGCAGGTTGATCAGGGTGAGGAACGTCGCCACGCTCAGCCCACCCATGATGGCGACCGCCATGGGCCCCCAGAAGATGCTCCGGGTGAGCGGGATCATCGCCAGGATGGCGGTCGCCGCGGTCAGGATCACCGGCCGGGCGCGCCGCACGGCGGATTCGATCACGGCGTCCCAGACCGTCATCCCGGCCGCCACGTCGTGCTCGATCTGGTCGATCAGGATGACCGAGTTCCGCATGTCCATCCCCGCCAGCGCGATCACGCCGAGCAACGCGTTGAACCCGAACGGAGCATGGAAGAGGAGCAGTGACGCCACCGCGCCAATGAGGCCGAGCGGCGAGATGACGAACACCAGGAACAGCTTCCTGAAGTCCTGCACCTGGGCCATCAGGAGCGTCAGCATGACCAGGATCATGGCCGGGAAGACGGCGTAGAGGGCGTCGTTCGCCTTCTTGCTCTCCTCGACGGCCCCGCCGGTGTCGATCCGGTAGCCGGGCGGCAGCGACGCCTTCACCGCGTCGAGCCGGGGCAGGATGGCCGCCGTCACGTCCGGGGCCTGGACCCCGTCGACGACGTCGGACCGGACGGTCAGCACCGTGTCCCGGTTCCTGCGCCAGAGGATCGGCTCCTCCTGCTCGTACGACAGGGTCGCCACCTGCGAGAGCGGCACGGCCCGGCCGGCCGGCGTGACTAGGGTCAAGTCCGGCAGGACGTCGAGCTTCAATCGCTCCTCCGGGACCGCCCGGGCCACCACGTCGATGAGCTCCCGTCCCTCGCGGTACTGCGACACCGGCGTGCCCGTGAGCAAAGTCTGGAGCGTGACCGCCGTCTCCTGAGGAGTCAGGCCGAGCAGCCGGGCTCGGTCCTGGTCAAGTCTCAGCCGGACCACCTTCGACGCTTCATCCCAATCGAGCTGGACGTCCCGCGCCTTCGGCTCCTCCCGGAGCAAGTCCCGCACCCGGTAGGCGATCTCGCGCACCTTTGCCGGGTCCGGTCCGACGACTCGGAACTGAACTGGGAATCCGACCGGCGGGCCGAAATCGAGCCGGACGACCCGCCCGCGCGGGAGGGCGAACCGCTCGTCCGAGTTGAACAGCGCGATCAGTCGGGCCCGCAGCCGCTCGCGGGCCTCGGGCCCCTTGGTCTGGATCACCAGCTTGGCGAAGCTGGCGTTCGGCAGGTCGGGGTTGAGGGACATGTAGAACCGCGGCGAGCCGGCCCCGGTGTAGGCGGTGAAGTGCTCCAGGTCCGGATCACCGGCCAGCACGCCCTCCACCTTCGCGACCTCGGCCTCCGTGGCGGCGAATGACGAACCCTCAGGGAGCCGCAGTTCGACCAGGAGCTCCGGCCGCGACGACTGGGGGAAGAACTGCTGCGGGAGTCGGCGGAACCCGACGAGGGCGACTGCGAACCCAACGGCCGTGATCGCGACGACGGTCTTCGGGCGGCGGACGCACGCCGTGATCGCCCACCGGAGCGCGCGGTAGAACCGGGTGTGATACGGGTCGTGGTGCGGCCGGTGGGAGTAGTCGGGGAGGAGCTTCAGCCCAAGGTATGGAGTGAACACGACAGCCACCACCCACGACGCAACCAGGGCGATGCCGACGACCCAGAAAATCCCGCCGGCATACTCCCCGGCGACGGAGCGGGCGAAGCCGACCGGCAGGAAGCCGGCTGCGGTCACGAGCGTTCCGGAGAGCATCGGGAAGGCCGTCGAAGTCCAGGCGAAGGTGGCCGCCCGCACCCGGTCCCAGCCCTCCTCCATCTTCACGACCATCATCTCGACCGAGATGATGGCGTCATCCACCAGCAGGCCGAGCGCCAAGATCAGGGCTCCCAAGCTGATGCGGTCGAGGTTCATCCCGGTCGTGTTCATCACGACGAGGACGATGGCGAGCACCAGTGGGACGCTGAGCGCGACCACCACCCCGGTCCGCCACCCGAGGCTCAGGAAGCTCACCACGAGGACGATCACCAGGGCCTCAACGAAGGACCGGAGGAACTCGCCGACCGACTCCTCGACCACGTGCGGCTGGAAGGCCACCGTGTGGACCTCGACTCCAGCGGGCAGCGCGGCTTTGATTCGCCCGAGTTCCGCCGCGAGCGCTTCGCCGAGCTTCAGGACGTTCCCGCCCTTGACCATCGCTACGCCGAGCCCGACGGCCGGCACCCCGTTGTGCCGCATGGTGAACGTCGGCGGGTCCTCGTACCCTCGGCGCACCTCGGCGATGTCTCCGACCCGTAACACGCGCCCGCCGGCCTGGACCGGCACCGCTCTCACCTTCTCGGCCGCCTCGAACGGCCCGTCCACGCGCACGTAGACCCGATCGGTCGGGGTCTCCACACTGCCGGCCGGCGTGACAGCGTTCTGCCGTCCGAGGCTCTCGAAGACCTGCTGCGGCGTGACCCCCAGGGTGGCCAGCTTCTTGTGGGAGAACTCGACGAATACCTTCTCGGGACGGTCGGCAATCAGCACAACCTTGTCCACGTCCTCGACCCGCAAGAACCGCTGCCGGGCGTCCTCGGCGATCCGCTTGAGGTCGGCCGGGGAGTAGTCGGCACCGGTGAACGCATACACGGCCGAGTAGACGTCGCCGTACTCGTCGTCCATCAACGGTCCCCGCACGCCATCGGGGAGGGTGTGCTTGACATCGCCGATCTTCTTCCGCACCTGGTACCAAACGTCTGGTACCGCCTTCGGAGGGGTGTAGTCCTTCAGGACGACCTGGATCAGGAGCTGGCCGGGCATGCAGTAGGTCTTGAGGTAGTCGAGGTAGGGCGTCTCCTGAAGCTTCTCCTCGATCGGGTCGGCGACCTGGCGCTGGACCTCATCGCTCGTCGCGCCGGGCCATTCGGCGGCGACGACCATCGTCTTGATGGTGAAGGATGGATCCTCCGCCCGCCCCATTCCGAGGTAGGCCTGGATGCCGGCGGCGCCGGAGGCCAGGATCAGGAACAGCACGAGGGCCGGGTGCTTGACCGCCCACTCGGACAAGTTGAGGCCCTTCATCGGACTTCCTCCCACGGCCGGACGGCCATCGCCGGGTCGATCTTCTGCACCCCCGCCGTCACCACGAGGTCGCCCGGCTTCACTCCGGCGGCGATCACGACCGAGTCCTGGCGATATTCCCGCACCTCGACCGGCGTGAGCGTCGGCCGCCCGGCCCCGCGTCGCACGACCCAGACGGCGGGCCGATCGGACTGCCGGAGGAGTGACGAGAGCGGCAGCACAAACCCGGGGGCGGGGCCGGCCGGGGTCAGGTGGACGGTCGCAGTCATGCCGAGCGCGACGCTGGGGCTTGCGCCGTTGAGCGAGAACCGGGCTTGATAGGTCCGCGTGACCGGGTCGGCGGCCGGCGACAGCTCGCGAAGGACGGCGGGCAAGGAGACGCCCGGGGCCGACCAGAGGGTGACCCTGGCCAGTGCCGACCGGGCGACCTCGACCCGGTTTTCCGGGAGGCTCACCACGGCCTCCCGCCCGCCGTCCCGCGCGAGCCGGGCCACCGGCTGCCCTTCGGCCACGACCATTCCCGCCTCCCCCCGCAGCTCCGTCACGACCCCGTCGGCGTCGGCTGTCAGGGTGCAGTAGGAGAGCCGGTTCCGAGCCAGGGCGAGCGCCTTGACCGCCCGGTCACGCTTACCGACGGCCACGTCCCGATCCGACAGGGTCTTGTCGAAATCCGACAGGCTCGTCGCGCCGGTCCTCCGCAACTGCACCCGGCGGTCGTGCTCGATGATCGCTAGCTTCACCACGGCCTCTTCCGCGATGAGGTCGGCCTCAGCCGCCTTCACGGCTAGTTCGTAGTCCTCGGGGTCGAGGCGGAACAGTGGCTGCCCCGCCTTCACGCGCTCGCCCAGCTCGACGTGCCGCGAGACCACTTTTCCGCCGACCCGGAACGCCAGGTCGGACTCGTATCGGGCCCGGACCACTCCGGTATACGACGATTCCGAAAGCGTCCCGTCGCCGCGGACTTCTTGGACGCGGACGCTACGGGCCGCAGCCTCTAGCAAGCGGCCCGCCGCCGGGTCGGCGGCGCCCTTCAGGCGGGCCCCCACGGCGACCGCGAAGACGCTCGCGGGCACGATCAGGCCGACCGCGAGCAAGGACTGATAGCGCCGCTTCATCTCACTCTCCTATCTCGGGGTCATTTCGTCTCTCGGCCGCCCGCCCGCCCCACCGGTTCGCCTCGGCTCGACGCCGCATCCCTATCCCAGCCCCCTCCGGCTCGCGGCATAGCCGGCGGATATCGTTGTATATGCAACTCGCTTCAAAAAAAACTCAGCGAGCACGCGCGATCCAACTCATGAGGCGGCCTCCTCATTCTTCGCGGTTCCAACGTCGTCCTTTCGCTCCGTTGTCAATCCGCGAATGAGTGTTTCGACCATGAGCCCGGCCCGCTGCCGCACCGGCCGCCATTTCACCCACGGATCTTTGCCTCGCGCAATGTGCAGCGAAACGATCCCATGCACCCCGCTCATGAAAATCTGCGTGAGCAGGTCCACGTCCTTGAACTCCGGCCGAAAGCGATCCGCGGCAAGGGCCTCGGCCACCGTTCCCTTCAGGTACGCATAGCAATCGACGGCGGGGTTTCCTTGCTCAATCAAATGGCCCTTGGGAAACACATCAATCTGCGTGTTCATGAACAGAAACTTGAAGGCATCGGGCCGTTTGAGCGCGAACTCGATAAAAGTGAGGCCCATCTTTCGAATCCGTTCGATGGGATCGGCGATGTTGGCCGTGCGGTCAAAGGCCCGCCGAAACTGAATGAATTCCAGCTCGACGAGCTCGGCCAGTAGCGCCTCCTTGTCGGAAAAATGCACATAGATGGCGGTCGCCGTGTAATTGACCTTCGCCGCGAGCTTCCGCATGGAGAAGGCATCGAAACCCTCCTTCAGCAATAGCTCCCTACCTGCCGCGAGGATTTTCTCCCGCGTCCGGGCCTTCCGAATGTCTCGTGTATCGGTGGCGTTCATGGCTCAGCGTTCCAGGCAACCACTGCTGGGTTAACACCGTTACCTTACACCGTTATTGTAAGTAACGGTGTTAACTGGTCAAGGGAGGCTTTCGAAAAAAGCCAGATTGTCGCAACCCTGGATGCCAACGGACCTTGCGGTTCAGCGCGGCTCAAGTCGCCGCGCTCGGCCAAGTGACCGGTCGGCGATGGCACATTCCCATGACGGCCTCCCCAAAAAACGCGGGGCCGGTCAGCGGCCGGCTCGTGACGTGCCCACCTTCCTGGCGGCTTTGCCAGAAGAGGTTGCGTCAATTGATCTGGTACATTGGACCATGATGCTGCTCTATTTGAACACGATCTGCGAGCCGCAACTCTCGCCCCCACGATGAGAAAGCCCTTCGACGTTCTCGCCGAAGGGCTCGTTTCTGAAAAAAGTCGGGGCGACAAGACGGTAATTGAACTTTTTGTGGCCGGAGTCCGGGGCTGGGAAGCCGGGCTTCGGCGGTTTCTTGCGCCATCGGCAGATGGGAAATGATTATTCGGACGTTCGAAATGAGCGGCGTGACGCCGCAGGCGAAGCCTGCCGTGGCACGTCCGCTCGATGGAGGGGTTAG
>Ga0153954_1000676_pt1 | contig 24416 bp, 21 predicted proteins | sample TSFL038MetaG_FD_102277 | JGI IMG/M metagenome (GOLD analysis project Ga0153954, IMG submission 102277) | Attine ant fungus gardens microbial communities from Florida, USA - TSFL038 MetaG | ecosystem: Host-associated > Fungi > Mycelium > Unclassified | place: USA: Florida, Wekiwa Springs State... | reverse complement strand
TGGCCGCATGAGCCGGTCGAGCTTTCCGGCAAGAAGGTGGCCGTGATCGGTACCGGCGCCACCGGCATTCAGTTGATAGGCGAGATCGCCGACAAGGTCGGCGAACTCACCGTTTTCCAGCGCCGGCCGAACTGGAGCGCGCCGCTCAACAACAGCGCGGTCTCGGAAGCGGAAATGGCCGATATTCGCTCGCGCTACGACGAGATCTTTGCGGCCTGTGCCCTGACGCCGGGCAGCTTCCTGCATGGCCCAGACCGCCGCGGCTTCTATGAGGTGACACGCGAGGAGCGCCGGGAGCTGTGGGACAAGCTCTATGACGAGCCAGGCTTTGGCATCTGGCTCGCGAATTTTCGCGAGATCTTCATGGACGAAGCGGCCAATGCGGAGCTGTCGGACTATATCGCGGGTCGCATCCGCCGCCGTGTCAGGGATCCCAAGCTGGCCGAAAAGCTGATCCCCCGGGATCACGGCTTTGGCGTGCAGCGCTTGCCGCTGGAGACGGCTTATTTCGAGGCCTACAATCGCGACAATGTGCATCTCGTCGATATCAGCGAGACGCCGCTCGTTCGCGTGACAGAGAAGGGCCTGCGCACCACCGAGCGCGACTATGAATTCGACATCATCGTCTACGCCACCGGATTCGATGCCATCACCGGCGCCTATGATCTCATCGATATCCATGGCATCGGCGGCGAAAGCCTGGCCGCAAAATGGAAGCATGCGCCGTCGACCTTCCTCGGCATGCTCGTCCACGGCTTTCCGAATCTCCTGATGCCGACCGGACCGCAGAGCGCGTCCGCCTCGACGAACTTTCCGCGCGGCATCGAGAACGGCGTCAATTGGTGCATGGACCTGCTGCAATATGTTTGGCGCCACGGCCACACGCGCGCCGAAGCCACGCGGCAGGCGCAAGAGCGCTGGACCGCGCATGTGGTCAAGATGTACGAGATCATGCTGATGCGCAAAGCCAAGTCGTGGTTCACCGGCTACAACTCCAACGTCGCCGGCCACGAAGAGGGCACGGTCCGCTACTTCGTCTACAATGGCGGCACGCCGAAATTCGTCGGGATCATCAATGACGTCGCGGCAAAGGGGTATCAGGAGATCGCGTTCAGCTCGCTCCCGCGTGCCGACCTGGAAGCGGCGGCCGCCAGCGCGTCGGCCTAGATATTCGCTCGTTTCGCGCTGACGGCTCTTCGGGCCGTGCTGACGCCAACTGATAATGACCGGTTGTCGTCAAGGGCAAACTCCTTGTGCTGGCTTCTTCGGGACCGGCATTGCAAAATGGGCGGACCATGGACGCCTCCGAACTCGAAAAATTGACAAAATGGCTGATGGACGGCGCGCGCTCGGCGCCGACGCCGACCACTTTCTTGAAGGAAATGTGCGAGCGCCTGGTCCTCGCCGGCATCCCGCTCTATCGGGTCGGCGCGTTCGTGCAGACGCTGCATCCCGACGTGTTCGGCCGCAGCTTTGTCTGGCGCGAGGGCGGCGACGTCGTCGTCAATACCGCAACCTTCGATCTTCCGGACTCGCCGCAGTTCAAGAACAGCCCACTGGCGATCCTGTACGGCAGCGGTCACGAGGTGCGCTATCGCCTCGACGATCCCGAGAGCCGGCGCTTTCCCTTCTTCGACGACATGCGCAAGGAAGGCGTCACCGACTATATCGCGCTGCCGCTGTTGTTCACCGACGGCACGATCCATGCGTCAAGCTGGTGCACGAAGGCCGAGGGCGGGTTCACCGACGCCCATCTCGCTGCGTTGCGCGCGGTGATCGCGCCGTTCAGCCGGCTCGGTGAGATCCACGCGATGCGCCGTACCGCGGCTGCGCTGCTCGACACCTATGTCGGTAACCGCGCCGGCGAGCGCATTCTCGCAGGCCAGATCCGCAGGGGGCATGCGGAGGCGATGCAGGCCGCTATCTGGCTGTCGGATTTGCGCGGCTTCACCGCGCTGTCGGACCGGCTGGTGCCGGAGACGGTGGTCGACATCCTCAACCAGTATTTCGACTGCCAGGTGCCCGTGATCCGCGAGCATGGCGGCGAGATCCTGAAATTCATGGGCGACGGGCTGCTCGCGGTGTTTCCGATCGCAAAAGACGGCGGCAATCTCTCGGAGGTCTGCGGCCGGGTGCTCGAAGCCGGCCGCAGGGCGCGTGCCAATGTCGACGCCATGCATTATCCGAACGGCAACGTGGTCGAGCGCTTCCGCTTCGGCGTCGCGCTGCATATCGGCGGCATCCTGTTCGGCAATATCGGCGCCATGAGCCGGCTCGACTTCACCTGCATCGGACCTGCGGTCAATCTCGCCGCGCGGCTGGAGAAGATCGCCGGTCGTCTGCATCGCACGGTGGTTGCTTCCGCCGCATTCGCCGGCGCCTGCGCCAATGACTGGATCGATCTCGGCGAATTTCCGATCGCAGGCTTCTCGCAGGCCCAGCGCGTGTTCGGCCTGCGCGATGAGGCATCGGTCTAGCGCGTCGACAAATCACAAGTCTTCACGATCCGGAGGGTCAACATGGTTGACGCATGCCGTCTTGTCGCAACGATTGCCGCGAACTCCGGCGCAAAGTGTGGTATCATGACCGCCGAATTGATTGGCACGCGTTGACCAAGATTTTTCAAGACCCAGTTTAGTTTAGTTTGGCTTGGCCCGAATGTGTCGGGCTCAAGCGCGTAGAGTGGCGCATGCGCGACAAGATTCGCGATATCAACTCCGGAAGGACGAATGTGCCGGAGCGCGGGGCGATCCCGAGACGTCTGGCTGCGATCGTCGCTGGCGACATCTCCGGCTACAGCCGCCTCATGCAGCTCGATGAGGAGGGCACGCATGCGCGCGTGAAGCGGATCGAGCGCGACCTGATCGAGCCCAGCATCGCCGAGCACCACGGACGGCTCGTCAAAACCACAGGCGACGGTTTCTTTGCGATCTTTGACAGTCCTGTCGAAGCCGTGCGTTGCGCCATCGTCATTCAGCAAAACATGTCGGGACGCAACACCTCGCTGCCACGCGATCATTGGATCGAGTATCGGATCGGGGTCAATCTCGGCGATGTCATGATCGAACAGGATGACATTTACGGTGATGGCGTCAACATCGCTTCGCGGCTCGAGAGCATCGCCGAACCGGGACAGGTTTTCATCTCGGGCGGCATCTACGAGCAGATCAAGCACAAGCTGGTTTGCGGCTATGAGTCCCTTGGAGACCGCAAGGTCAAGAACATCACCGATCCGGTCAGGGTCTACCGGGTGCTTCCGGACCCGGCGGCTTTCAATCACGCGCGAAGACGCCGCGAGAACATTCTGATATTCCTCCTCAGCCTTATTCTGCTTGCGATCGCCGGCAGCGCGTTCTGGTACTGGTTTCCGTCCGAGAAGCTGCACCATCAAGCGTCAACTCAGCTCTCGCCGAACTTGCCGCAAGCAACTCCCGGAACGCAGTCGGCGCCGTCGGCCCAGCCAGCGCCGGCCGCCCAGGACGCGGCGCGCCGGATTCAATCGGCTACGTCATCGCAGCCCGCTCCGAAACCGCTCGCGGCGCCGGCCACGCAGGGAACACAGCCGGCGATGGCGGTGCGGGAGCCTGAGATGAACATGCTGCGTGGCGGCACATTCATGATGGGCAGCAACGAGGACAACTCGGAGAAGCCGGTACATCAGGTCACGGTCAAGCCGTTTGCCATCAGCCGCTATCCGATTTCCGTTCGCGAATGGAACGTATGCGCCGCGGCAAAGGCATGCGCGTTCGTGGCGACGGGCAAGGATGACGCACCTGTCACCAATATCAGCTGGAGCGATGCCAAGCAGTTTGTCGGCTGGCTCGCCGGCGCGACGCAAAAGCCATATCGTCTGCCGACGGAGGCCGAATGGGAATATGCCGCCCGCGGCGGAACGCAAACCAGGTTCTGGTGGGGCGAGGAGTTGCTGCCCGGCATGGCCAATTGCAAGGGCTGCACCGATGTCGCCGCCGCCGATCAGCCGGTCAAGGTCGGCAGCTTCAAGCCGAATCCGTTCGGGCTCTATGACATGGGTGGTGGTGTCGACCAATGGGTCGAGGATTGCTGGCACAAGAACTATGGCGGCGCTCCGACCGACGGTTCGGCGTGGATGGATGGCGACTGCGAGTCGCATGTCATCCGCTCCGGCTCGTGGCAAAATGACACGCGTTATGTGCGGCCGGCGAACCGCGACAGTTACGACACGAGTGTTCGATATCCGACGCACGGGTTTCGGGTCGCTCTTTCTTCTTGATCGTCTTGCGGGAGATGCACGATGAAGATCGTCCGGCTTCTGCTGCTGGCCGTGGCGCTGGCGTCTTTGCCCTCCGTTGTCTTGGCGCAGGGAAAGGCTCCCCCAAAGGACGCGCTTCTGTATTTCATCTGGCCGCAGAACGGCTCAACGATCAAGGGCAGCTTCTGGTGCCGTTTCGGTCTGCGCAACATGGGCGTCACCCATGCCGGCGAGGATTTTCCCAACAGCGGTCATCATCATCTACTGATCGATGTGAATGAACCGCTTGACGTGAACGAGCCGATTCCCCAGGACAAGAACCATCTTCATTTCGGCGCGGGCCAGACCGAGGCCCGCATCGAATTGCCGCCGGGCAAGCATACGCTTCAACTGGTCCTGGGCGATGCCAAGCACTATCCGTTCAACCCGCCGCTCGTCTCGGAAAAAATCACGATCAGGGTCAAGTAGGATCCGCCTGACTTGCGCCGCGTGAACGCGTCGCGCGCTATTCCTCGGGCTCGGTCGTGAACAAGAGCGGATAGCCCTTGGCGCGGCCGGCGTCGGTCGCGCGGGTCGCCTTGGTCTCGGCGACGTCCTTGGTGAATACCGCGACCACGCAGACGCCGAGCTTGTGCGCGGTGATCATGACCTTGTAGGCTTGGTCGTCGGTCATGCGGAATTCCGCCTTCAACACCGTCACGACGAATTCGCGCGGCGTGTAATCGTCATTGATCAGGATGACCTTGTGCAGCCGCGGCCGCTCGACCTTGGTCCTGACCTTGGTTTTGGGTTTGGTGACGGTGGTATCGGCCATACGGGCACCCGCTTTCCGAACTCCACCAACCATACAATCTCCCGTGTGTTCCGGAAACCGCGCCTTTTCGATGGCATCCTTGCGGCGGAGGCGGCGGATGAATGGCTAACCGGAATGTGAAGGACGGATGATGTTCCCGCTTTGCGCCGTCGCAGTTGCATGTCACCATCACCGCACACGATTGGAGGGCCAGCATGCGTTGGATAGTCTCGATCGGGGCGGTGCTGTTCGTGGGCGCGATCGCCGGCGGCGATATGGCGAGCGTTGCCGCGCGGGGGCCGGGCCTGCAGGGCGGCCGGCCGGCGGCCAATCAGCTTGCCGACGATACCAACAAGCCCACCGTCGATGTCGAGCTGATCCTGGCGGTCGACGTCTCGTATTCCATGGACATGGACGAGCTTGCGATCCAGCGCGAGGGCTACGCCCACGCGATCGTCTCGAAGGAATTCCTGCAGGCGTTGAAGAGCGGCCCGAACGGCAAGATCTCGATCACCTATTTCGAATGGGCCGCCTCCGGCGACCAGAAGGTCATCATTCCCTGGCGGCTGATCGACGGGCCGGAGACGGCGGATGCGGTCGCGGACGAGATCATGAAGACACCGATCCGCCGCGCCTCTCGGACCTCGATCTCGGGCGCGATCTATTTCGCGATGCCGCTGTTCAATGACGATCCCTATCATGGGCTGCGCCGCGTGATCGATATTTCCGGCGACGGCCCCAACAACAACGGCGCGCCGGTGGCCGGTGCGCGCGACGAGGCGTTGTCGAAGGGCATCGTCATCAACGGCCTGCCGATCATGGTGAAGGAGCCGTCCTATTCGACCATGGATATCGATAATCTCGATTGGTACTACGAGGACTGCGTGATCGGCGGCCCGGGCTCCTTCGTGGTGCCGATCAAGGGCCGCGAGAAGTTCAAGGAAGCGATCCGCACCAAATTGCTGTTGGAGGTCGCAGGCAAGACGCCCGACCGCCCGGTGGTGCGTGTCGCCGACAAGGAGCCACGGGTGTCCTGCATGATCGGCGAGAAGATCTGGCAGGATCGCTGGGGCAGGTAGCCGCCGAGAAGCTTCCAACGTCTCGTCGCGACAATTCGCCTCAGCCCGTTCGCACAGCGATTAACCACCCATTAATCCTGCCAAGGGACTGATCAACCCAAAGAACGTGCCGGTTTGGGCGCGTGTTTGGACAGGATTTGACGCGCCATGGCGGCAGTATTGAGCATTCCGAAGGGCAGCCAGATTTCGCCGGCGAACGAGCGGGTCTATCACCAGAGCAATCTGGTCGGTGACTGGAAGGGGACCTGGCAAAAGAACTCGCGGCCCGTCGAATTCAAGGTCATCAATATCCGCGGCGATCAGGCCCAGGTCGAATATACCCATGACGGGCATACCGAACGCGGAATGGCCAGCGTCGACGGCGCCACCATCACGTTCGGCAATGTCACGATCGGCACCAAGAACGGACAGGCGGCGGCCCTGGAATTTTCTTCCGGCTCCGCGAAAATGAGCGCCGTGCTCAACAAGCAGGCCGCGGATACCGAACAGAACAAGCTGGTCGGGAGCTGGAGCGGCTTTTCGAAAACCAACGGACAGAGCGCGTACTTCCAGGTGGTGTCGGTCGATGGACGGGATGCGCAGGTCAGGTTCACCGCCAATGGCGGCGTGATCCAGTCCGGCGCCGGCATCGTGTACAAGAACACGGTGATGTTCGGCAGCCAGGCGCAGTTCACCTCCGACGACGGAAAGACCGGAAACATCATCTTCCGGGCTGGCTCCAAGACCTATTCGGTGCCGGTGACGAGGAGCAAGTCGACGAATCCGTCATCCGCCGTCAACAAGCTGGTGTGAGACGGGTTTCTCTCCACCCCTGGTGAGAACGGGCAGAATTGAAACGGCATCGGATCGACCTCTCCCATTAGGGCCCCATAGGGAGAGGTCGACCGAGTTCGCAGTGAGACGCTTATCCTGCGCTAGGCCCGCGCTTCCAGAATCAGATTGAACGGAGTCTCCGCCGCGCGGCGGAAGCGGGGGAGCCCGGCCTGGCGCGCGACTTCGCGCAGCCGCGCCTCGCCGGCCTGTGCGCCGAGCGCGAGTCCGACTTCCTGGTCCAGTGAGGCCGGCGTGCAGATCATGGTGGACGCCGCGAAATAGACGCGTCCGACCGGATTGAGATTGTCCTCCAGGCGATCGTTGGCGAAGGGCTCGACCAGCATGCAGGTGCCGTCGTCTGCCATCGTCTCGCGCACATGCTTCATCGCGCCGACGGGATCGCCCATGTCGTGGAGGCAATCGAAGAAGCAGACGAGGTCGTAGCCGTGGGCGGGATAGGTCTTTGCCGACTGCACCTCGAAGCTGACGCGATCGGAGAGGCCTGCTTCCCTGGCGTTCTTGCGGGCGGTCTCGATCGAGCCGTCGTGATAGTCGAAGCCGAAGAAGCGTGACTTGGGGAAGGCCTGCGCCATGAGCTGTGTCGACACGCCATGGCCGCAGCCGATATCGGCGACCTTGGCGCCGCGCTTCAGCTTCTCGACCACGCCGTCGAGCGCAGGCAGCCATTCCTGCACCAGATGGTGCTTGTAGCCGGTGCGGAAGAAGCGCGCCGTGCCGCAGAACAGGCACTCGCTGCGCCGGTTCCAGCCGACGCCCTTGCCGCTCTTGAAGGCCTCCGAGATCTTCGGTTCGTCGAGGAATGTCGACGCCACCACCCCGCCAATGCCGCCCACGAACACTGGACTTTCGTCGTTGGCGAGGGCAAGAGCCTGCTCGGGCTGCATCGAGAATTTGCCGGTCTTGGGATCATAGTCGACATAGCCGGAGGCGGCCTGCGCCGAGAGCCATTCGCGGATGTAGCGCTCCGCCGTGCCTGTCGCCTGCGCGAGCTCGGAAGAGCTCATCGGGCCTTTTTCGGAGAGCGTCCGGTAGAGGCCAAGCTTGTCGCCGATCAGCATCAGGGAGGCGTTCATCGCCGCTCCCAGATCACCCACCATCTTTCCCATAAAGGCGTTCAATTTGTCGGTATTGACGTCCATGACAGCCTCCTTGATCAATCGTGTGTGGTTTACCCCTGCGGGTTAGGTCGAGCGCGTCGCGCCGAGGTTCAACGCGAACGCTGCCCCAATTCATCTGCCGCCACCGGCCGGTTCGGCGCGGCCATCGATCGCAGCCGCGCCGTTCGGCGTCAGATGCGATCGAATGTTTGCTGCAACTCGCCTTTCAGCTTCTTCTTCGTGACCTCGGCCAGCAAGGCGAGCATCGCTCGATCTCGTTGGCGATGATCGTGTCCTGATGGCCGTAGCTGATAAAGGCGTGAGTCCTTTCGGCCATGTCGTCACCTCCAGAACCAGTCCGAAAAGGCCAGTCCGAAACGCGCTGCCAAAAATCTCCCAACAGGACAAACGTCGCCGGTCCGGAACCCCGCATGCAACTTGAAAGGCCGTCTGGCTAACGTCTGCGAACAACTTAACGGTGATCGCTGAAGGCGTATGTGAGCTCGTTCACTTCCCGCCTCGAAAGGTGAAACGACACGCAAATGCCGTGATGCCGGAGGCATGGCCGAACGACGGTGCTCGCCGAAGCTGTGACCTCACCGCCACACCGGAGCGGAAATCAGGCGGCGAAAAAGTGGCAACGCTGCTTCCGACACGGTTCTGCCCCCATCGGCTGTCGAATGTCAGGCGGGGCCTGGCTGCGAGTGAGGTGCGATATGCCTTCGATCGGCCGTGCCGGAATATCCGGCGTCTCTGTTGATGCGCTTTGGGGAGCGGTAACCGCGGGACGTCCGCATGCCGTTCGATGGGTCGGCCTCGTATGTGCCGCCGCCTCGCTTGCAGCCTGTGCCCAATCTTCCGTTGTCAGCCGCCACACGGCCTTCGCGCCCGCGACCTCGACCCGGCAGGCGGCGTTCGAACGTGCCCGGCAAACGCGTGTATCGGTGGTCAGGAGGCATGTGGCGCCCCATGAGAGCCATGTCGCCACGGCGGGCCCCGCTGCCGGCGGCGTCGCCAGCTTCTATACGGAGGATACCGAGACGGCGAGCGGCGAGAAATACGACCCGCATGAATTGACCGCCGCGCATCCGTCCCTGCCGTTCGGCACCAAGCTGCGCGTCACCAACACCACGACGGGGAAATCGGTGACCGTGCGGGTCAATGACCGCGGTCCCTATGTGCCGGGGCGCGTGGTCGACGTGTCCTATTCCGCAGCGCAGGCGCTCGGCATGGTGAATGCAGGCACCGCCAAGGTGAAGCTCGACGTGGTGCAGTAGTCAGACGCCATTGTCGCGATCGGCGTCGTCCCGGTCGTTCAGGCCCTTCTTGAGAACCGCGCCACCAGTTCGACATGCGGGGTGTGGCGGAATTGATCGACCGGCGTGACAGCTTCCAGCCGGTAGCCGCCGTCGACCAGGATTCTGGCGTCGCGCGCGAAGGTCGCGGCATTGCAGGAAACCGCAATCACCACCGGCACCTTGCTCGCGGCGAGCCGCTCGCATTGCGCCTGCGCGCCCTGGCGGGGCGGATCGAAGACGACCGCATCGTAGTCGCGAAGCTCGGGTGGCATCAGCGGCCGGCGGAACAGGTCGCGCGCTTCGGCCTTCACCGGCTTCAGGCCCGATGTCGAGGTCGCCGCTTTCTGTAGTGCCGCGACTGCGCCGGCGTCGCTATCGAAGGCGCTCACGCGCGCCCGTCTGGCGAGGCGCAGCGCGAAGGGGCCGACGCCGCAGAAGAGATCGGCAATATTTTTCGCGCGCCCGGCGTGCTGTTCGACCAGTGTGGCGAGCGCTTCCTCGCCCGCGGTGGTCGCCTGCAGGAACGACCCGGGCGGCAGCGTCACCTGCGCGGCGCCGATGGCGACAACCGGCGCGTTGCGCATCAACACCAGCTCGCCATGCCGCGTCAGCCGCGCCAGGCGATGCTTTTCCGCGATCTGCGACAGTGTCGCGATCATCGCCGATGTCAGCGGTCCCGATCCGCGCACATCGATATCGAGGCCGTTGTCCGTGGCGGTGACCTGGATGTCGAGCGGCTTGCCGATCTTGATCAGTGGCTCGGCCAGCGCCCAGGCGGCTTCAAGAGCGCCGTTCAGCGCGGGATCGAGGATCGGGCAGCGGTCGACTGGAATAACATCATGCGATTGGGCCGCGGCGAAGCCGACCTTGAGCACGTCATGGGTGCCGAGCCGCGCATGCAGGGTGATGCGGCGGCGGCCGGCACCATGCGCATCGATCAGCGGCGCCACCTCGCAGTCGAGCTTCGCCTGCCGCAGCGTCTCGACGACCAGATTGTGCTTCCAGGCGGAATAGGCGTCAGGCTGCCAATGCTGGATCGCGCAGCCGCCGCAGACACCGAAATGCGGGCAGAACGGGGCGATCCGTTCGGGGCTTGGCGTATCGATTGCGAGCAGCCGCCGCCGGTCGGGATGGCCATGGACGTCCTCGACCTCGACGGTCTCGCGCGGAAGCGTGTAGGGCACGTAGATCGCCTCGCGGCCTGCGAGGGCTACGCCATCGCCGCGATGGCCCACATGATCGATGAGAAGTTTTTCAACCACGTCGCGCGCCAAGGAAAAATTCGCTGTTGCCGTCGCCGCCCTTGATCGAGGAGGGGAACACCTTGATGTCGGTACAGCCGAGCGAGCCGGCAAACGCTGATATCTCGTCGCAGACCTGTTGGTGCACGGCGGCGTCGCGGATGATGCCGCCCTTGCCATGCTTTCCTTTGGCCTCGAATTGCGGCTTGATCAGCGCGAGCAGATGCATCGGCGCGGCCGCGAGCGACAGCGCCACCGGCAGCACGGCCTTCAGCGAGATGAAGCTGACGTCGATGACGACGATGTCAGGCCGCGCCGGCAGGCGCTTGCCCTCATAGTTGCGGATGTCGGTCTCTTCCATCGAGACGATGTTGGGATGGTCCTTGAGCGAGGGATGCAGCTGGCTGTGGCCGACGTCGATCGCAAACACCATGGCCGCACCATTGGCGAGCAGCACCTCGGTGAAACCTCCGGTCGAGGCGCCGACATCGAGACAGACATGGCCCTCGACGTCGATCGGGTATTGCTCCAGCGCCCCGGCGAGCTTGACGCCGCCACGGGAGACGTAAGGATGCGCCGGCTCGGCCTTGAGCACGGCGTCGGCAGGAACGGTCTCCGAAGGTTTTGCGATCGTCTTGTCGTTGGCGACGACCAGGCCGGCCTCGATCGCGGCGCGCGCCCGCGCCCGGCTCTCGAACAGCCCGCGCTCGACCAGCAGCAGATCGATCCGTTTGCGGGGAGGGGACATGCGGTGCTCGTCTTGGTTCAGATCGCCGACCCGAGCCGTCTGGCTGCCATCGCAACGCAGAGCTCGAACGCGGTCAAGTCGTGCCAGATATCCTCAAGGCTCGCGCGCGGCAAGACCAGCGGCCCGCCATGCAGCTCGAGTGCATGGATCATCATCAGATTGTCGCTCCGCCCGAAATCTTCAACTGTGAGGCCCTCCGGATCGACGAGGCGGTCGCCGAGCGTTTCGACCGCCGTGAAATTCCTCACGCGGTCGGCATAGAGGGAGGGATCATTGGAATAGCCGAGACAGAGCTTGCCGCGCCCCGCCATGTAGCCGAGTTCGTAGACGGTTCCGGCGTCGGCGCCGGGCCCGCGGAATGGCGTCAGATTGGCGATGATGGCGTCCGCGTGATCCATCATGGCCTCATTGGCCTTGAAGATCTGCAGCGAGGCGTCGGCGGCGAAGCGGTCGACCACGTTGTCGAGCGGATAAAGCCCGGCAAGCCCGTGGCGCGCGCAAATCTCCACCTTGCGCCGCCCGACCTCAAGCGCATCCGGCAGGAACACATCGGGACCTGCCAGATAGATTTTCATGCTTCACCGACTCGTGGAGATGAGTGCGCAAACTGCCGATGACGGAGGCACACTGCACTCCCTCTCCCGCACTTGCGGGGGAGGGCTGGGGTGGGGGGCGCCGCGAATTGCGCTGTCCGTGTGGAGAGAGCCCCCACCCGCATTGCATCTATCGATGCAATGCGATCTCCCCCGCAAGCGGGAGAGGTGAAGAGCTCAGGCGAGCTTGACGGTCTCGGTCTTGAAATCCTTGCCGAGCGTCTCGAACACCTTCTTGACGATGCTCTTGGCGTCCAGGCCGGCGCTGGCATACATCGCGGCCGGCGAGTCGTGGTCGAGGAACACGTCGGGCAGGATCATCGAACGGAAGCGCAGCATGCCGCTGTCGAGCATGCCGTGCTCGGCGATGAGTTGCATCACATGCGAGCCGAAGCCGCCGATCGAACCTTCCTCGATCGTGATCAGGATCTCATGGTCGCGCGCGAGCTTCAGGATCATGTCCTCGTCGAGCGGCTTCATGAAGCGGGCATCGGCGATGGTGGCGGAGAGGCCGTGGGCGGCGAGTTCGTCCGCCGCCTTCTCGCATTCGGCAAGACGGGTGCCGAACGACAACAGCGCGACCTTCTTGCCTTCGCGGATGATGCGGCCCTTGCCGATTTCAAGGGGGACACCGGCTTCCGGCATTTCCACGCCGCGGCCTTCACCGCGCGGATAGCGCAGCGCGCTCGGACGGTCGTTGATCGCAACCTGCGTGGCGACCATGTGCACGAGTTCGGCTTCGTCGGACGCCGCCATGATCACGAAATTCGGCAGGCAGCCGAGATAGGCGTTGTCGAACGAGCCGGCATGGGTCGCGCCGTCGGCGCCGACCAGACCGGCGCGGTCGATCGCGAAGCGGACCGGGAGCGACTGGATCGCGACGTCGTGCACCACCTGGTCGTAGCCGCGTTGCAGGAAGGTCGAGTAGATCGCGCAGAACGGCTTGTAGCCTTCGCTGGCAAGCCCCGCCGCAAAGGTCACGGCATGCTGCTCGGCAATGCCGACGTCGAAGGTGCGGGCCGGGAACGCCTTGTTGAAGATGTCGATGCCGGTGCCTGAGGGCATCGCGGCGGTGATGCCGACGATCTTGTCGTCCTTCTCCGCCTCTTTCACTAGGCTCTGGCCGAACACGTTCTGATAGGCCGGCGCATTCGGCTTGGCTTTGGCCTGGGCGCCGGTCGCGACGTCGAACTTGACCACGGCGTGATATTTGTCGGCGGAGTTTTCCGCCGGACCATAGCCCTTGCCCTTCTGCGTCACGACGTGAACGAGGATCGGACCGTCCTTCATGTCGCGGACGTTCTTGAGCACGGGCAACAGATGGTCGAGGTTGTGGCCGTCGATCGGGCCGACATAATAGAAGCCAAGCTCCTCGAACAGCGTGCCGCCGCCGACCATGAAGCCGCGCGAATATTCCTCGACGCGGTTGGCGCGATTGGCCAGCACCTTCGGCAGGCGCTTGTTGATCTGTTTTGCCGCGTCGCGCAGCGTCCGGTAGGTCTTGCCGGAATAGAGCCGCGACAGATAGGCGCTCATGGCGCCGACCGGCGGCGCAATCGACATGTCGTTGTCGTTGAGGATGACGATCAGGCGCGAGTTCATCGCGCCCGCATTGTTCATGGCCTCATAGGCCATGCCCGCCGACATCGCGCCGTCGCCGATCACGGCGATGACGTTGTTGGTGCCGCCCGAGAGGTCGCGCGCCACGGCCATGCCGAGGCCGGCGGAAATCGAGGTGGAGGAATGCGCGGCGCCGAACGGGTCGTAATCGCTCTCGCTGCGTTTGGTGAAACCGGAAAGCCCGCCGCCGGTGCGCAGCGTGCGGATGCGGTCGCGGCGGCCGGTGAGGATCTTGTGCGGATAGGCCTGGTGGCCGACGTCCCAGATCAGGCGGTCGCGCGGTGTATCGAAGATGTAGTGGATCGCAGTGGTGAGTTCCACAACGCCGAGGCCGGCGCCGAAATGGCCGCCGGTGACCGACACGGCGTCAATCGTTTCCTGACGCAACTCGTCGGCAACCTGCTGGACCTGGTCGATCTTGAGCCGGCGCAGATCCTCCGGGGTCTTGATGGTATCGAGAAGAGGGGTCTTGCTGAATGTGGTCACGGCATTGTTCCAGTTTTAGGCCGGAACTTGCGCTCCGACACGAGATGGGTTGCACGGGTCCGGCGCAGCGACAGCCTTGAACCCTCGGGGGTTGGTCGCGCGGGTCGGCGGCCCGGTTTGAAAGCTTAAAGGCGCTCCTGATCTGCCAATGTGATGTCAGTCACGTTTCGCGGCTTCTACCCGTCTCAGCCACTTTGTCAGCTTTTACAAGGGTTTAGTGCCGTCACGATCAGCGGCAGATCGCCCCCAAAAAGCCCATAGTCCTCCAACTTTTATACCAAAGCGACAGTCAAAGCCAACCCACGCGCGTCGTGGAGCGGCCATGTCAGCGGATTGGAGTTAACCACCGGCCCGGGCGGTGGGTTCCATATCGCCCATTTCGGCGGCAGGTGCGGCAAAGATGGGGTCGCCGTCGAGCTCTTTCCAGCCTTTTTCGCGAGCGGGTGCATCCCCGGTCGCGATCGCGAGAGCTGCGTCGGGATGGGTCATCCGCTCATGCAGCGGAACCGGGCCGCAGACGATCATGAAGAACTCGTAGGGGTGCGACACCTCGTTCGCCATCACGAACTGGAAGTGGACGCGGAAGAACTTCCAGCGGAACACGTTGTAATGTTCCGGCAGGATCATCTCGCGGAATCGTATAGGTACGATCATCGGGTTGCGGCGGGCCGCGCCGACATCGATGCCGTGGCTCGCGATCGGATCGAGATCGAAGAAGTTCATCACGTCCTTGCGCGCCTGGCATTCGATCCACTCGATGTGCGGCTCGATCGCAAGCTCGCGCAGGTGCTCGCGGAAATCCGATGCCGCCTTGTGAAAGCCGACGATCGGATAATTGCCGCCAAGCGTCAGCAGGATCACGCGCCGCCCGTGCCGGCCGAGCCTGGGATCGAGCTTCAGCGCCCGCGCCATGATCTCGGTGCCGAGGAAGGAACCCGAGGAATGGCCGATCAGCACAATCTCCTCGGCGTCGCTTCCCTGCACCACGTCGCAGAGATGCTGCGCAAAACGGTCGAGCCGCTCGTCCCATTCCGGACGCTCGCGATGGGCGAACTCCCAGGTCCAGATCGTGTCGCACATCAGATAGAGCACGTAGCTGCGCCTTTCCGTGTATTTCAGCACGGTCCAGAGCAGGCCGAAAAAGAAGATGGAAGCCGCGACGATATCGAACGGCGGGGGCACGCCGGCTGCATCGAGCCCGCGGCGAATGAGCGCGGCGAGGAAGGCGAAGCACGCGGCCTCGAGCCAGAACACGATGTGCGGATAGGTGATGAAGGTGAGAAACCGCCAGTTCGCCTTCATGAAGCGGAACACGGTGCCCTGGAAGATCAGGCGCAGATAGATCCAGAGTGTGTAGGAGACGATGTGCCAGATCGGCAAGCCGAGGTCGCGCTGGATGAAGTCCTCGAAGCGCAGGAAGTCGTAGGTCGTGCGCGTCTGCCAGTCATCCGCCTGGGTTTCGATGGTCCAGGACGCGATCTCGCTCTCGGTGATGTTTTGCGGGCGGCCGATCCTGGTGGTGAGCCCGTACAGCTTCTCGAACTTGCGCAGCTCCGTGCGGAACATGCGGTAATATTGCGCAAGCCCGCGCGGGTCGTAGCCCTGCACATAGATGATGTGGCGGTTCTTGACGCGCAATTAGGTACAGATCCCCGGCGGACGTGTCGTGCGCATGATCCGGAAAAAGCCTGCCCCGCACGCGATGGGGAGTGGGAACCGGTTTTCCAAAAAGATCATGCGTAAAACAAACAGGCCAAAACACGATGGCCTTTAAAGCCATCGCGTTCAGCGACTATAGGAGTCCGCCATTGCCGCCAAGTGGTAATTCGGCTGGTGCGCCGGGCCGGCGGTGAAATTCCGCTAATGTTCTCCGGGGGTTGGCAGGGAGGCAGGCCTTTCCGGCCGCGTCTACTGCATGTCCAGCGGGGCGACGCCGGCGGCCTGGCCGCTTGCATCCGTGGTGATCTTCTCGACGCGGGCTTCGGCCTGCCGCAGCAATTCCTCGCAACGCCGCTTCAGCGCCTCGCCGCGCTCGTAGATCGTAACCGATTCCTCCAGCGGCACCTTGCCGTCCTCCAGCCGCTTCACGATCGTTTCCAGTTCCTCGATCGCGCGCTCGAAGGAGAGCTTTTTCACGTCCAGGACGGTGTTTTCGGCCATGCTGACTTCCCTAAATCCTACTCGAACTAAAGCGCTGGCGGCCGGAAGGTAAGGCCCCCAGTGCGGACGGATTGTGGCGCGCTCAAGGATTTGGCGTGGTGCCCATCAGCGCCGTCACATGCGCGGCCACCGACTCCTTCAGACCCTCCAGGTCATAGCCGCCTTCCAGCACCGAAACAACTCGCCCCCCTGCGGTTTGGTCGGCGATATCCATCAGCCTTTTGGTCACCCAGCCGAAATCGTCGCCTCTCAGATTGATGGAGGCGAGCGGGTCGCGCTGATGCGCATCGAAGCCGGCGGAGATGATGATGAGTTCGGGAGAGAATTTGGTGAGCTGCGGCAGGATCGCGTTCTCGAAGGCGGCGCGGAATTGCGCGCTGCCGTCGTCGGGGGCGAGCGGGGCGTTGACGATGGTGTCGTGCTCGCCGCGTTCGCCGCGGGCCCCGGTGCCCGGAAACAGCGGCATCTGGTGGGTCGAGCAATACATCACGGTCTTGTCGGCCCAGAAGATGTCCTGCGTGCCGTTGCCGTGGTGCACGTCGAAATCGACCACGGCGGCGCGCTCGATGCCGTATTTGCGCTGCGCATGGCGCGCGGCGATCGCGGCATTGTCGAAGAAGCAAAAGCCCATCGGTGTCGATTTTTCCGCGTGATGGCCTGGCGGCCGCACCGCGACAAAGGCGTTGGGATGCTTGCCGGCCATGACCGCATCGGTCGCGGAAATGGCGCCGCCGACGCCGCGCATCACGGCTTCCCACGTGCCCGGCGACATCGAGGTGTCGCCGTCGATATAGACGAGGCCCGAATTCGGCGCGATGTGGCGCAGCTCGGTGATGTAATGCTCGTTGTGACAGAGCGCGACGGAATCGAGATCGCCCTCCGGCGCTTCGCCGCGCGTGAGCGCCTTGAAGCGCTGCTCGCCCAATACCTCGTTGACCGCGCGCAGCCGGTCGGGGCGCTCGGGATGGCCGGGCGGGGTGAGGTGGTCGAGAAAGGCCGGATGGGTGAGCAGAAGCGTGGACATGCAGAATCCTGGCGCGGCAGAAGCGCGCGAACGAGAAGCCGACAATCTAGGGGCTTGTGGGCCGCGTTGGAAGGGCGGTCGGTTCAATTCACCCGCGTGATGCGGGTCGGCGGCGCCGGCGCGATCGGGCTTTTTGCCCCGAACCAGGCGAACAGCGCATCGACGTCGTAGATGCCGAATTGCGGACTGGTTCCGTCCTTGAATGCGGCAAAGTTGTCGCCGCCGAGCGCGAGATAGTTGTTGATGGTGACGCGGTAGGCTCTCGCGGGATCGATCGGCGCGCCGTCGAGCTTCATCGACGCCGCATCGACATGCGTGCCGAACGGCTTTGCGGCGTCCCAGCTATAGCTGAAACCCCTGGAGACCTGCAGCACGCGCGGCCGCTTCTCGTCCGTCCATTGCTGCTCGAGCGCGGTCTTGAGCTGCGCGCCGGTGAGGTTCAGCGTCACGAGCTGGTTGCGGAACGGCTGGCTTGCGAACACGTCGGCATAGCTGACGACGCCGTCCGCCTTCTTCGTGATGTCGGTGCGGATGCCGCCGGGATTGGTCATGGCGATCACCGCGCCGCCGTCCTTCTCGCTCGCGGTGGCCGCAAGCTGCGCATCGGCGATGACGTCGCCGAGCACGCTCTCGCCGGTCAGGTTTGGCACGCGCGACAGCGTCTCTGTCACGGTGCCGGCGCGGCGGTTGGCGATGGGGGCGGCGACCTTGTCGTAGGACTCCAGCAGCGCGGTCTGCTCGGGATCCTTGGCCAGCGAGTTGCGGACGATGACGTTGTCGGCCTTGGCGCTGATCACGTCGCGCGTCGCCGGATCGAGCTTCACGTCGATCGCGGTGACCAGCGTGCCGTATTTGTCGCCGGACGTGACGAGGCGGCCGTCGATGTTGCAGACATAGGCCTGATGGGTGTGGCCGCTGATCACGATATCGACCGCACGATCGAACTTCTTCACGATGTCGACAATCGGCCCGGAGATGCCCGGGCACTCGTTATAATCGCCGGTCGGCATGCCGCCTTCGTGGATCAGCACGACGATGGCTTCGACGCCCTTGGCCTTCAGCTCCGGGATCAGCGCATTCACGGTCGTAGCCTCGTCGCGGAATTCGAGGCCGGCCGAGCTGGCGGGCGAGATGATCCCGGAAGTCCCCTTCAACGTGAGTCCGATGAAGGCGACGGGGATGCCGTCGAACGTCTTGATCTCGTAGGGCGGAAACACGGTCCGGCCGGTGTCCTTTACGATCGTCGACGCGGCGAGGTAGTGGAATTTGGAGCCGGGGAAAGGGTGCGGTCCCTGGCATTCGTCGACGGGATGACAGCCGCCATTCTGCATGCGCAGGAGTTCGTCCTTGCCTTCGTCGAACTCATGATTGCCGACGGAGGAGACCTCGAGCCCCATCATCGACAGCGACTCGATGGTCGGCTCGTCATGGAATAGCGCCGACAGGAACGGGCTCGCGCCGATCAGATCGCCGGCTGCGACGAACACGTTGTTCTTGTGGCCCTCGCGAAGCTCCCGCACCAGCGTTGCCATCCGCTCGGAGCCGCCGGCCGGCACCAGCACCTTCTTCTCCTTGTCGGCGGGATCGGCGATGCGGATGCCGGGAGAGGCACGGAGATAGCCGTGGAAATCGTTGATCGCCAGGATGCGGAGATCGACGGGCGCGGGCGACTGGGCGAGGGCGGGAGAGGCGGCGAGCAGCGCAAGCGCCGCCAGCGCAAGACGAGGCGTGGCTTTCATGATGCCATCCTAGAACGTATGCGCGACGATTCCACGAAAGTTCGCGTGAGCGGCCGGAGATCGCGCGACGAACACCCAAGTGAAGCCCGAACCGGCGAATGGTGTTAAAAGGGCCATGTTTCGGCGTTCCGTTTTCGAGATTGTTAACCACCGTCCGAGGTCGGGGCTTTTCCTCGGCCGCTCCACCCCCTAGTTGCAACCGAACCTCAGCGCTCCCCGAGCGTAAGTAGATCCGATGCAGAGAGATGGCGAATACCGGGCTTGGTTTCGGACACCGCGCGGTGAAGGCACCGGCGTCGTGTACCTTTTTGATGGCAAGATCTCTGGCGGCGACTGCTTCTTCGACTATAGCGGCTCCTACCAGCTCGAGGAGGACCACTTCACGGCGACGCTGACCACGCGGCGGCGCGTCGAAGGCCCGACCACCGTGTTCGGCGTCGATGAGATCGAAGTGAAGCTCGCCGGCTCGCTGAAGGGAAAGACCCTCTGGTGCTGCGGAACGGCCGAACAGGCGCCGGGCCTCCGCTTCGAGGCTACGCTGTTTCCCGGAGGCGATCAGGCGTCTCCGCCCGCGGTCAAGCGCCCTCCGGCGGCCGTCGGTCCCGCCAGGCTGACCAGGATTCCCGGGGACGTGCACCGTCCCCGCAATCGCTTCAGCCAGCCTCACTAGCGCAGCGCCCGATGTTGTTGAGCGCTTCAACAGCAAGCGCGGGCAACGTCAGACAAAATACACTACGACCGTGAGGCCGACAACGATCGAGCATCGGCAAGAGCGTGCTTTCGGATTGGCCGGTCGATCCGTGGCGGTCTGCGCCCACGCTGTAATCGCTTTCGATCATTGTTGATCTCCTGAAGTCCGCCGAGCGATCGACCTTTCCGCGTAGCTGATGTTGGCGAAGTGGACGTCGCCGCCACATGCCGCGTGCAAAACCGGAATAGTCATGGCTTGATCTTCGGTCAAAAGATGTATCTATTATATATCTTTTAGAGCGCCTCGACAAGGAAGAATGCAATGATCGAGAGCCACCGCGATACCGCCAGGTCACTCCGTCGGGAAAGGGTCGAGTTCCGCGACGATACTTTCGTCATCGATGCAGCACTTGTCGGAGAGCTGCTGCACCTTCCGGCCGCACGGGTACAGATCCTGATGCGTTCAGGGAAAATCACCAGCGTCTGCGAACGCGGGGTCGACGAGCACGCCGGTGAATTCCGCCTCAGTTTCTTCTATCGCAATCGCCGCGCGCGCGTGCGCACGGACCTGGAGGGCCGCATCCTGCGCAAATCGGCCATCGACTTCGGCGACCGTCCGATCCCAAGCGCGCGACAGCGACCGATCGCCGGGCATGAGGATCCGATCAAAGGAGAGCGCGAATGAGCGATAGTCGTTCGATCCAAGGCCGAGCTGTTGTGATCGGGCAGCTGACCATGGAAGATGCACGCGCGGCTTTGCCTTGCTTGCGGGACGAATGTCCGTCTTCGCCGATGAAGCAGACTTATACTGATCAGTCCCGGAATGGCGTCTGTTGACCCACAGCAGACCTTCGGTTCAGTTGCATTTTATTCATTTCTCTCGCCGTGCAGCTCTGCCCTGAAGCCATCAGTATTTTGGAAATTCACCGTCACTTTGTCGCCGTCGAAGGTCAGCGCCCAGGTCTGGGTTTCGCTGTGCCCCAAAATCCGGCGCTCCATCACAAACGTATGCTCGCTCGTCCAGCGCCCCCTTGCCGCATTGATGCCATAGGATGCTGGAGGACTCCTGCGATAAAGGCCATCCAGCCCAACCAACCCTGTAAACCGGCTATTCCTATCGTCGCGATAGGTGGTGATCACCCATGACGAGTCCGAGTCATAAAAATTAAGCGTGAAGCTCTTCACGCGCAGCTTATTGTCGACGAAACTGTAGACCTTGCCCGAGATTGCCTTGGCCAATTCGGGCGTGTCGCCGATGGCGTAAGGCTTCTCCTCCGCGGCTCGGCGTATTGCCTTTGCCAACAACGCCTGCGCGACGGGGTTGTCAGGCAACCGCTGATCGGATTTGACTGCGCTGGAAATATCGTCGATCAATTCCGAGGCCGGATAGAATTCGCTGTCATTCAGGAAGCCGGTCATCGCAACGACGATATCAAATTTCGGAATGACAAGGATAAGCTGCGAATGACGGCCGCGCGCCATATAGGCCCCCTTTTCGGGGTACGACCACCACAGATTTCCATAGTGGAATCCAAATGTCGCTGTGATTGGCCCGGATTTCGCCCGTTCAACCCACGGTGAGGGGATGATTTGCCTTCCCTCCCATTGTCCGTTGTGAAGGTAGAGATACCCGATCCTGGCCATGTCGTGAGGTGATAGGGAGAGACCGGCTTCGCCGTCCGTTACACCCTGCTCGTCCACCTTTCCCCATTTGGCGCTCTTGATGCCAAGCGGTTCGAACAATTCGTGCTTTGCATATTCAAATGCGCTCTTTCCGGTCAATTTGGTGATGAGTGCCGAGAGCAGATAAGGGTTGCCGCTATTGTAGAGGAAACTCGAGCCGGGCGCGTTGGCCATTGGTTGATTAAGCACGAAGGCCGTACGATTAGCGCTGTCGTACATCTTCATGATGGTCTCGCCGGGCGTATAAAGCTTCTCGACCCACTCGACGCCTGAAGTCATGTCGAGAAGGTTTTGGACCGTCATCGCCTTTTTTCTGTTGTCGACATCCTGAATTTGTCTGTCCGAAAACAGATCGACCACCGGATGATCGGCGCTATCAAGATCGCCTTTTTTCAGCAGGATAGCGGTCAGCGTGCTCACGACGCTCTTGGTCACGGACCTCAAATCGTGACTGACGCCGGGGACATAGGGAGCATAGTAAGCTTCGGCCACGATCCTTCCGTGACGAATGATCGTGAGACTGTCTTGTTTGTAGGTGCCGACAGCCTCGATCAGCCGAGCCAAGCTAGCTGAGTCCATCCCCTGTTCTTCCGGGCTCGAAGTCTGCCAGGATTTCGTGGGCCAGAGCACTTCTTGGGTGTTTTGATCGTTAGCCGCGGCAGCGAATGAACTGAACCCGCCTAAGCTCGCGATCAGCACAGCAAGTGTCAGCATTCTGGTCCGCATTTGCTCCTCCCGATCATCGCCTGAATTACGGCTATCCTAGATTGAGATTTGACCGGGATCGACTCGAATAAACGTTGGCTTGTGGCCCGAATCAGACCATCGGCAATGTCCGCTTTTGCGCCGTTGTCGGGGCTATAGCGGACATCAAAGGCGTTTGATCTGCGCGCTGCGATTTATGAGTACACGCCCGAGGCGGGTACCTGCCGACTACGCGCCAGGCAATGGTGGCAAAAGCAAAGGGCGGGCCTGGCGCTTCGCGCCATTGCCCGCCCTTCACCTCAGTTGGATTTCTTGATCGTGGCGCTAGTTCGGCACCGACCCGGACGACGGGCTCACGTCAGCCGTCGGGCCTGAGTCAATCGGCGCGCTCGAAGCGACTGGCGTCTTCGCCGGCTCCGGATCGAAGCCGAACACATCGACGAGATACTTGTAATAATCGGGCATCTTCTCCTTGAGCGCCGCGCGGGTCTTCGGCTCGTGGATCGACTTGTCGGCGAGGAAGATGGTTGCGGTGACAGCGAAGAATTCCCGGTCGTTCTTCAACGTGTAGGAGTCCTTCTCCAGCATGTTCTTGGCCTTGGCCGTGGCGTAATAGGCCTTGATGCCCTTGTTGTCGAAGCCGGCCGGCATCAGCCGGGCATGGTAGGCGTGCATGAGTTCGTGAAGCAGGACCGGCTCTTCCGTATATCGCGCCATGGCCGGCCGCAGCGCGATGACGCCAAGCCCGGAATCGGCGGCGAGATCGACGACGTTGGGGTTGGTCCATTGCTGCTTGTCGTGGTCCCAGATCGTGAGGCTGACCGCAGACCGGCGGCTGCGGTTCGGCGCGACGCGCTGATAGCAGGCGATCGCCGCGGCCTCCTGCAGGCAATCGTTTTCGGCGGCGACAATCGGGATGGAATGAAAGAACGCCAGCACCTTCGGACTGAAGCCCGCGTTTTCCACCATGTCGAGCTGGTGCTTCACATTGTCCTCGAGCGCGGCCTCGTCCTTGCGTCCGGCATAGTCGGACAGGTCGTAGATGTAGCCGCGATAGTTCTTGAGGTTCGCGTCCATGCCCGGCTGCGGTGCGCCGGCCGCCGCCGGATCGACCTGGATGACGCGCGGGGCGGCGCCAACTGAATGGGTGCCAAGCGTGACCGCAAGGATCACGGGTACGAGCGCAAAGGCGCGCATGATCTATTCCCTCCTGCCATGAGTTGCAGGAGCTTAGCCGGGGCGCATTGCAGTGCCGTTAGTCCGATGAACCGGATTGCGGCATTGCGGTTATCAGGGGATTAACCAAGCGCGGCCGGCTGCTATTTGCTTGCCCATTCGCCGACCACGCGATGCACCTCTTCGAGGTGCTCGCGCATCTGCTCCAGCGCGAAGCCGAGCGCGAAGAAGCGCTCGGCGCCCTCGCTGGTCATGCAATGGGTCAGGCCGTCACGGCGCACGCCGCCGAATTCGTCCATGTAGGCGCGGAAGGCGGTTTCGACGGCGTCGAGGGGCGGCGGCGGCTTCAGCTCGCGCAGCGCGGCCGCACTGGCGCGCAGGAAATCGGTTGTGGCGACGGAAATCTCCCTGAGCGGCGGTGTCAGGCGCGCCTGCACCGGCGCGGGCAGTTCGCAGCCGGCGGCGCGCCCGAGGATCACGATGTCGTGGCGGAGACGCAGCAGCGTGCGCAGCAGGGGGCCGGTGTCGGGCCCGGAGGTGAGGCGGGCGCTGCGCTCATGCTCGGCCTCGGCGCCGGTCGCGTTCAGCTTGGTGAGAAAGGTCGCGATCTCCGCATTGATGCGGGAGATCTCCGGCCGGTTGCCGCCGGTGTGGTGATCCAGGAGCTGCGTGAAGGCGGCGGCGACAAGCTCCAGCGTGTCGGCGGCGGCTTCGGTGGTCAGCGCATGCGCGCGCGAGGGAAACACCAGGAAGGACACGACAAAGCCGACGGCGCCACCCACCGTGACCTCCAGCACACGGTCGAGCGCCGAGGCCACCGCGCTGACATGCTGCATGCTCGGCAGCAGGAGCACGATGATCGCAGTGATCGGCAGCACGTTGAAATTGGCCTTGAACGCCGCGACGAAGGCGAGCGGCGCGACCGCGAGCGCCAGCACCGCGAGCAGCATCCATTCGCTGTCGTGCGGGATCAGGATCGCAAGCAGCCCGCCATAGGCGGCGCCGACGACCGTTCCCGTCAGATAGTCGCTCGCCACCTTGATCGAGCGGCCAAGGCTCATCTGGGTCACGATCAGCGACGTCAGCACCGCCCACAGCGGCAGCTTCAGGTGCATCACCTGCGCCAGCGCCAGCGCCGATATGGCCGAGACGGTGACCCGCACCGCAAGAATGAGCTGCGTCCGGTAGCGATGGGCCAGCGCGCGCAGGTGGGTGACCG
>Ga0153954_1000675_pt1 | contig 24439 bp, 25 predicted proteins | sample TSFL038MetaG_FD_102277 | JGI IMG/M metagenome (GOLD analysis project Ga0153954, IMG submission 102277) | Attine ant fungus gardens microbial communities from Florida, USA - TSFL038 MetaG | ecosystem: Host-associated > Fungi > Mycelium > Unclassified | place: USA: Florida, Wekiwa Springs State... | reverse complement strand
GAGCTTGCGCCCGACAAGATTCGCGTCTGCGCGCTCGCTCCAGTCGCCGGCGAGACGCCGCTTCTCGCCATGTTTATGGGCGAGGACACGCCGGAAAAGCGCGCCGCCTTCAAGGCGAGCGTGCCGCTCGGCAGGTTTTCGACGCCGCAAGACATCGGCCAGGCGGCGCTCTATCTCGCGAGCGACGAGGCGAACTTCCTCACGGGCGTCGTGCTCGAGATCGACGGAGGGCGCTGCATCTGATGCGCGCCTCGACGCGATGATCACGAGGGAAGACGCCCGGCTGCTCGCGAATTGGGTCAAGCCGCGCTGAACCGCAGGGCCTCAAGTTTCTGCGGTCCCGCCGCCCCGCAAACCCACTTCACCTTTCTTCCTCGTCCGGCGCCTCGAGGCGCGTGATCGTCTGGCGCAGAAGCCATCGCTCGATCTGTTCGCACACGATGTCGTCGAGCTTCACGTCGCTGTGCGAGCAAATCGAAGCGAGGTGCTCATGCAGGCGCGCCGGCATCTTGATGGTGACGTCGACGTCGTCCTTCGCTTCATCCGTCAATTTTCACCTCCGTCGCCGCGCGTTTGGCGCGGAACCATAGAGCGCGCTGCGCGGGCTCGCCTTCTCACGCTTTCGCCCATCTTCGCCGGCGCTCGCCGCCCTCGAAGGCCGTCGCCTCCGGCTCGCATGAAACTGCGCATCGACCGCTGTCAGGGTTTGGCGAGTTCAAGACCGACCTCATCGATGCCGTCCGAGGAGACGCGAATGGCGCTGGAATAGGGCTGCGACAATTCCAGGATCAGGAACATCGCGCTCGCGACGCAAAACGATCCGAGCGCCGCCACCGCGATCGTCGCGTGGCCTGATTTCGAGTTGAGCCCCGTCAGAAAAAACGCGATGCAGGTCCACGCGGAAACGAAATACAGGGTTGGCCAGGACACCGCGTCGACGGCCTGCAGCGACATCAGAATTCGATTCTGCCAGATCGCGGTGTAATTGCGCTTCGCGTCCGCGAGCAACGATTTCTGCGCTTCGGTCGCCGGCTCCAGATGGTCGAGGGCGACGCTCAAATTATCCATGTTGCGAACGGAAGCGGCCACCGCCGCGGCTTTCGCTTGATCGTCGCCCCAGAGTTGCTTGTGCGCCCAATCCAGGTCCTGCCGCATCAGGGCGCGCGCATGGGCCGCCTCGGGCCCATATTCCCGCGTCTCCTGATTGAATTCGAGCGCGTTGGCGGCCATCACCTGCAGTTCGGTCTTCTGCGTGGAGAAGACCCCGAACGCCGTCCAGATCAGGAGGCCGAAGACAAGCGCCACCAGCGTCATGACGAAGCCGGTCACGCCGCCGACCATGTCGCGCGCGTGATCGAGCCGCATCCGCTCGGCGAGAGACGCGCGAAACGCGAGGCCGAGGAGGGCCGCGACAAAGGTGGCGGCGAAGAAGGCAAGGCTGAAACCAAGAGACGTCGCGGGCATGGCCTCGACCTTATTGGAAATCGGCGCTCCATGCCCGCCGCCCGGCGTCTTGGCAAGCGATGAGCCGGTTCGATGAAGTGTGCCCAATCAAATTCGCGAGCGTCTTTGCTTCTCATGGCGCAGACCATGCGGTCTCAAGGCCCGCCACAGGCGAGTTCTGACGAGCCACGGATTGGGAGTACCGCGAAGAAGGCCTCACGCCTGCGGAAGAAAGAGCAAGCTTCGGACAGACTCGTTTTGCGGAATCGACGTTTGCCGTCGATTGCTCTTGACAAAATCAGAATATTAGGATACATTGTTTCTGTTATTCAACCGATCAGCGCACGACCTACAACGCTCTGGAGGGGAACGCCCGGCAGGCCGAGCGTTGGCGGATGAGGGAAATCGGCTTTTTGAAAAAGTTGCGTAACTCCCAAGCCGAGGGTCGTCATCGCGAGGAGCGAAGCGACGCGGCGATCCAGAAGCCCCGCCGCTGGCGGGTCGGAGGGGCCGATCGCCGCGAACGCCAACGTTTGGCGTTCTGCGACCCTGGATCGCCGCGCTTCGCTCGCGATGACAACCCGCGGCTTGGCAGTTCCAAAGTTGCATAACAGCGCACTTAAGCCATTGAACTCGTTGAGTCGCGTAACATTGTGCGCGGGACGCCGGCCGCAGGTTCCGGACGGGGACGCCGCCGGACGGATGCGGTAGGATCAGGTCGGGGTTCACGCGCTTCCCGTGCCGATTCGCCGTCTCGACTCCTGACCGTCGACCGCATCGCGGCGGGCGGGGCGGTCGAGCGGCCGCCGCGGCGGCCAAGGAGGTCCTCGAGGACGCCCTCGACGCCGGCGCGCGAGGACCGCGCAATCGGTCCCATAGGTAATAATACGGAGCGTCTGACTGCGGCCGGGCGCTTGGAAACGCCCCAGCGCGTCATAGATAGAGCCGCCGCTGGGGGCGATAGGGCGAGGACGGAGCGGAGTAGCGGGGAATGGACGATCTTCTCCGCCTCACGGAAGACCCCGACGCGTGGGCGGCGCTCGCGACCCTGATCGCGATGGAGGTCGTTCTCGGCCTCGACAATCTGGTCTTCATCGCGCTGCTCACGAATCGCGTCGCGGAGCATCGGCGGGGCTTGGCCCGTAGACTCGGCCTCTCGCTGGCTCTGGTGTTTCGTCTGGCGCTGCTCGCTTCGGCGTCGTGGTTGGTGCAGTGGACCGAGCCCCTGGCTTCGGCGTTCGGGCACGCTTTCTCGGTGCGCGACCTGCTTTTGTTGGCGGGCGGACTGTTTCTCGTCTGGAAGGCGACGAGCGAGATCCATCATCGGGTCGATCCAAACGCCGAGGCTGAGGAGGAAAAGCTCGCGCCGCCTCTCGGCCTCTTGTCGGGCCTCGTCCAGATCATCATGATCGATATCGTCTTCTCCGTCGACAGCATCATCACGGCCGTCGGCATGACAGAGTATTTTCCGATCATGGTGATCGCCGTCGTCGTAGCGGTGGCGGTCATGATGGTCGCGGTCGGGCCGCTCGCGGCGTTCATCAACCGAAACCCGACCGTGTTGATGCTTGCGCTCAGCTTTCTTCTGATGATCGGTATGACGCTGATCGCCGACGGTTTCGGCTTTCATATCGAAAGAGGCTATATTTACGCGGCGATGTTTTTTTCCTCCTTGGTCGAGACGCTCAACGTCTTGGCCAGGCGCAAACCCCGGCGACGGCATGACTCTTAGCTCTTTGCTTCTTTTCGCCGCGGTCTATTTCATCGCCGTGGCGACGCCGGGGCCGGGCGTCGCCGCGTTGATCGCGCGTGTGCTCGGGCACGGACTTGGCGACCTCGCGCCCTTTATCGCCGGCTATTTCGTCGGCGACATGATCTGGCTCACGCTGGCGGCGGCGGGCCTCGCCGTCGTCGCGAAGACGTTCGCCGGGGTGTTTCTCGTCATCAAATTCGCCGGCGTCGCCTATCTCCTCCATCTCGCGTGGCGCATGGCGACCGCGCCCGCCGTCGTCGATACGGCGGCGACGCCAACCCCGCAGGGTTCCCGCGCATTCCTTGGCTCGCTGTCGCTGACGCTCGGCAATCCGAAGGTGATGGTCTTCTTTCTCTCGATCATGCCTCTTGTCGTCGATGTGCAGTCACTGACTGTGCTCGCGCTTGTCGAACTTGCCGCCGTGTGCGCGATCGTGATCTTCTCCACCTTGGCGCTTTATGCGATCGCCGCCGATCGGGCGAGGGCTCTTCTTCGCTCGACCCGAGCGATGCGGTTCGTCAATCGCGGTGCAGCCGGCCTGATGGCTGGGGCCGCCGTCGCTGTCGCCACGAGGTAGGGCCTTGTCGGATCTTCTGGCGATCGGCGAAGCGCTGGTCGAACTCAATCAGCCGAGGGATGGCGCCCCCTTCGTGCAGGGGTTCGGCGGCGACACCTCCAATGCGATGATCGCTGCTGCGCGGCTCGGCGCTGACGCGGCTTATTTCACCGCCGTCGGCGCCGACCGCTTCGGCCAGTCGCTCACTGAGCTGTGGCTGAAAGAGGGCGTCGACGCGACCCGGATCGTGGTCAACGGCGGCGCTCATACCGGGCTTTATTTTGTGACGCACGGCCAAAATGGTCACGAATTTTCCTACATGCGCGCCGGTTCAGCGGCGAGCCGGATCAGCGAAACAGATCTCCCGGTGGACCGCATTCGTGACGCCAAGATCTTGCACATTTCCGGCATCAGCCAGGCGATTTCGTCTTCCGCCGCCGACGCGGCTTTCGCGGCGATCGACATTGCCCACAACGCCAACCGGCTCGTCTCGTATGACCCGAACCTGAGGCTGAAGCTCTGGCCATTGCGACGCGCGCGGGCGATCATCCACGAGGCGATGCGCGCCTGTGATATCGCCTTGCCCGGACTCGACGACGCGGAGCATCTGACGGGCTTGCGCGATCCTGACGCCATTGCGAGCTTTTACCTCGACCTCGGGGCTCGCGTTGTCGTGGTGAAAATGGGTCGAGGCGGCGCGCTGGCGGCGACGCCCAAGGAGCGCGAGCGCCTCTACTCGCACACCGTCAAGTCGGTGGACGCAACCGGGGCGGGCGATTGCTTCGATGGCGCGTTTCTCACGGAATATTCACGAAGCGGCGATCCGTTCGCCGCGGCGCGCTTCGCCAATGTGGCTGCGGCGCTCTCGACCCTCGGCTATGGCGCTGTCGCGCCTTTGCCGAAACGCGCGGAGGTCGAGGCCGCGATGGCGGGGCGAATGCAGTGACGCCGATCTTCGCCAGTTCGTTGTTGGCGGCGGCTTACGTCGCCACATGCCTCGTCCTCGCGGCCACGCCGGGCGCGGACATGGCGCTGTTCCTATCGCGGACGCTGAGCGGCGGCAGGACGCAAGGCTTCGCGGCGCAAGCAGGCGCAAGCGTTGGGTTAATCTTTCACACCTTTGCCGCAGCGCTCGGCCTGTCGGCTTTGCTCGCGGCCTCGGCTGAGGCCTACGAGGCGGTGAAGATCGTTGGCGCGCTCTATTTGCTGTGGCTCGCGTGGGGGGCGATCCGGCACGGGTCGCGCTTAAGTTCAGAAACGTCAGCGCGCGGAGGCCTGCGCGGCGCCTTTGCGACGGAGCTTCTCATCAACCTCACCAATCCAAAGATCGTCCTCTTCTTCCTGACATTTCTGCCGCAGTTCATCAGCGCGAGCGATCCCCACGCGAGCGCAAAGCTCTTCGTGCTGGGCCTCGGTTTCATCGTGATCACCACGGCGGTGAACGCGGTCGTCATCCTTCTCGCCGGCCGCTTCGCCGCCGCCGCGAAGCGCAACCCACGCGCGCTGCGGGTGTTCGACTATGGGTTCGCGGCGCTCATGAGCCCTTGCCGCGCGTCTTGTCTGGGCTGAAGCGAGATAGGAGCGCCTCATGGACCTCGCCGCCTTTCGCGCCTCGCTTTCCGCCTCCGAGCCGCCCGCGGCCTTGAGCCAGGCCTTGCGCGCGCTCTGGCTTGACGCGCGGGGAAATTGGAACGGCGCGCATGACGCGGCCCAGGCCGACGAGGGCGGGGAAGGCGACTGGGTGCACGCCTATCTGCACCGCAAAGAGGGCGATGAGGGAAACGCCGCCTATTGGTATCGCCGCGCGCGCAAGCCGGTCTGCCGCGCCTCGCTGGACGAGGAGTGGGCGGAGATCGCGGGCGCGTTGCTCAACAAGGGAGGAGCAGGGACCCGTTGAAGGCGCCTCCGGGCCGCTGGTTCTAGGTTATTGCGCTGCGAAGCTGGCGCGGCTAAAGCCAAGTCGCGAATCTTCCTCCGCAATGGACATTCCCCTTGAGCGTCGATGCGGGCATTGACGCGCTTGCCGCGCGCGATCTCCTGGTCTCTGCTGCGCATGAGGCCGGGCAGCTTGCGCTTAAATATTTCAATCCAGGGGCCAGAACCTCCGCCCAAGTCGAGACGAAGACCGGGGGGTCGCCGGTCACGAACGCCGACATCGCGGCTGACGCGCTGTTAAAGCGCCGGCTACAGGACGCGTTGCCTAGCGCAGGTTGGCTCTCGGAAGAGAGCCCGGATGACTTGGCGCGGCTGTCGCGCCGGCGCATATTCGTCGTCGACCCAATTGACGGCACGCGCGCATTCGTGATCGGCGATTCCCGGTGGGCGGTTTCGGCGGCGCTCGTCATCGACGAGCGTCCGTTCGCTGGCGTCGTCTACGCGCCGGCGCTCGACGAAACCTACGCCGCGGGGCGGGGCCAAGGCGCTACTCTCAATGGCGCGGCGCTCGCCTCCGCCGCCGCCTGGCCGCCTCGTATCGCAGCCGGCCCCAGGCCGGTCGTCGAGGCGATGGCCGCAAAGCTCGGCATTTCCCTGGAAATCACCCCGCGCATCCCCTCGCTTGCTTGCCGCTTATGCATGGCGGCGCGGGGCGCGGTCGATTTCGCCCTTGCAGCCGAGAATTCGCACGACTGGGACATCGCCGCCGCCGACCTTGTGCTCGAAGAGGCAGGCGCTCGCCTCATTGGCGCGTCCGGCGATCGGCTCCAGTATAACGCGCAACAGGTTAGGCGAGGCGCGCTCCTGGCCGCCCCGGACGCCGCCGCGCCTCGACTCCTCGAGGCCTTTCGCGCCGCATTCCTTTAGGCCGCCGGACGGGGCTGGCGGTGGTCGCCTAAGCCGCTTGCGTTTTCTTTTCGGCGCGGGCAAAGGCCAGCCTAGGAGCCGACGCGACCGCGGCGGCCCCGCGCTGTTCAAGGACGTAGGATCATGGGCTCCCCTAACGCGAAGGCTCAAGACGAGGCGAAGCCACAGCGCCTGCACCTGGTGTTCGGCGGCGAACTGAAGTCCCTTGAGAGCCATGAGTTTCGTGATCCGAGCAAGCTCGACATCGTCGGGCTCTTTCCCGATTACGCGAGCGCCGAGCGAGCCTGGCGCGCGAAGGCGCAAGCGACGGTCGACAACGCACAAACGCGCTATTTCATCGCCCACCTGCATCGTTTGCTCGAGCCAGACCTCGTTCCTCCGACCCGGACGGCCTGAGCACCTCATGGCGAGACGCGTAGGCAGGTCGCGGTGGGCGCAGGAGGCGGTCGGATTCGGCCTCGCGACCTACCTGTCGCTCGTTCGCCGGACGAGCCGCTTCACGACCGTTCCGGAGGACGTGGACGACTATATCAAGGACGACCTGCCGTTGATCGCGGCCATGTGGCACGGGCAGCATTTGATGATGCCCTTCGCCCGACCTGTTACGATGGAGCGGCTCGCGGTGCTCATCTCGCGCCACGAAGATGCGGGAGCGCAGGCTCTTGCAGCCGAGCGTCTCGGGATCTCGGCGGTCCGCGGCTCGGGAGGTCCGGCGGACCGCGCCTATTACAAGGGCGGAGCGCCGGCCATGCGCGAACTCTTGCGCCACCTCGAGTCGGGCTCTTCTGTCGCAATGACCGCTGATGTGCCCAAGAACGCGCGCGTGGCCGGGCCTGGAATCGTGGCGCTGGCCAAGCTCTCCGGACGCCCGATCGTTCCGACCGCCGCCGTCATGAGCCGCCGCGTCCAGTTCAACACCTGGGATCGGGCCTCGCTCGGACTGCCGTTTGGACGGGCGGTCGTTGTCGTCGGCGATTTCATCCGCGTCCCCCCGAACGCCGACGAGGACGAAAGTGAGGCGGCCCGTGTCGCGGTCGAGCGCGGCCTCGACGAAGCGCACGAGAAGGCCTACGCCCTGGTCGGCGCGCGCGATCCGGGCGCCGATCTCAGACGCCCATGAGGGCGCCGCTCTCGCTCGCCGGTTACCGGCTGGCCTCGTTCCTGGCCACGCCTCTGGCCGGACCAATCCTCACGATGCGCCTCAAGCGGGGCAAGGAGGATTGGCGGCGGGTGCGGGAGCGGCGGGGTCTGACGGAGCTTGCCCGTCCGGCGGGGCCGCTTGTCTGGCTGCATGGGGCCAGCGTCGGCGAGGCCGCAGTCCTGCTGCCGTTCGTCGAGCGCATCACGCGGATGGGCTCGACCGCGCTCGTCACCACGACAACCGTGACTTCCGCCGCCATGCTCGCGAAGCGGCTGCCGGCCGGCGCGTTTCATCAATACGCGCCGCTGGACAGCCCGGTGTTCGTCCGCCGGTTCATCAAAACTTGGCGCCCTGACGCGGCTTTGGTGGCGGAAAGCGAGCTTTGGCCCAATATGATCCTCGAACTCAAGCGCGCGAAATCGCGGCTCGCGATGATCAACGGTCGAATCAGCGAACGATCCTTTCGCCGCTGGAGCAAGGCGCCGCGTTTCATCGCCGCGCTTCTGAGCGAGTTCGACCTGTGCCTCGCGCGGAGCGCGGGCGACGGCGAGCGACTCACCAAACTCGGCGCTCCCAACGTTCTGGTGCCCGGCGACATCAAGTTCGACGCGCCGACGCTGCCAGCCGACCGGCGTGAACTCGCCCAGCTTTCGGGCCTGACTTCGGGGCGGCAGATGTGGATCGCGGCTTCCACGCACGAGGGTGAAGAGACGATCGCTGCGGCCGCTCACAAGCGTCTTACTCAAGTGTTTCCTGACGCGTTGACGCTCATCGCGCCACGCCACCCCGACCGAGGCGAGGCGGTCCTGAGGGAATTGGAAGGACAGGGGCTCGTGTGCGCCCTGCGCTCGCGCGGCGAAGCGATCCGTCCTGAGACTGCGGTTTATATCTGCGACACGATTGGCGAACTCGGCCTCTTCTATCGTCTCGCGGGCGTCGTTTTCGTGGGCAAGTCTTTCGTCGCCGGCGGCGGCCAGAACCCGATCGAGCCGGCGAGGCTCGCATCCGCCATTCTGCATGGACCGATGGTCGCCAATTTCGCCGACGCGTACGCCGCGCTCGACGAGGCCGGCGGCGCCCTCGCCATCGCGCGCCCGGAGGACCTCGGCGAGACCCTTGTCGCGCTGTTCGCCAATGGCGCGCGCCTGCGGGCGATGGCGCGAGCGGCGGGAGATACGGTCGAGCGTCGGGCTGGCGCAGTCGAGCGCTCGATGAGGGAGCTGAGACCGCTCTTGCCGCTCGCCGAGGCGGGTCGTTGAAGGCGCCCCGTTTCTGGTTGAAGCGGAAGCCTACTCCTCTTGCACGCCTGCTTCAGCCGGCCGGCTGGGTTTACGGACGCACGACCGCGCGGCGCATGGGCGAGACGGGTGAGCGGGTCGGCGTCCCTGCGATCTGCGTCGGCAATTTCGTCGTGGGCGGCGCGGGCAAGACGCCGGCCGCGCTGGCGCTGGCGCGCATGCTGATCGCCGAGGGGGGACGCGTCGCGTTTCTCTCGCGCGGCTATGGCGGGGCCGAGCGCACGGAGCCGCTGCTCGTTGACGCCAACGCCCACACTGCGGCCATGGTCGGCGACGAGCCGCTCCTGCTCGCCAAGCTTGCGCCATGCTGGGTCGGGCCTGATCGGGTGAGGAGCGGAAGGAGCGCCGTCGAGGGCGGGGCGAATGCGCTCATTCTCGACGATGGCCTGCAGAATCCCGGGCTCGTCAAGGACCTCGCATTCGCCGTCGTCGACGGCGAGACGGGGTTCGGCAATGGCCTTTGCGTGCCTGCCGGTCCGCTGCGCGCGCCGCTTTCGGCCCAGCTGCCGTTCGTGGGGGCGCTGATCGTGCTTGGCGGCGACGAGGCGGCCGCGGCGCGGATTGCGGCGCCGGCGCCAGGCAAGCCGCTCTTCCGCGCGAGCCTCGAGCCCGATGCGCTCGCCGCCGCGCCCCTGATTGGTCGAGAGGTCGTCGCTTTCGCCGGGATCGCGCGGCCGGAGAAGTTTTACGCGACCCTGCGCCGGGTCGGGGCGCAGATCGTCGCCACCCGCGACTTCGCCGACCATCACCCGTACACGCCGCGTGAGATCGAGGCGCTGATCGAGGAAGCGGGCGAGCGCGGCGCCATGCTGGCGACGACCGAGAAGGACCTCGTCCGCCTCACGCCGCGCCAGGCCCGCTCGGTCGTGACCCTGCCGGTCACGTTGCGCTTCGAGGACCCCGAGGCGGTGAGGCGCCTGCTGCGCCGCGCTTTGGCGGGGTAGGGCGACCTCCCGCCTGCGCGAGCGCTAGCCGACGGAGAAACGGACAACAAATTCTTGCAGAAAATCAGAAATAGCGGTAAGGTTTCGCCCGTGAGCAACCATGCCGTTCCGCATGCCGAGAGCGAGGCCCGCCGTCGTGGCGCGGCTGACATGGCGGGAACTCGGCGCGCGAAAAAAGCCCGCATGCGAGAATCCCGCGTAACCCATTGAAAAGTCTCGATTCGGACGAGAGAATCCAAGGAAATCCAAGAGAATCCAACACCTCCCGTCGGGGGCTTCGCGGCGAAACGGCCGCGAGCCAAGAAAACCCAAATTGAGGTAAGTTGCGCCGCCCCAAACAGGGCCCTTAAATGGTTGGCCGGCCCCGCAAGGGACCTTGCGTCAGGGCTGAGTCAAGCCCGGCCATGACGTGGCGCGATCCGCAGCACGCAACGGCGTCCGGCGACCCGCCCTCGATGCGTGACGCCGGTCCGGCCGCCTACCCGAACCCGTAAAGCTTCGCCGGATTGTCGACGAGGATCCGATTGCGCGTCTTTTCGTCCGGCGCCCAAGTGGCCAGAAGGTCGAACAGAATGGCGTCGTCGGGCTTGGCGTCGGCTTTTTCGGTCGGATGCGGCCAGTCGCTGGCCCAGACCAATCGCTCCGGCGCCGCCTTCACATAACCTTGGGCGACCTTGCTCGTGTCTGCGTAGGCCGGCGGCCCCGACTTGGTGTCCTGATAGGCGCCGGAGAGTTTGACCCAGGTCCGGCCTTGATCGAGCATTTTGACCAACAGGGCGAAGCTCGGGTGGTCGACGCCGGCCGGCTGAGGAATCCGCGCCAGATGGTCGAACACGATCGGGCTCGGCAGGCGCTGAAGAAGTTCGGCGTGCTCGACGATGGCGTCGCCGAGCATATGGATCTGCACGTGCCAGCCGAGATCGTTCACCCGTTTCGACAAGGGTTCGAGCATGTCGATGCTCGTCGCGCCGGACTGGACGAGATTGAACCGGATGCCGCGAACGCCGAGGTCGTTGAGCCTCTTGAGTTCGGCGTCACTGACGCTTGTGTCGACCACCGCCACGCCGCGAGCCGTCTCGCCAAGCTTCGCCATCGCATCGAGGCTGACGGAATTGTCCGTGCCGTATGTCGAAGGGGTCACCACCACGTTGCGCGTCGTGCCGATCCGCTTCTGGAGCAGACGATAGTCGTCGGGGGTCGCGTTGGGCGGGCGCAGTTTCGCGTAGGGCGCGGCGGGAAACCGGCTGTCGTAAATGTGCATGTGGCAGTCGCAGGCGTTCGGCGGCGCCTTGAGCTTCGGCTGTTCGGTCCCTGACGACCAAGGGACGGCCTGAGCCTGCGCCGACGGCGCTTCCCATGCGCCCGCGGCGATGGCTGTCGCCCCCATCGCCTTGAGAAAGTCGCGACGGCTCCTGGCGCGATCCATTCGTCTCACCTCCCCATGGATTGGCGAGACGGGCTCGCCGGCATGAGGTCAAACTACGTCAGCCGCGCGCCCCTTCAAAATCAAGGCGGGCGTTCCGACGCGCCATCAGGCGGCCGAGTTCGCGTCGAGGTAGATCCAAGCCTCCAGCATGCCCCCCGCCGTGTCGACCTGGACGAGCGCGCGCCGGTATTCGGCGCCCTCGAAGGCGTCAAGCCTTTGCCAGTGATCAGCGAGATCGGGGGATTGGAAGATATGGACCTCGATGTCGTCGCCGTCCTCGGAGAGAACGAGCGCAGGAAATCCGAGCGCGGCGCCCCAGCCCCTGGCGACCAGGCGGCCTTTGACTTTGCCAACGCTCCACTCGCCGCGAAGCGCGGAAAGCTCATGATGGTTCGGCCGCCCCGGCGCGAGCGACCCGTAGACGGCGAGACGATGATCCGCGTTCATGTCGCCTCGTCTAATCGAAGCCGTAAAGCCTGGCTGGGTTGTCGACCAGGATGCGATTGCGCGTCTTTTCGTCCGGCGCCCAATCGGTGAGAAGGTCGAACAGAATCGCGTCGTTCGGCTTGGCGTCGGCCTTCTCGGTCGGGTGCGGCCAGTCGCTTGCCCAGACGAGCCGGTCGGGCGCGGCCTTCACATAAGCGCGCGCGACCTTGCTCGCATCCGCGTAGGTCGGCGGCCCGACTTTCGTTTCCATGTAAGCGCCCGACAGTTTCACCCAGGCGCGGCCCGCGTCGAGAAGGCGCATGACCACGGCAAAGGCCGGATGATCGACGCCAGCCGGCTGAGAGATGCGCGCCAGATGGTCGAACACGATTGGGCAGGGCAGGCGCCCGAGCAGGCTCGCGGCCTCGACGATGTGGTCGCCCAGCATATGAAGCTGGATATGCCAGCCGAGGCCGTTCACGCGCTTTGACAGAGGCTCGATCATGTCGATCGTGTTCGCGCCGAACTGGACGAGATTGAAGCGGACGCCGCGGACTCCGAGCCCATGGAGCCGCTCGATCTCGGAATCCGTGACGCTCGCATCGACGACCGCGACGCCGCGCGCGGCTGGGCCGAAGTCGGCCATCGCCTTGAGGGTGCAGGCATTGTCCGTTCCGTAAGCCGACGGATGGACGACGACGATGCGCGTCGTGCCGGTGCGCTTCTGCAACTGTCGATAGTCGTCGACGCTCGCGTCCGGAGATAAAACCGTCGCATAAGGCGCGGCCGGGAAGCGCCCGTCGTAGACATGCATATGGCAGTCGCAGGCGTTCGGCGGGGCTTCTAGTTTCGCGCGCCCTCTTCCCGCCGACCAGCGCGCGGCGATCTCCTGCTCGTTCGCCGCCCCATCCATTCCGCCCGACGCCATCACGTTCGCTCCCAGTCGCTCGCAAGGAATTGGCCTATGAGATTCATCAGATCGCAGCGCGCGCGACAGAGCTCGGCGCCAGGATCCGCGCTATGTCCGCGCGCAGAACCGGCAAGAACTCCGCCTCGAACCACGGATTGCGCTTGAGCCAGGCGTTGTTGCGCCAAGAAGGATGGGGCATGGGCGCAAGGCGCGGATGGCCCGTCGGTTGATAGATCTCGCGCCATCGCGAGACCGTCTCGCTGAGGTTGGCGCCGACAAGCGCGGGGGCGAGATGCCATTTCTGCGCATATTGCCCGACGAGCAGAATGAGCTCGAGGTTGGGCAGCGCCGCGAACAGGGGCGCGCGCCACAATTTGGCGCATTCGCGCCGCGGCGGCAAATCGCCGCCTTTCGCGTCGAGGCCCGGAAAGCAGAAGCCCATCGCGGCGACGGCGACGATCTTGGGATCGTAGAAGATGTCCTCGCCGATCCCGAGCCAGCCACGCAGCCGGACGCCGGACGGATCGGTGTAAGGGCGCCCCGAGGCGTGGACCCGCACGCCAGGCGCTTGTCCCGCGATGCAGATGCGCGCCGAGAGCGAGACCTGGAAAACGGGCCTCGGTTCGTGCGGCAGCGGCGGCTGGTAGAGGGGCGCGTCGCGGCAGACGCGGCACGCCCGGATGCGTTCGGAGAGCCCCGCAAGCGAGAGATGATCCGCGTCCATGCGCTTCTCGACTATCGAAGCGAGGCGGCCCGATCAACCCGCGTGAGTTGCTCCGGCGGCGGCTTCGCGCAACGCACGCTCCAAACTCACTTCGGCCTCAAGGCTCGCGACGTCCCGGAAAACGGAGGCGACCGCGAGCGTGCGTCCCCCCCGCTTCATGCGTACGAGTCCGTCTTTGCCGGCGACGTCGCCCTCGACAACGAGATCGTCCCATTTCTCGGCATGGCCCACGTAGTTGATCGGAACGTCGTAATGCTGGCTCCAGAAGAACGGGACCGCGTCGAACGGCTCATGGCGTCCAAGCATATTGAGGGCTGCGGTCTGGCCTTGCCGTTCCGCCACGACCCAATGCTCGACGCGAATGGCTTCGCCGGTGAGCCGATCCGGCCAGCGCGCGATATCGCCGGCCGCGAAGACGCCGGGCGCGCTGGTTTCGAGATACTCGTCGACGACGACGCCGCCGCGCTCGACCTTGAGCTCAGCAGCTTCCGCCAGGCTCAACCTCGGCCGCACGCCGAGTCCCGCGACGACGAAATCAGCCTCGAGCACGCTTCCGCCTTTCAGCGTCACGCGATCGCCCGCCATGCCGCTCGCCGTTTCGCGCAAATGAAACTTGACGCCATGATCCGCGTGGATGGCTTGAACGAGGCCGCTGAACTCGGGGCCGAGGATCTTCTCCATCGGCCGTTCTTCCGGCGCCACGACGTGGACCTCGATGTTCCGCGCGCGCAGCGAAGCGGCGACTTCGAGACCGATGAAGCTTGCCCCGAGCACGACGACCCGCTTCGCCGTCTTGGCCCGTTCGATGATCGCCCGGCAGTCCTTCAGCGTGCGAAGGACGAGGACATTCGACGGCTTCGCGCCGGGGAGGGAGGGCGCGACCGGCTCGGCGCCGGTCGCGAGAAGCAGGCGATCGAAGGGAAGCTTCTCGCCGCCGGCGAGCGCGACTTCGCGGGCGCGCGCGTCGATTGCGGCGACGGTGGTGTTGAGGCGAAGGTTGATCGCGTTCTCGGAGTAGAAGCCCTGGTCGCGCAGCGGCAGCCATTCCTCCGGCGCGCCGCCGGCCAGATAATCCTTCGACAGATTGGGCCGGTCGATCGGCGGCGCCTCATCGCTGCTCAGCATGACGAGATCGCCCTCGTATTGCTGCCGGCGCAGCATCTCGGCCGCGGCGAATCCCGCCGCCCCGCCGCCGACGATCACGATCCGCTTGGGCTCATCGCGCTTGCCGCGGTGCTTCTTCTCAGGCTCAGCGTTCTTCTCGCGCACAAAGATTTTGCCGTCGCGCTTCTCGACGCGCCATGTGCTGATGGGGCTCAAGGCCGGCGCGCGAATCGCCTCGCCCGTGCGGAGATCGAAGCAGGCGTGATGCCACGGACAGCGCACCGTCTCGTCGACAACGAGGCCCTCCGCGAGCGGACCGTGATAGTGGGTGCACAGAGCGCCGACGGCGAAAACCTCCGCGCCGCGAGAGACGAGCAGAACCGGCTCGTCGCCGACATGGCCTAAAAGCTTAGCGCCGTCCTTGAGTCCGGCGGCGGAAATTCCGAGCGTGAGATCGGGACCGGTGGGTTGTGCTTGATCGTCGGCCATTCCGTTCTCCCTTGCGACAATCTTCGGCGCCGGCTTCGTTGATGGCGCGTGTGACGTCCGCCAGGATTGGATATCAAAAAGACGGACGTAAGGCGGACGGATTTGTCCCAGATCAAAGCGCGCCGAGCCGCGTCAGGCCATAACCGCCCGACGAATCGCGCGAGGCGAACCTCTATGGCTATGTGGACAGGCAAGGTTGATCTCGGCCCTCGGCCCGTGTCATGCTCGCTTCACGCCCGCAAAGCAGTTTGCGGGCGTGAGTCGCGGTTTCGCGGGGCAATCGGACCAGCCGACACGAGTTCGCGCCCGGTTGGAAATCTCGGCGGGGAGTCACATGCGGGCGGCGCCATGATCCTCCGGGGCGGGGTTCGAAGACTGTTCAAACTGGCGCCGTTCGGCGCGGCGCTTTTCCTGAGCGGCTGCGACTGGGCGTTGTTGGATCCGAAGGGTCCGGTCGCCGACGCCAACCGGCAAATTCTCGTCGATTCAGTCGCCATCATGCTGGCGATCGTTATTCCCACGATCGTCGCCACACTGGCGGCCGCGTGGTGGTTCCGATCCTCCAATACGAGAGCGCAGTATCTGCCCGACTTCGAATATTCGGGCGCGCTCGAAATGATCGTCTGGGCGATTCCGCTGCTCACCATCATGCTTCTGGGCGGCGTCGCCTGGATCGGCTCGCACGACCTCGACCCGGCGAAGCCGCTCGCGTCGAAGGAGGATCCGCTCAACGTTCAAGTCGTGTCGCTCGATTGGAAGTGGCTGTTCATCTATCCGGACCAGCATGTGGCGAGCGTCAATCGCCTGGTCATTCCCGCCGGAACCCCGGTCCACTTCACGCTGACGTCGGGCAGCGTGATGACCGCATTCTTCGTGCCGCAACTCGGCAGCATGATCTACACGATGAACCGCATGGGGACGCAGCTCCACCTCTTGGCGGACAATCCGGGCACGTTTCACGGCCTCGCCACTCAATTGAGCGGCGATGGATTCGCCGACATGCATTTCGAGGTCGTGTCGACGACGGAGCAGGATTTTTACCAGTGGCTCGGTCAGGCCCGCGGGTCGGGCGAGGACCTCACCTCCGACCGTTACAAAGAGTTGTCGAAACAGAGCATCGTGCCTGAGCCGATCATGTTCAAGACGGTCGAAGACGGGTTGTTCACCAAAATTCTGGATCAGACTTTGCCGCCGGGTCCGGGCCCGATCGCAGAGACCAATCCAGGCGCCGCCGCGCGGAATAGGAAATGAACATGCTCGGCAAGCTGACCTGGGGCGCTATTCCTTTCGACCAGCCAATTCCGCTGTTTGCCGGCGCCTTTGTGATCGTGGTGGTGATCGCGGTGCTCGCGTTCATCACCATCAAGGGCTGGATCCCCTATCTGTGGAGCGAGTGGGTCACCAGTGTCGATCACAAGCGAATCGGCGTCATGTACATCACGCTCGGCATGGTGATGCTGCTGCGCGGCTTCATCGACGCGATCATGATGCGCTCGCAGCAGGCCATAGCGTTTCAGTCGCAAGGCTATCTGCCGCCGGAGCATTACAACCAGATCTTTTCCGCGCACGGCACGATCATGATCTTTTTCGTCGCCATGCCGCTCGTGATCGGGTTCATGAACTTTGTCGTGCCGCTGCAGCTTGGCGTGCGCGACGTCGCCTTTCCGACGCTCAATTCCGTCAGCTTTTGGCTAAACGCGACCGGCGCGCTCCTGGTCAATATCTCCCTGGTCGTCGGCGAGTTCGCCCGCACCGGCTGGCTGCCGTTCCCGCCGCTGTCAGAGCTTACCTATTCGCCGGGCGTCGGCGTCGACTACTATTTGTGGGCAATCCAGATTTCCGGCGTGGGCACGCTGATGACTGGCGTCAATTTCGTCACCACGATTTTGAAAATTCACGCGCCCGGCATGACCTACATGCGCATGCCCGTCTTCACCTGGACCGCGCTCGCCTCTAATCTGCTTATCGTCGCGGCCTTTCCGGTGCTCACCGCCACGCTCGCGATGCTGACGCTCGACCGCTACCTCGGCTTCCACTTCTTCACCAACGAAGCCGGCGGCAACTTGATGATGTTCATGAACCTCATCTGGGTGTGGGGCCACCCCGAGGTTTACATTCTCATCCTGCCGGCATTTGGCGTGTATTCGGAAGTGGTGGCGACATTCTCACGAAAGTCGCTGTTCGGCTACCGCTCGATGGTGCTCGCGACTTTAACGATCTGCGTCATCTCGTTCATGGTGTGGCTGCATCACTTCTTCACAATGGGGGCCGGGGCGACGGTGAACGCGGTCTTCGGCATCGCCTCGATGGTGATAGCGGTTCCGACAGGCGTGAAGATCTACAATTGGCTGTTCACGATGTACGGCGGCCGGATCGTCTATGCGACGCCAATGCTGTGGACGATCGGCTTCATGGTGACCTTCGTGATTGGCGGCTTGACGGGCGTCTTGGTGGCGGTTCCGCCGGCGGATTTCATGCTGCACAACAGCTTATTTCTCGTCGCGCATTTCCACAATGTGATCATCGGCGGCGTCGTGTTCGCGATGTTCGCCGCCTACACCTACTGGTTCCCCAAGGCGTTCGGCTTCCGCCTGCATGAAGGCTGGGGCAAGGCGGCGTTCTGGTGCTGGTTCTTCGGCTTCTACCTCGCCTTCGTCCCGCTCTATGTCACGGGGCTAATGGGCATGACTCGGCGCATGCAGCATTACGACGTGCCGGAATGGCGTCCTTGGCTTCTCGTCGCAGCGCTCGGGGCCGCCGTGGTTCTCGCCGGCATTTTCTGCCAGGTCGCGCAGCTTGTCGTGAGCATCCGCGACCGCGAGAAACTCCGCGACTTGACCGGCGATCCTTGGATGGGCCGCACCCTCGAATGGTCGACGTCGTCGCCGCCGCCGGCATTCAATTTTGCGGTCCTGCCTCAGGTCGAGAGCCTCGACGACTACTGGCGCTCGGCGCGCCTCGCGGAGAGCGGCAAGGGACCGACGGCCGAGCCGGACTACCAGCCGATCGAGATGCCGAGAAACAGCCCGACAGGTTTCATTTGCGCCTTTTTTGCGACCTTCGCGGGTTTTGCCATGATCTGGCAGATCTGGTGGCTCGTGATCGTCAGCCTTCTCGGCGCCTTCGCGACCTTTGTCGTCTTCGCCTGGCGCGACCGCACCGAGTATGAAATTCCCGCTGCAGAGGTCGCTCGCATCGATCGCGAGAACAGACGCGCGCGTGGTGAAGCGCTGGCCACTGCGGAGGCTCTGTCATGACGGCCTTCCAGGCAGGCGCGGACTACGGCGAAGGCCGCCGCGAGGAGAGTTATGGGCACGGCCGCGCCGCTGCGCATCTCGATCACTCGGATCCAGTCTCCAAGCGCATCATCGTCGGTTACGGCTTCTGGATCTTCTTGCTTAGCGACATCGTGATGTTCTCGGCGTTCTTCGCCACCTATGCGGTGCTCTCCGGCGAGACCGCGGGCGGGCCGAGCGGCAAGGATCTGTTCGATCTGCACAATGTCGCGATCGAGACCGCGTGCCTCTTGCTTTCAAGCTTCACTTGCGGCCTCGCGGCCATCGGCGCGAGGGCGCATCAGAACCTTATGTATTACGGCGGCATGGCCGCGACCTGCGTGTTGGGCCTCGGCTTCCTTGCGATCGAGATCCATGAATTCGTTGGCATGATTGAGCAGGGAGCGGGGCCGCAACGCAGCGCCTTCCTCTCCGCCTTCTTCACTTTGGTCGGGTGTCACGGCGTTCACGTCACGCTCGGGATTTTGTGGCTGCTCACGATGATCGCGCAGGTGTTCGCCAAGGGCTATCGCGCCGACATTCTGCGCCGCGTGCTCTGCTTTGCGCTCTTCTGGCATACGCTCGACATCATCTGGGTCGCGATCTTCACGGTTGTCTATCTCTTCGGAGCAGGCGCATGAGCTCGATGGACGACTATCAGCCGCTGCGGGGCGGCGACCACGCTCCCGGCGACGAGCCGGCGGGACGCCACGAAATCGCCGAAGGCCTTGTCGGCTATCTGATCGGCCTTGGCCTCGCGGTGCTGTTGACCGCGGTGTCTTTCTTCATCGCCGGGACGTCGCTGGTTTGGCATCCGAGCATCCCGATCGCGCTCGTCGTGCTGGCGATCGCTCAGATCGGCGTGCACCTGGTGTTCTTCCTGCACATCACGACTGGCCCGGACAACGTCAACAACGTGCTGGCGCTCGCATTCGGCGTGCTGATCGTCTCTCTCATCATCATCGGGTCGCTCTGGATCATGTACAATCTGAACCAGAACATGGGCCCGATGCTCATGCCGATGGGATAGGGGCCGGGCGGCGCGGCGCTCAAGTCCGAAGATTGTCCGTCAGGCTTTGGCCTGCTCTCCGCCAAGGTAGGCGTCGCGGATGCGCTCGTCGCTCCACAGCGTCGTCGGGTCGCCGCCGAGGGCGAGACGCCCCGTTTCCAAGACGTAGCCCCAGTTCGCGACCTTGAGCGCCATGTGCGCGTTCTGTTCGACGAGCAGCACGGTTGTCCCGCGCCGCTGGATTTCGGCGACAATCTGGAACACGGCCTGCATGACGATTGGCGCAAGGCCGAGGGAGGGCTCGTCGAGCAGCAAGAGGCGCGGCTTGGCCATCAGTCCGCGTGCGACCGCGACCATTTGCAGTTGTCCGCCCGACAGCGTCCAGCCGAGGGCGTCGGCAAACGGCTTAATTGCGGGAAAGAGGTCGAACATGGCGTCGGCCTCTTGGCGAATCGTCCCAACCGAAGCATTGCCGTTCGAGGCGCCGAGCATGATGTTCTCGCGCACCGTGAGGCCTGGGAAGATCCGGCGCCCTTCGGGCACGTGCGCGACGCCAAGCTTGACGATCGCCCGGGGGCTCAAGCCCGCGATGGGTTTGCCGTCGAAGAGGATCGAACCGGCGCTCGGCGCGACAAGACCCGAGATCGCGCGCAACGTGGTCGATTTGCCCGCCCCGTTGGAGCCGAGCAGCGCCACGACGGCGCCCTGGTCGATGGTGAACGAGACGCCGCGCAGAGCCTCGATCTCGCCATAGGAGACGCTGAGATCCTTGACTTCCAGGAGCGTCATTCGGCGACCCCGAGATAAGCGGCCGCTACATCGGGCTGGCGCAGCACCTCGGCGGTCTCTCCGTCAGCGATGCGGCGGCCGAAATTGAGAACGGTCACATGCCGCGCCGCCCCGGCGATGAGCGTCATGTCGTGATCGATGATGAGAATGGTGAGGCCCTGGGCGGCGATGCGGCCCAGCAAGTCGTGCAGCGCCTTCTTCTCGGTCAGGTTCAGGCCGGCCGCCGGTTCATCGAGCAAAAGGACGGTCGGATTGGCGGCAAGCGCGCGGGCGATCTCGATCAGGCGTTGATGGCCATAGCTGAAGCTGGGGATCAGCTCATTGGCGCGATGCCCAAGTCCCACGAACTCGAGCGCGGCGCGAGCGCGGCGCCAAAGGGCGTCGTGCCCGCCCTCGACGAGCATATTGCCGTCGCGTTCGGCGCCGACGACGACATTTTCGAGCGCCGTCATGGTGCGAAACAGACGAATATTCTGAAACGTCCGGGCGAGGCCGGCGACCGTGCGCTTGTGCGGGGGCACGGTCGTCACCTCGACGCCATCGACGAAGATCTCGCCCGCGGTCGCCCGATAAAGACCGGTCACGACATTGACCATCGTTGTCTTGCCGCTGCCGTTGGGGCCTATCAGCGCGTGCGCGCCGCCGCGCCGCACCTGAAGGTCGACTCCGTCGACCGCCTTCAGTCCGCCGAAATGCTTGCACAGGCCTTTGACCTCGAGCGCCATCGGCGCGCCGGAGTTGCTGGGCTTCAACACGAGCGGCTCGCCGGCTTTCGAAGGCGCCGGGGCGCGGCCCCGGAAGAACTTGCTCACGTAGCCCCAGATGCCGTCGGGCATGAAGAGGACGATCAGGATGACGGCGACGCCATAGACGGCGAGATAGAGTCCCGGCACGCTCTTGAGAAAACGCAGCCACTCGGGGATGAGAATGAGCAGGCCTGTCCCGATCGCGGCGCCGACCGGCGAGGCGACGCCGCCCAGCAACGCCATCGTCAACAGCACGATGGAATCGGCGAAAGCGAACTGGTCGGGGCTGATATAGGAAAATCCGCCGGCGAACAGACCGCCGCCGAGCCCGCCCAGCAGAGCCGCGAGCGCGAAGGCGATCAGCTTGGTGCGGAAGATGTCGATGCCGTTGGCGCTCGCGGCAAGCTCGTTGTCGCGAACCGCGCGCATTGCTCGCCCGAGGCGGGTGTCGGCGAGACGCCAGACCAGATAGCCGGAAGCCGCGAGAATAGCGACGACGAGGCCCAGAAACGCCTGGCCGGAGGTGAACCCCGCCGGGCGCGGGATAGAACTCACGCCATCCGGGCCATGTGTGAAGCGGATCGCGTTGATGAGGACGACGGTGAGGATTTGCTGGAACGAGATGGTCACCATCGCGAGATAGTGGCCGCCGAGGCGCAGCGTGGTCAGTCCGAGGCCAGCCCCCGCGGCGAGAGCGATCGCCATCCCGGCGACCAGGCACAGCCAGAAGGGCACGTGGTAATCGACTGTGCCGAGAGCGACGCTATAGGCGCCGAGCGCGAAAAACGCAGCCTGCGCGAGATTGATCTGGCCGCAGAGCCCGAGCACGATCGACAGGCCGAAAACCGCGATTGCATAGGTTGCCGCCTGCATCAGAATGTTGGCAACGTAGCCGTCGGTCTTGACGGTCGCAGCCAGCGCCACCACGACGGCGGCGGCGAGTGCATAGAGGAGTTGTCCGGTGACGGAGCGGCTCATGTCAGGCCTTCTCCGCCACGCGTTCACCGAAGATGCCCTGCGGTCGAACAACGAGGAAAAGGATCAGCACCAGGAAGGCGAAAGCGTCCTTGAACGGCACGGAAATATAAGCGGCCCCGAAGGTCTCGATGATCCCGATCGCGAAGCCGCCGAGAATCGCGCCCGCGACATCGCCGAAGCCGCCGATGATTGTGGCCGCGAAGGCCTTGAGCGCAATCGTCGACCCCATCTGGATGGAGACGAACAGCACTGGCGCGACGAGAATGCCGGCGATCCCCCCCAGCACGGCGCTATAGATGAAGGTGATCATGATCATCGAGGCGACTGGAATCCCCAGGAGCGTCGCCATTTCCTTGTCCTGGCTCGTCGCCTGGAGCTTCTTACCGATCAGGGTGCGCTCGAACAGCCAATACTGGAACGCGACAAGCGCGAGCGTGGCTATGATGATGATCAGATACTGGCTGTCGAGATAAACAGGGCCGAGCTGAAACCCCGGCGTGTCGAGCCAGCCCGGCAACACCTGCGGCTGAGGACCATAGAGCGCGAGGACGCTGTTCGAGAGGAAAATCGAAGCGCCGATGGTCGAGATCAGCACCGGCAGGAAGCTGCGATGGCGCAAGGGATAGTAGACGGTCAGGTTGAAGATCGCGCCGAGCAGCGCCATTCCCGCGATCGCGATCAGAAAGGCGAGCCAATAGGGCCAGCCCAGATCGACGGCGAAGACGACCATGAGGTAGGCCGCCACCATCGAGAACTCGCCCTGGGCGAAATTGACGACATTGGTCGCGCGGAAAATCAACACGAAGCCTAGGGCGACAAGAGCGTAGACGGCGCCGATGCCGACGCCCGTGAAAAGCAGTTGCAGAAAGAAATCCATCCGCTGCGGCGTCTCCACGAAATGGCGCGCGGGCGCCTGCGGAAAAATGCCACGCGGGCGCCTGCGGCGGCGCCCGCGCGGGGCGGTCAGTCGGTGAATTCGAGATGTTTGTCGAAGACGATCGTCCCCTTATCGTTGCGCACGATGTTATACCCGTGCAGCCCATCGCCGAACTTGTCGAAATTATATTCGCCCTCAGCCCCTTTGTAGCCTTTGATTGCGAGCATCGCGTCGCGGACCTTTTCCGGATCGGTCGAACCCGCACTCTTGATGCCGGCGGCCAGGACGCCGATCGCGTCGTAAGGCCAGGCGCTTTGCAGGTCGGGCGGGGCGCTCGAGACCGCAGCGTACAGTTTGGCGAACTCCTTCGCCTCCGGCGAGGAATCTGTTGCGTAGTCAGCGATGGCGTAGGTGCCCCACATCGCAGGACCGGCGAGCTTCAGCGTCGCGGCGGCGACGGTCGTCGGCGATCCGACCCACGGGATCGTGAGGCCGAGCTGCTTCGCCTGCCGTGCGAAGATCGCCTGATCGTTCTCGTAGGTGAAATAGGAGCCCATGATGTCAGCGCCCGACGATTTGATCGCGAGCACGACCGGCGTGAAATCCTGGCTTTGGTTCGGATAGCCCTGATCAGTGGCCACCTTCCCCCCGAGTTTTCCGATCGCCGCGGCCAGGAGATTGTTGCCGCTTGCGCCAAAGGCGTCGGTCGAATGGACGAGCGCCCAGTTCTTCTTTCCAAGGGTCTCGACCCCATACGAAGCGATCACGCGAGCTGAATAGCTGTCATTGGGCCGAAAGCGGACCATCCAGGGGTTGCCCAATTTTGTGAGCGCTGGATCGGTTCCGCCAAAGCAGTATGGTTTCGCGGCCTTGAGGATGTCATTGGCGATCGCGTGAGTCTGGGTCGACCGGACGGGGCCGAGAAAAGCGATGATGTCCGGCTGCGAGGCCAGTTTGGAGAAGGCCAGCACCGCGCCAGGATTGGTCGTCTGGTCGTCCTCGGTGACGAGTTCGAGCTGTTTTCCCAGAACGCCGCCCGATTTGTTGACGCGCTCGAGCGCGATCTTGGCGCCGGCGAGCGCGTAGCCGCCGATCGCGGCCGCGGGACCGGAGAGCGGAAGGACCATGCCGATTTTGAGAGTGTCCGCCGCGCGAGCGGCGCGCGACAGCATCGGGGCCGCGATCGTCGCGACAAGCCCCGCGTTGACGGACCGTCGGTTAAGCCTCATGCGTTCCTCCCGTCGCCTCTTCTCGGCCAGCGATGCGTCGGCCGCCGCGCGTCACTGAAACTTGCGGAAATCAGACGTCCCTGTAAGCCCGAAACGCCTCGGCGCGTCAACCTTCTTCCCATAAGATCGGCGACTCTCGTTCGCGAACTTGGCCGAGAGCGTTAGTCGCAATCGCTCAAGCACGGATTGAACAATTCGCAGGCACTATGCATGGCGGCGACGCCTCCATGGCGCTCTTTGTCCTTGTTGTGCTGGGTCTCGCAGTGGCGCGGCATGCGTCTTTGGATTGGGCGCTCTGCGCCGGCGCAGGCTTGCTCTCTTGCGCCGTGGCTGGCGCCAAAGACAAGGGCAGCGCGAGTGCAAACGATGGTGTCCTGAGGATTGTGGGAGACCCCCTGAGTGACCGGGAAGAACGCTTGTCGCGGCGGACCATAAGGCGGCTTCACGCCGGCGACGCCAGGGGCTTGCCCTTCTCGACGATGTAGGTGATCGCGAGAGTTGTGGGCTTATCGCCGTTCTT
>Ga0153954_1000674_pt1 | contig 24453 bp, 28 predicted proteins | sample TSFL038MetaG_FD_102277 | JGI IMG/M metagenome (GOLD analysis project Ga0153954, IMG submission 102277) | Attine ant fungus gardens microbial communities from Florida, USA - TSFL038 MetaG | ecosystem: Host-associated > Fungi > Mycelium > Unclassified | place: USA: Florida, Wekiwa Springs State... | reverse complement strand
GTACGACGCCGAGAGAGGCTTTGTTACGCCCGCAGGCGGACGCCCCGCCCCTATTGTTTGGGGATCGCCGTCGACTCCCAGGATACGAACTGCAGATCCGGGCCGCGCTTCGCCCAGATGGCGGTGTATCTCAGATGCGGCGTCGTGTCCTTCCCGTCCACCGTCACTTCGTAGTCGCCCTGTCCGGTGATGATCGCGAGGCAGCCGTAGACGCGCACCTTGACGTCGCTCGGCTTCATGACGCGGTATTTCAGGCCCCCGCGCTGCTTCTCGATGTAGCTCGCTTTGCTGTCGATGGCGGCGGTCGAATGAACGTACATGAGATCGTCGCCGAACAGCTTCTGCATGGCGTCGAAATCGCTTTTCGTCTGCGCCGCATATCGCGCATCCTCGGCCTTCAAGGCCTCCTCGGCGGTGATTGCACCGTCGCACCCTTCAGCCTTCGCGGCCGCCATCATTGGGCCGAACATCAAGCCAGCAAGAACCGCGTATCTCAAAGCTTTGATGGTCATGCTTCCTCCCGCTGCGGCGTCGTGTTCCAGTTTCGAGTAGCCGCGTTTGATGATCGTGGCGCGTCCTGCGCGTCGAGCCCGAAGAGAAGGGCGTCGCAGCGCGGAAAAGCCGGATGGGCGAGCAACATAGCAGACCTGACTCGCGCCAGCAGCTCATCTCGAAATTTCTCTTCCGCTTATGGCTCGACGGGGATAGCGGCCCCGAATAGAACGAAGTCGAGCACGCCGGATGATCCGCGGACCGGCTTGGGAGGCTAACGAATGAGCTTTCACGGACCCGATCTCGGCCCCTTTCAATGGGACGATCCCCTCCTCATCGAGGGCCAGTTCACCGAAGAGGAGCGGATGATCCGCGACACAGCGCGAGACTTCGCAAGCAAAGAACTCGCCCCCCGCGTCCAACAAGCCTATCTCGAGGAAAAGACGGATCCGAAGCTCTTCAGGCTCATGGGCGAATCCGGCCTCCTCGGCGTGACGCTGCCGCAGGAGTTCGGCTGCGCCGGCGCCGGCTACGTCGGCTATGGCCTGGTGGCGCGCGAGGTCGAACGCATCGACTCAGGGTTCCGCTCGATGATGAGCGTGCAGAGCTCGCTCGTCATGTATCCGATCCACGCCTATGGCGACGCCGAGCAGCACCGCAAATATCTGCCCGGCCTCGCGCGCGGCGAGCTCATCGGCTGCTTCGGGCTCACCGAGCCCAACGCCGGCTCCGATCCCGGCGGGATGGCGACCCGGGCCGAGAAGATCGACGGCGGCTACCGGCTCATCGGCTCGAAGATGTGGATCAGCAACGCGCCGATCGCCGACGTCTTCGTGGTCTGGGCGAAATCACGCGCGCACGGCGACAAGATTCGCGGCTTCATCCTCGAGAAAGGCATGAAGGGCCTTTCCGCGCCCAAGATCGAGGGCAAGCTCAGTCTGCGCACCTCCGTCACCGGCGAGATCGTGCTCGACAATGTCGAAGTCCCCGAGAGCGCGCTTCTCCCCAACGTTTCCGGCTTGAAGGGGCCGTTCGGCTGCCTGAACCGGGCCCGCTACGGCATATCGTGGGGCGCGATGGGGGCGGCCGAGGATTGCTGGCATGCGGCGCGCCAATATGGCCTCGACCGCAAACAGTTTGGCCGGCCGCTCGCACAGACTCAGCTCTTCCAGAAGAAGCTCGCCGATATGCAAACCCGCATCGCGCTCGGGCTCCAGGCGAGCTTAAGGGTCGGACGGCTCATGGACGAAGGCCACGCGGCGCCGGAGATGATCTCGCTCGTCAAGCGCTCGAATTGCGGCGACGCGCTCGACATCGCGCGGGCCGCTCGCGACATGCACGGCGGCAACGGCATCCAGATCGAGTTCAAGGTGATGCGCCACCTCGCGAATCTCGAGACCGTCAACACCTATGAAGGCACGCACGACGTTCACGCGCTGATCCTGGGGCGGGCGCAGACCGGCCTGCAGGCGTTCTTTTGAGCGCGGCGGCGCTTGCCGGCGTGCGCGTGGTCGAGTTGGCGCGCGTGCTCGCCGGCCCGACGATCGGCCAGACGCTCGCCGATCTTGGCGCCGACGTCATCAAGGTCGAGAGTCCGGAGGGCGACGAGACGCGCGCCTGGGGACCGCCGTTCATCGACACCGACGGCGAAATGTCGGCCGCCTATTATCATTCCTGCAACCGGGGAAAACGCTCGATCGTCGCTGATTTTTCGACCGAACGCGGACGCGAGATCGTGCGCCGCCTTGCGGCGCGATCCGATGCGCTCATCGAGAATTTCAAAGTCGGCGGCTTGAAGAAATTTGGCCTCGATTACGAAGGCCTGAGCGCGCTCAATCCGCGGCTCATCTATTGCTCGGTGACAGGCTTCGGACAGACCGGACCCTATGCGACACGCGCCGGCTACGACTTTCTCGTGCAAGGCATGTCGGGGATCATGAGCATCACCGGCGAGCCGGAAGGGTCGCCGCAGAAGGCGGGCGTCGCCATCAGCGATCTGTTCACCGGGCTTTACGGCGTGGTCGCCATCGAAGCGGCGCTGATCGCGCGCGAGCGGACCGGACGCGGACAGAACATCGATCTCTCGCTGTTCGATTCGATGAGCGCGATGCTCGCCAATCAGGCGATGAACTATCTCGCCTCCGGCAAGTCGCCGCGGCGGATGGGCAACGCCCATGTCAATCTCGCCCCCTACCAGACTCTTCCGGTCAAGGACGGCTGGCTGATCGTCGCGGTCGGCAATGACGGGCAGTTCGCGCGGCTCTGCGGCGTTCTGTGCTTGGAGGCGATGGCGCGCGATCCCATGTTCGCAACCAACCCCGGGCGGGTGACGAACCGCGACGAGATGGAGCGGCGCCTCGTCGAGAAGACGCGCTCATGGAAGCGCGACGACCTGCTGGCGGCGCTGGAAAAGGCGGTCGTTCCGGCGGGGCCGATCAACACCATCGCCGACCTGTTCGAGGATCCGCAATTCAAGGCGCGCGGGATGCGAATCGAGCCGCAGGGAACGCCCGGGCTTCGTAGCCCGATCGTGATGAGCGACAGCCCGCTTGCGCTCGAGAGACGTTCGCCGAGGCTCGGCGAACATCAGGCCGAGATCCTGCGCGAGATTGGAATGGAGGACGGTTGACCGCGCGGCTTGACGGCGCGGGAGCGCACGCGGCAAATCGGTTCCCATGAGCGCGATTCGAACAATTTGTGTCTATTGCGGGTCGAGCGACGGCGCCGATCCACGCTTCGTCCAGGCGGCGGAAGAATTCGGGCGCACGCTGGCCGCCGAGAAGGTCAGCCTTGTCTATGGCGGCGGCGGCGAAGGGCTCATGGGGCGTCTCGCGCGATCGATGCTCGATGCGGGCGGCTACGTGACCGGAATCATCCCGAGCTTCCTCATCCGCAAGGAGCATCCGCTGACGGCGGCCCAGGAGATGGTGTTCGTCGACAACATGCATGAACGCAAGCAGGCGATGTTCGATCGCGCCGACGCCTTCGTGGCCTTGCCGGGCGGGATCGGCACGGTGGAGGAATTGGTCGAGCAGCTCACATGGGCGCAGCTCAACCGCCATCAGAAGCCGATCCTCGTCGCCGACATCGGCGGCTTCTGGCGCCCGCTCTTGTCGCTGCTCGCGCATATGCGCCTCCAGGGTTTCATCCGCGAAGGCTTCGAGGCGCATTATATGGTGGCGGAAAAAATCGAGGACGTGCTGCCGATGCTGCGCGCCGCCGCGGAGCGCAGAGCGGCCGGGCGCGAGCCTCAGGACGTCGTTTCGCCGCGCAACATGTGAGCCGGCGCCGGCCCTGCGCGGCGACGCCACGCGGGTTTTTCTTCGCCATCGTTGCGCCATCGTCGCGAGGGCAAACTCGAAACGCCGGGCGGAGGACATCGATGACGAGACATGCGTGGACTGCGGCGTTCGCCCTTGGTCTGTGCGCGCTCGTCGCGGCCCCGGCGTTGGCGCGGAACGCGCCGCCGAAAGTCCCGACGAAGCTCAGGGCCCAGACTTCGAACGGCGCGCCGACGGCGGCAAAGGACGCGTCGACGGTGAGCATGCTGGTCACGAATTCACGAAAGACCGACCTGGTTCAGCTTCAGGCGGCGGAAAGCGGCTCAGCGAGTTGGAAGAAGGTGCTCGGCGCTCTCAAGGCCGGCAAACAGGCGCAGGCTCAGCTGCCGCACCCTTTCAACTGCCGGGTCGATTTGCATGGAACCTTCAGCGACGGCCAGTCGCTGGAGGCTTCCGATGTCGACGTCTGCACGCAAAAGACGCTGAATCTGACGGATTGAGAAACGCCCCCGGCCCCATAAGGCCGGAGGCGCTTGAGCTAGCGCTTACTTCTGGCCGAACATCTCGGCGACATATTCCCAATTGATGAGGTGATCGACCCAAGCCTTGAGGTAGTCGGGCCGGCGATTGCGGTAGTCGATGTAATAGGAATGCTCCCAGACATCGACGCCGAGGATCGGCTTCGCGCCATGCACCAGCGGGTTCTCGCCGTTCGGCGTCTTCATGACCTGGACCTTGCCGTCCTTGACCGCAAGCCACGACCAGCCGGAGCCGAACTGCGTGACGCCGCCCTGGATGAAATCCTCCTTGGCTTTGTCGATCGAGCCGAACGAGTCCTTGAGCGCCTTCTCGACTTCGCCCGGAATCTTGTTGCTCGCGTTCGGCTTCATCCATTTCCAGAAATGGATGTGATTATAGTGCTGACCGGCGTTGTTGAACACCGCCGGATTCTTGCCGAACGAGCCTTTGACGATCTCCTCGAGGGGCTTTTTTTCCCATTCGGTGCCCTTGAGAGCGTTGTTCCCATTGTTGACATAGGCGAGGTGATGCTTGTCGTGGTGGAATTCGAGGGTCTCCGCCGACATGTAGGGTTTCAGCGCATCATGCGGATAGGGCAGATCGGGCAGCGTGAAGGCCATGTTGCGGCTCCTTGGGAGGTTAGGGGAAGTGTGCGACCCGGCGAAGAATCTGTCTCTCGGGAGGCTAAATTTTAGCCGCCCAACGCCAGGGCCGCAACTGGCGCTCGTGCTTGCGGCGCGGGCTTAGCCCTCCATTAACCGAGATCGACTGAGTTAGGTTCCGCGGAGGCGATCCCATGCACATGTCCAATGAGCGCATGATCATTATCCTCGTTGTCGGCGCCATTGTTGGCTGGCTGATCGGCAAGGTGCTGCGCGGCAATGGTTTCGGGCTCGTCGGCGACGCCGCTATCGGAATCGTGGGGGCGCTCATCGGCGAATGGCTCTTGCCGCGCTTCAATTTCCACCTCTGGGGCGGCATGACCGGTATGATCATCGAGGCCGCGATCGGGGCGGTCATTCTTCTCGTCATTCTGCGCTCGGTCGGAGCGAGCGGCTGGGGCGGCGCACGCTAGGGGGATCATTCTCATGTTCAAGCATATTCTCATTCCAACCGACGGTTCCGACCTGTCGCGCAAGGCGGTCCTCTACGGGGTCCAGCTCGCCAAGGAATCGTCGGCGAAAGTCACGTCGATCACCGTGAGCGACCCGTACCGGGGCGCGACGATGGACTCGGTGATGATCCCGGCCGACGAGGACCTCTACGAAGAACAGGCGAACCTTTTCGCGCAGCGGGCGATGGAGCAGGTGAAAATGGCCGCCCAGGCCGCGGGCGTGCCGTGCGAGACGATCCGCGAGGTTCACGACCAGCCCTATCGCGCCATCGTCGACGCCGCGCATGCGCTGGGGTGCGATCTCATCGTCATGGCGTCACACGGACGGCGTGGGCTCTCGGCGCTCCTGCTCGGCAGCGAAACGGCGAAGGTGCTCACCCATTCGACCATTCCGGTGCTCGTCTACCGGTGATGTCCCGAAAACCCGGCTTCAGAGCCGCTCGACCCGCAAGACCGATCCGTTCTCGACCGCGACCACTCTGACCTTTGCTCCCGCCGGGCAATCGTCGCCTCGGACCCGCCAGGAACTGTCGCCGACCCGGATGCGGCCATAGCCGTGCGCGATCGCCTGTTCGAGAAGAAAATTGGAGCCGATCAACGCATGCGCGCGGCTCTGCGGCAAGGGGCCGGGGCTCACGAAAAACGACCCGTAGGCGTCGCGCCCGATCATGACGAGCGCGACCACCAGAGCGCCGAACAGGAGCAGTTGCGTGGTGAGATCGAGCGCGACGAAATAGCCGATCGCGCCGACGATCGCCGCCGCCGCGCCGATGAAGATGAGGAACGCGCCCGGAGCGACCGTCTCCGCGACGCAGACGATCAGTCCTCCGGCGAGCCAGAGGAGCGCTGCAAGGTGGCCGTGGGCAAGCGAATCCAGCAAGAGAACCTCGCTTCTCACCCGTCCCAGGGCTGGCGCCCCGAGGGCGGCGGGCTCGCCTCGACCGGCGCTGCCGCAGGCGCATCGGGAACGCCGCCGCGCCGGCGGGCGCTCAGCGCCGTCTCGCTCGCCGCCGTTTCGCCAAACGCGCTTGCGGCGATCTGGGCGACGCCGCCGAGCGTTCCTGCAAGCGAGGCAAGCTCCATCGGGACGATGAACACTTTCTGGTTCGGCGCCTGGGCGAGCGCCTGCAAGGCGCGGACGTATTTGTCGGCGACGAGATAGTTGATCGCCGCGGGATCGCCCTGCGCCGTCGCCTCGCTGACAAGGCGGGTCGCCGTCGCTTCGGCTTGAGCCGAGCGCTCGCGCGCTTCCGCCGCGCGGAACGCCGCCTCGCGCTGCCCCTCGGCCTCCAGCACCACTGCGGCCTTGCGCCCTTCGGCGCGGGTGATTTCCGCTTGTCGCTGCCCTTCCGCCTCGAGGATCATCGCGCGCTTCTCACGCTCGGCCTTCATCTGCCTCGCCATGGAATCGACGAGATCCTTCGGCGGCTCGATGTCCTTGATCTCGATCCGAGTCACTTTCACACCCCACGTCTCCGACGCGGCGTCGATCACGCCCAGGAGACGCGCGTTGATGTCGTCGCGATGCGACAGGAGCTGATCGAGGTCCATCGAGCCCATGACGGTGCGGATATTGGTCATCACCAGATTTAGAAGCGCGAGCTCGAGATTGGCGACTTCGTAGGAAGCGCGGCGCACGTCGAGCACCTGATAGAACGCGACCCCGTCGACCGCGACGGTCGCATTGTCCTTGGTGATGATCTCCTGGCGCGGGACGTCGACGACCTGCTCCATCACATTGAGCTTGCGGCCGATCGAATCGACATAGGGAAAGATGAGGCCGAGCCCGGGCGTCAGCGTCTTGTGATATCTGCCGAACCGCTCGACCGTGTAGTTGAAGCCCTGCGGCACCTGGCGGACGCCCATGAGCACGGTGATGACGATGAATGCGACGACGACGATCGCAAAGACGCTGATCCCATCGACCATCAACCGATCTCCGTCGCCCTGGACCCACGCGTCAAATGTAATCGCCGCTCAAAGCCCGTGCAATTGAGCTGTTTCTCCCGGGAGCGCCGTCACTGGCGAGCGCCCACGCATCGCAGGGACCTCGCTTGCCGGCTCCTCAATCCGCAACAATGATCTCGACATCGCCCGCTGTCAGTTTCCGGTCCGCCGCCTGGGCCTCCTCGGCCCGGTCGATGCGGATGAGCGCGAGCGCCTCGCGGCCGGAGGAGGAGCCGAGCGCGCCGACCGCGAGCTCGCGATCGAGCACCGGGGTCCCGGGCGCGGGCGCATCGCCCGATAGTTTGACGCGCACGATCCGCTTGCGAGCCGTCCCGCGATGCTCCATGCGGGACACCACTTCCTGGCCGACGTAGCAGCCCTTGTCGAAATCGACCCCATGGAGACGGTCGAGATTGGCGTCGTGCGGGAAAGCGTCGGCATAGGCGAAATCGAGGCCCCCCTTGGGCGCAGCGACCGCGATGCGCAGGCCGTCATAGTCGGCGACGTGCTCCGTTCCGAGCGCCGCCGCGGCGGCGCGCGGCAGGATCGCGCGTGACCCTAAGCGGGCGTCGCGCGGGTCCTTGTAGAGAAGGCCTTCGGCGAGGCTCGGCTCATCATCGCCCCAAAATGCGGCGACCGCGCGCGCCGAGCTCTCATCGGCTATCGCGACCTTGGCCCTGAGCTTGTACAAGCTAAGCCGCTTCACGAGGTCGGCCGTCTGGGCCGCCGAGCAATCGAGGAGATAACGCGGCTCTTCCCCAGGCGCGCGCACGACGATCATGTCGAACAGGATCTTGCCCTGCGGGGTCAGAAGCGCCGCGTAACGGGCCTCGCCGGGTTCGAGCCGTTCGACGTCGTTCGTCAGAAGGCCCTGAAGGAGGGCGACCGCATCCGCGCCGCTCACCGAAACGACGCCGCGATCCTCAAGCCATGCGGCTTTCTTGTGCATGAAACGACTCCGGCCGCGCTTGCAAGGGCGCCAACCCTCAAATAGGCCACTTTCACGCCGCTGCAAGAAAGGGTTTTCATGCCGATGAGTTTCGATTGTGTGCTCCTCAACGGGACCGTGGTCAACCAGGACGGAATCGGCCTGCGCGACATTGGCGTCCGCGACGGACGCATCGCCGAGATCGGCGCGTTGGCCCATGCGCCGGCGGGCGAGCGCATCGATTGCCGCGGGCTTCATATTTTGCCGGGCGTGATCGATAGCCAAGTGCATTTCCGCGAGCCCGGCCTCGTTCACAAAGAGGATCTGGAGACGGGCTCGCGCGCCGCCGTGCTCGGCGGCGTCACGACCGTGTTCGAAATGCCCAACACCGATCCCCTGACGACGAGCGCCGAGGCGCTCGCCGACAAGCTGAAGCGCGCCAGGGGCCGCATGCATTGCGACTTCGCCTTCTGGGTCGGCGGCACCCATGACAATGTCGCAGACATTCCCGATCTCGAGCGGCTCAAGGGCGCGGCGGGCATCAAGGTGTTCATGGGCTCCTCGACCGGGCGCCTGCTCGTCGCCGACGACGAAGGCGTGCTGGCGATCCTGAAACGGACGCGCCGCCGCGCCGCGTTCCATAGCGAGGACGAGGCGCGCTTGAATGAGCGCAAGCCCCTGCGGGTCGCCGGCGATCCGGCTTCGCATCCAATCTGGCGCGACGAGATCGCCGCCTTGCGTTCAACCGAGCGGCTGATCCGCCTCGCGCGCGACGCGCGCGCGCAGGTGCATGTCCTGCACATCACGACGCGCGAGGAAATCGAGTTTCTGGCCAGCGCCAAGGACGTCGCAAGCTGCGAGGCGACACCGCATCACCTGACCCTCTCGGCCGAGGATTATGCGCGGCTTGGCACGCGCATCCAGATGAATCCGCCGGTGCGCGGGCCCGAGCATCGCGAAGCGATCTGGCGCGGCCTCGAACAGGGAATCGTCGACGTGCTCGGCTCCGATCATGCCCCGCATACGCTCGAGGAGAAGGGGAAGCCTTACCCCGAGAGCCCGTCGGGCATGACCGGCGTGCAAACGCTCGTTCCGATCATGCTCGACCACGTCAACGCCGGGCGCCTCAGCCTTCAGCGCTTCGTCGATCTGACCAGCGCCGGGCCGCAGCGCCTGTTCGGGCTCGTGGGCAAGGGCCGCATCGCATGCGGTTACGACGCCGATTTCACCATCGTCGACATGAAGCGCCGTGAGACGATGCGCGATTCCTGGATTGGCTCGCGCTCGCGCTGGACCCCGTATGACGGCCGCGCCGCGACGGGCTGGCCGGTCGGGACGATGGTGCGCGGGCGCCGCGTCATGTGGGAGGGCGAACTCACGGGGCCGTCGTCGGGTGAGGCGGCGCGGTTCTGCTGATGATCCGCCCGGCGGCACGACCGGGAGGCCGTCGATCGGATCGGGGACCGACGCGCAAATGACGGTCCTCGGCCGCCAGAGGCCACGCCGATGGGCCGCCGCTTAATCCTTGGGCGGCCTCGTCACTCTGAGCCAGGGCCGCGTTCCCTCGTGCGCCTCATCATGCGCGCTGCTCGGCTGGTAATGAAGGGGCGAGCCTGGCAGGCGCCCCGCTTTCAGGGCATGCACGGTCGGTTCGTTGGTGACTTCGAACGAGTCGAAACCGCACCGCAGCATGAGCGGGATCTCGTCGATCAGCACGTCGCCGGTCGCCCGCAACTCGCCCTGGAAGCCGCGCCGGTCGCGCAGGATGCGGGCGTAGGAGAAGGATCGGCCGTCGGCGAACTTGTCGAAGGCGAGCGCCACCAGCGGCCGTTCGGCAAGATCGGGCAAATGCGCCTGCGCGTCGGCGCCAGCCCCGACGGCGACCCCGACCGGCGCGGCCCGCGACGCCAGCGTCTCGCGCTCGGCGAGCCACCGTTTGAGCGACACGACGATCGCGCCATCCGCGGGAACCGGAACATCGTCGCCGAGAGGCACCCACTTGTCCTCGACGAAACCGTCACGCCGCCACAAGGCCATCAGATGCCCGATCCGGCGTAGAGCGGACCCAGATGGATGCCGCACTCGACCTTGCCGCGTCCGCGCCAACGGCCGGCCCGCTCGTCCTCGCCGGGCTTGACCGGGCTCGTGCAAGGCAGGCAGCCAATCGACGGAAAACCCTTGGCGACCAGAGGGTGCCGGGGCAAGCCGGCGTCGGCGATATATTTGAGCACGTCGCTTGCGCTCCAGCCGACCAGCGGGTTGATCTTGATCCGCTCGCCCTCGGCCTCGAACAGCGGGAGGGAGGAGCGCAGCTCGCTCTGAAAACCTTTCCGGCCGGTGATCCAGGCGTCGTAGCCTTCCATCGCCTCGGCAAGCGGACGGACCTTGCGAATATCGCAGCAACGGTCCGGATCGCTGGCGAAGAGAAACTTCTCAGGGTCCTCCTGCGTCACCGTCTCCGTCTTCGGTTCGGCGACAATGACGTTAGCGAGTCCGAGATGCGCGACGAGGTCGTCGCGATAGGCAAGCGTCTCCGGAAAGTGCTGGCCAGTGTCGACGAAGATGACGGGCGTCGCCTTGTCGATCTGCGCCACCATATGCAGGAGCGTCGCGGCGTCCGCGCCGAAGCTGGAAACGAGCGCGATCCGACCCGGATAGAGGTCCTCGATCGCGAGCCTCAGAAGCGAAGCGGCCTTGAGCTGCGCGAAGCGCATCTCGAGCCGCGAGGCGGCGATCTGGTCGCCGAACAGCTTGACGTCGTGGGCGCTCATCAAATGTCCGATCCAGCGCTTCGGTCGTAGAGCGCCTCCTTGAACGGCGCCATTCCGACGCGGCGGAGCGCGTCGAGGAACGTCTCGGACTCCTCCCGCCTCAACCCCATATAGGTGTCGACGATGGTTTCGATCGCCTCGACGACATTCTCGGAGCTGAAGCCGGGGCCGACAATCTGGCCGATCGCGGCTTGCTCGTCGCCGGAGCCGCCGAGCGTGATCTGATAGGTCTCCTCTCCCGCTCGCTCAAGTCCCAGAATGCCGATGTGGCCGACGTGATGGTGTCCGCAGGCGTTGATGCAGCCGGATATCTTGATCTTGAGCGGACCGATCTCTTTCGCTCGCGGGCCGTCGCCGAAGCGCTGCGCGATGCGCTGGGCCACAGGAATCGAGCGCGCCGTCGCCAGCGTGCAATAGTCGAGGCCGGGGCATGAAATGATGTCGCTGATTCCGCCTGCGTTCGGGGTCGAAAGGCCGACCGACGCCAGGCGGTCGTAGACCGCCGGCAGGTCGTCGAGGGCGATATGGGGCAGGATGAGGTTCTGCTCGTGCGACACGCGCACCTCGTCGTGCGAATAATCCTCGGCAAGGTCGGCGACCGCGTCCATCTGGTCGGCGCTCGCATCCCCCGGCGTCGCGCCGATCGCCTTCAGCGAGACGGTGACGACAACATAGCCCGGCGACTTGTGCGCCACGACATTGGAGGCGAAGAAGCTGGCGAAGCGCGAATCCTTCGCCTTCCGACGCTCCACCCGGTCGCTCACCGGCTTCTTGGCCTCAAGCTTCGGCGGGGCGAAGAAGGCGCGAAACCGCTCGAGCTCCTTGGTCGGAAGCGTGAGCGCCTTCGGATCGCGGGCGGCGAACTCCGACTCGATCTCCTCGCGCAGCGCCTCGAGGCCCTTCTCGTGCACGAGGATCTTGACGCGCGCCTTGAACTTGTTGTCGCGCCGGCCTTCCATATTGTAGACGCGCAGGATGGCCTCGACGTAGCCCAAGAGGTCGCGCTCGGGAAGGAAGTCGCGCACCTTGCGCGCGATCATGGGCGTGCGCCCAAGCCCTCCGCCGACATAGACGGTGAAACCGATCTCGCCCGCGTCGTTGCGCACGACCTGGAGGCCGATATCATGCGCCTGGATGACCGCCCGGTCGTGGGCGGCGCCGTTGACCGCGATCTTGAACTTGCGCGGCAGGAACGAGAATTCGGGGTGGAGCGACGACCATTGCCGCAAGATCTCGGCATAGGGGCGCGGATCGGCGATCTCGTCATGCGCGACGCCGGCGAAATGGTCGGCGGTCACGTTGCGGATGCAATTTCCCGAAGTCTGGATCGCGTGCATCTCGACGCTTGCGAGCTCGGCCAGCATGTCGGGCACGTTCTTCAGCGCGGGCCAATGGAACTGGAGATTCTGCCGCGTGGTGAAGTGGCCGTAGCCGCGGTCATAAGTCCGCGCGAGCTCGGCGAGCTTGCGCACCTGCCGGGAATTGAGAACGCCATAGGGTATGGCGATCCGCAGCATGTAGGAGTGGAGCTGCAGATAGACGCCGTTCATCAGGCGATGGGGGCGGAACTGGTCCTCGGTCAATTCGCCGCTGAGGCGGCGCGCCACTTGATCGCGGAATTGCTCGACGCGAGCGGCGACGAAGGCGGCGTCGAAATCGTCATAGTGATACATGGTCGGTCTCCGTCGCGACTTTCGGACCTGTATGCGGCGCCTGGCCTGACGCCTGTTTCCCGAGATCGCGTCTGATCGTCGGTCCAGCCGCGCGGATCACCTCGCGGAGGGCCTTCGGCGTGAGATGGCCGTTGCGCTCCTCGACCACGATCGCATAGGCGTCGACGACCACGTTGCTCGCCTCATCCTGCTTGGCGCGGCTGAGCGCGCTCGCCGTGGCCTGCGCATCCCGCAGCGCTACGGCTCGGTTGAAATCCTCGCTCCAACCGTCATCCGTTTGAAACACGACCACGCCATCCGTGAGCCGGTTGGCGGTGATGACATCGGGCATTCCGGCCTCATGGAAGGAAGTGGGCGGACGCTCGTGCGCCTGCAAGGGCTGCTAGCATATTTAACGGTGCAAATCTATGCGTCGCGAAGTCATGCATTTCACGCGTGTAGTTTCATTGGCCACGATTCTAAGAACGAGTTGTGCGCAACGGCGTCTTGACGTGGGGGCGGTCGTTTGAGAATGCCTCGAATCTAGCAATCACGATTGCGATCGGCGGCCTCCCGGCCGTACGCAGGGCGCGCCGCATGGTTTTTTCCTCCATTACGTTCTTGTTTTACTTCCTGCCTATTTTCCTGGCGCTTTATTTCATCACGCCCACGATCGTGGGGAAGAACGTCGTCACGCTCGTGTTTTCCTTGATCTTTTATGCCTGGGGCGAGCCGCGGTTCGTCTTCATTCTCCTTCTGTCGATCGCCTTCAATTTCTGCGCGGCCCTCGTGATCGATCGGCGGGAAGGATCATTCCGGCGGTTCGCGCTTGCGGTCGCGGTCGTCGGCAATCTCGCCATGCTCGGCGTCTTCAAATATGCCAATTTCATCACCGGCAATCTGACGGCGCTGTTCGGCCCGCTTGGCGCGCCATCCATCACCACCAACATCGCGCTTCCGCTCGGCATCTCGTTCTTCACCTTCCACTGTCTGTCCTATGTCATCGACGTCTACCGGCGCCGCTTCAGGGCCAACCGCAATCCGGTCGACATCGCCCTCTATATTTCGCTGTTCCCGCAATTGGTCGCTGGACCGATCGTTCGCTACAAGACCGTCGCCCGGCAGTTGGACGCTCGCAGATTCACCCTCGGGCGCGCCTCGGTCGGCGCTCGCATCTTCATCATCGGGCTCGCGCAAAAGGTGCTGGTGGCCGACGTCGTCGCGCCCCTGGTTCAGGTCGCGTTCGAGCAGGTTCCCCACCGGTCGCTCATCGAGGCGTGGATCGGCCTCATCGCCTATACGGTGCAGATCTATTTCGATTTCGCCGGCTATTCGAACATGGCGATCGGGCTCGGGATCGTCCTCGGCTTCACCTTCCCCCCCAACTTCCGCATGCCATATACGTCGCTTTCGATCACCGAGTTCTGGCGGCGCTGGCACATGTCGCTGTCCTCATGGCTGCGCGACTATCTTTATATTCCGCTCGGCGGCAACCGCGGGTCCAACGCACAGACCTACCGCAATCTCGTCATGGTGTTCCTGCTCTGCGGGCTCTGGCACGGCGCGAATTGGACATTTGTCTTGTGGGGCGCCTGGCACGGGGCGTTCCTCGTCATCGAGCGCCTAGGCTTGGGGTCGGCGCTCGCCCGGCTCGCGACGCCCGTTCGCTGGGGTTACGCGCTGCTCGCCGTCATGGGCGGCTGGGTGCTGTTCCGCGCGGCCGACCTCCCGGACGCGATCGGCTATTACGCGAGCCTTTTTGGGCGCAACGGGATCGCCGACATCAGCTTCGACATGCACGATGCTTTGAACGACCGCGCGATCATGACGCTCGTCATTGGCTGCGTTCTTGCGATTGCGCCACGGTGGCCCGCCAAATGGACCCCGCCACTCCTGGTGCGGGCCCCCGCTGACGTCGCGCTTACGTTCGCGCTGCTGATTTTTTCCATGATCACGGTCGCGGCCGGCGCCTACAGCCCGTTCCTGTATTTCCGCTTCTGAGCCGAACCCGACTCGCGCCCGCTTCACAGCATCGGCAGCGAGCGGGGGCGCGGCCCAAGCGGAAACGCTGCGTCGATCCGGGCAACTTCGGCCTCGCTCAGATGAAGCGCTCCGGCGCTGGCGTTCTCTTCAGCGTGCAGCGGGTTCGACGCCTTGGGGATCGCAAACAGCGACGGCCGCCGCGTCAGGAAGCGAAGCGCGACCTGCCGCGGCGTAGCGCCATGCCGCTCGGCGATCTCCATCAGCGCCCGCCCTCCCACGCTATTAGGCTGGGGAAATCCGCCGGCGTGACCGAATGGGCTATAGGCGACCACGGCGACGCCGTTCTTCTCGCACCATGGAATGACCGCGTGCTCGATCGCACGCTCGCGCAAGTGGTAGAGCACCTGATTGCAGACGGGCTTGCCCGCGCCCGCGACCTGGCTCAGTTCGTCAAGGTCGTCCACATCGAAATTGCTGACGCCCCAGGACCGGATCTTTCCGTCGGCGCGAAGCCGCTCGAAGGCGCCGACCGTATCGGCGAGAGGATGCGAGCCGCGCCAATGCAGGAGATAGCAATCGAGGCGATCCGTCTTGAGCCGCTTGAGAGAACCTTCGCACGCTCTGATCGTACCGGTTCGAGAGGCGTTGTGCGGCAGGACTTTGGAGACGAGAAACACCTCGTCGCGCCGGCCGGCGATCGCCTCGCCAACCAATGTCTCCGCCGCTCCCGAGCCATACATCTCCGCCGTGTCGATATGCGTCATCCCGAGATCGAGGCCGCGACGCAGCGCCGCGATCGCCCCTTTGGCGTCAGCCTGCTCGATATACCAGGTGCCCTGGCCGATGACGGCGACTTCGCGGCCCGGGGCGCCGAAAGGTCGCAGCTCCATCGGACGCGCCGCGCTCTTTGCGGGTTCAGGCGGCACGGCGCCTCGCGCTGACGCTAAACAATTGTATCATTTTACGTTTTAAAGTTGGAATATCATCGGGATTGCGGTTGGGTGGGCAGTTTCTGGTCGAAGACTGCCTTTTTGTCCACCCGATTCGCTCCGGCGTTCTTCAGATCCGTCTTGAGCGACGGCCCAGGAGGCCATCTGCCGACCGCGAGCGGCGCCGGCCTCTAGCACGGTCCAGAGCCCGCAGCAGACCGCCGCCACCGGCATGCCCGTGCCAAAGAAGGCTTTGGCGAACGCCACAGCCTTGGGCTGCATCTTGAGCGGATGGCCCAGAGAAGGGCCGTTCGCGCGGCCAGCACTGCCGCCGAATGCGGCGGCCTGCTAAGGTGTTCATTCGTGCGCCCCCTTGAGAGCAGACCGCAGCGGGCGAAGCGCAATGAAGCTCACGACCAAGATTTTGAGGGTGGTGGCCATCGGAGTCGCCGCTCTAGCCGCAATTCTGGCGACGGCGGCGAGCGCGCAGTCGCCTTCATGGCCGACGCCCCCCGCGCGGCAGACCGGGAGTCCCGCGGCGCCGGAGGCAGGAAGTCGGGCAGCGTCGCCGACCAAGAAGCTCTCGCCAGCCCGCCTCCGACAAATGCTCGCCTCGATCGCGCTCTACCCTGACGATCTCTTGGCCGACATCCTCATGGCCGCCACCTATCCGCTTGACGTCGTTGAGGGTGGGCGGTGGGTGCGAGACCCTCAAAACGCCGCGCTCAAGGGCGACCAGCTATTCGCGGCGCTGCAACAGAAACCATGGGACCCGAGCGTGAAGTCGCTTGCGCCCTTCCCGCAAATCTTGAAGACGCTGGACGCCAACATCGAATGGACCGAGCAGCTTGGCGAAGCCTACCTCGCTGACCCGGCCGCCGTCATGGATGCCGTCCAGGAGCTTCGCCGGCGGGCTCAATCCGGCAGGCTGCTCACGCCGCCGCCCGAGGCCGTGGGCGCGGAACAACCGCTCACGCCTGTCGAAGAGTCGATCACGATCGAGCCGTCGAGCCCAGAGGTCGTCTATGTCCCTATCTGCGATCCTTCATTCGTCTACGGTCCTTGGCCTTACCCCGACTACCCGCCCTTTTTCCCTGCCTTCGCTGGCGCGACGATTGGCGGATGCGGCTGGATCAGCGGCCCGCTCATCGCGCCGTTCTGGGGATGGGTGGTGCTGAACTTTTACACACGGCACATCGACATCGACCGCAACCGACTGGCGCTGTTTGACCGGGATCGTGACCGAGAGAAGGACCATGACCACGCACTGGTCGAGGAGTGGCGCCATGACCCCGCTCACAGGGGCAACGCGCCCTACCGCAATGCGGCGGTTAGCGCCCTCTTTGCGAGAGGAACGCTGGCGGCGAACGTCAATCCAAGTCTAAGTGGACGCTGGGCGGGGCCGCGTCGCCTCATGAGTCCCCTCCCAGTCACGCTGCCGCACGCGTGACGGGGCCCTGGGATCGAGGGCGCCCGACCGCAGTTTGATGGCGGTCGGTCATCAAGCGCCGGCGCCCAGCCAGGCTCTGAAGGTCCACAGCAGCGGCTCGAGGGCGTTGATCCAACTGGCGGCGAGGTCCCAGTCGGACAACCGTTCAATCGCGATGCGGAGAGGAGAATGCTGATCCAACGAGAAGCGCTCGGCCGGGTCCCATCGGCCGCAGTGGTGCCGCCGCCGGGCCGCGCGCAAGCCTCGCCATCGTTCGACGGCTTCGACGCCACTCAGCCCCCCGGCAACCGGAGATTTTTCCGGCCGCTCCTCGGCGCGCCGCCGTTTGACGCCAGGAGCGCCGGCGCGCAGCCGCTCACCGGGCAATCGTGGCAGACGCCTTCTGGAAACTTGGGAGCGGGCGCCGGTAGGGGCGGCCACTAAGCAATTCCCTGTCCGACCTCGCCGCTCGCCTGGGACTTTCCACTTAGCATCGGTTGAAACGGAGCAATCTGGCTTTAACCCCAATGCTGCGCGTTCCAGCCGACGCGGGTTCGCATCATGTGAGATCAAGCGTCCAGGTCTGCCCGACGAGATGATGGCCGAAGGAATGGTGCGGCGCTTCATCGACGAGCTGAAATCCGGCTGCTTGATAGATGCGCCGCGCGGCGACCAAAATGTCATTGGTCCACAAGGTGAGCTGGCGGTAGCCCAGCTCGCGCGCCCGCGCGATGCATGTTGCGGTGAGCGCGCGTCCAAGGCCCGCTCCCCGAGCGCAAGGCTCGACATAGAGCAGCCGAAGTTTCGCGATGGCGGGATCGTCGCTCTTCATGAGGAAAATCGAGCCAGCGATCACGCCGCCGCGTTCGGCTATCCAGCCGTCCTCGCGCGCGGGATCGAACCCGGCGACAAAGTCGCTCAGGATGCGGCTGGCGAGCCCCTCGTACGTCCAATCCCAGCCGTATTCTTCGTGATAGAGAGCCGCCTGGCGATGGATGATCCAGCCGATGTCGCCCGGCCGCAGCGGCCGGAGGCTGACGTGCGCGTCGCCTCCGCGACTCTCGATCGAGGCGCGGATATGCCGCATGGCGCCGATAAGCTGTTCCCGTCCGGCAGCATCGATCGGCATGAGAAGCGCGTCGACTTGCGCCCGGGCGCCGGCTTCCGCCGCGGCGAACGCATCGCGGCCCGCCGCGGTGAGCGATAAGAGCCGATGCTTGCGGTGGTCGGGGCTCATCCTGCTCCGCGCCAGTCCGCGAGCGCGGAAACGCGCCACGATGCGGCTCAGATGGGCCTTGTCCATCCTGAGCGCGCGACCGATCTCGGCGGCCGTCCGCCCGCGCTCGGGCGCCTGGGCGAGCTCGTAGAGAACCCGCGCCTCCGGCAGTGAAAGGTCGGTCGCCAGCAGACTCCGATTCAGAAGGCCGATCTCGCGGGTGTAGAACCGATTGAAGGAGCGCACCTCGTCGGTCAGCGTCATAGCTCCGGCCTCGATAGTGTTGTCTAAGACAACACTATCGTCGGAAAACCAATGACGCAATCGCCGAGGTCTCGAGCGTAACGGAGGGCGCAAACTCGCGCGGCCAAATCCGCAAGGGAAGCCGGTCCCTTTGCCGGAAAAATCGTCGGCTACTGACCGAGGGCGTTTTGCACCGCGCGCGCGATCCGCCCAACTCGCTGTTCGATAAGCGTCGGGGTCTCGCAAACGTAACTCGCCGTCTGATGGCGATCGTTGTAGACGCGAAGATCCCAAAGCAGCTTATCTCGACTTTCGTCGCCAGCCGGCGCTTGGCCATCGCCCTTCTGGTCTGACGATTTCTGAATGGTGTCGTTCTCCACGCGAATACGCGCCGCGAGCGCGTTCTGTTTACGGCCAAATCGATCCAAGCCGTCGATGATTTGGGTCCGTTGCTGCGACAAATCCTCGAACGCCGCCGTGAAGGCGCGCAGAAGCTTGGCGTTGGCGTCCGGACCGGCGCTCAGTTTGAAATCCGCGATCGCCCTCTCGACATCGGCGATGGGAACCCGCCGCTGCGCCATCTGGGCTTTGAGATCGGCCACATTGCTCTCGTCGCGCCAGCTCTGAGAGCCGAGATCAAGCGGAGGCCCGGCCCACACCGAGGCAAGCGAAAAAGTCGGCGATTTGATCTGCTCACAGGGCCAGTCTGGATCGATCTTCGCGCGGGGCTGAGCGAGCGCGTGAGGCGCGAAGAGCGCAACGATCACAACCGCGAGGACGGCGCGGACTGCAGCAGGCATTTGCGTTTCCTCTCAAGCGCAAGATAAGATTGGACGCATGGCCGATCAAGCCGGCGGACTCCAAGGGTCGTCTCGCTCTTGACCTCGTTCAGTGACAACACGCGTTCGCGCGAGGCACCTCTACGCGAATGCGAAGATCAGGGCGTAGCGCGATGACGCGCATGCTCGCCAGCGTCGCCGACGCCGCCGAGGCCGATCTCGTCGTCCAACTCGGCACCGACGTCGTCGACCTCAAGGATGCAAGAAAAGGCGCGCTTGGGGCCACCGACCTCGACAGCGCCGCCGAAGCCGTCAGGGCGGTCGGACGACGATGCGAGACGAGCGCCGCTCTCGGCGAACCGCCGTACGACGGAGAGCTGTCGCTCGCCGCCGCGCGCGCGTTGGCCAAGATGGGCGTCGACTACGTCAAGCTCGCCGTGGACGCTCCGACGCTCGATCGTTTGGGCGACTCTTTAAGCGCGCTCGCGCGCGACGTCGGCCTCGTCGGAATGATCTTGGCGGACGAAAATCCGGATTTCGCTCTCCTCGCCAGACTCTCGTCGCTCGGCTTCAGGGGCGCGATGCTCGACACCCACGACAAGACTCGCGGCCGCCTCACGGCGCATCTCGATGTCGTGCAGCTCAACCAATTCTGCTCCTTGTGCCGCTCTTTCAACTTGATGAGCGGCTTGGCGGGATCGCTTGAAGCGCCCGACATTCCGCGATTGTTGCTGGTTCGTCCGGACGTCCTCGGCTTCCGGGGCGCGCTCTGCCAGGCTCACGATCGGCGAAGCGCGATCGATCCGAAGGCCGTCGCTCTCATTCGTGACCTCATTCCGCGCGAAAGGCCGGACGCCGGCGCTTCGCCGAAGATCGATTGGCGTTTGCTGGCGCGCGGGATCATTGGCGGTCGGGACCGCGAGGGCGAGGGCGAGCTTGACCGGGTGTTCGTCCGCGACTTCGTCATCTCCGCCGCTATTGGCGCCTATGATTTCGAGCGGGGCGTCCATCAGCGAGTCGCCTTCGAGGTCGAGGCGCTGGTGCGGCGCGCCGCGACGCATTCGGACGATATGCGTTCGATCTTTTCCTATGACGTGATCCTCGACGCCATTCGTCTGGTGGTCGGGCGCGGCCATGTCGATTTTGTCGAAACGCTCGCGGAGGATGTCGCAGCGGTCCTGTTGCAGCACGCGGGGGTGCACAGCGTTCGCGTCAACGTCTGCAAGCTCGACGTGATCGAGGGCGAGGTCGGGATCGAAATCCGCCGCGAGCGCCCGGCGAGCTCGAGCGAGGTGCGGCCAGTCGGCATCCTCGACCGAGGCGCTTGAACACAGCGTCGTCGCGAGCGCGAAACGCCTCACACCAGCGTGCGCGCCAGGTCGAAGGCTTGGCGGAAGTCGAGGCGAAGCGGGCTCTTGCTCTCGGTCATCTGCTTGAAGAGCCCCGACTCGGTTCGATATTTGACGTTGCCGATTGCGAGAGCGCCGATTCCGAGCGCGCCATTCGGCCCGAGCGGCGCGCCATTCGCATGCGCGTCAACGCCCTCGACGCCGGGCGGCGGCACTGCGTTGACGTCGGCCGCGATCAGAAGTTTCGTAGCGTCGCCGACCTCCGCCGCGTCGAGGACGCGCACCCCCGCTTTCGCCGTGCACAGCACGACCTCCGTTGTCGCGAGAATCGTCGCTTTCTTCTCCCGCGTCGAACCGTCGGCGACGGCAAGGTTGACCCCGAATCTCTGATTGATCTCGGCGGCATGGCGCGCAGTGCGCTCGATTCCCTCACGACCCGCCAGGGTGACGGACGCTCCCTCGAGCGCGGCTATGACCGCGGACGCCGTTCCAACCACGCCGGTCGCGCCAAAGACCGAGACGGCGGCGCCTCGAAGCGCACGGCCCTTCTTTTCGCGCAACGTCTTCTCGACGACTGCGATCATCGCAGCCGCGGTCGTGAACGAACCGGAAGGATCAGCAAAGAGCGAGATCTCGAAGGGCTTGAAAAGCGCCTTGCCGGCCGCGTCGAGCATGTCGAGCGCAAGAAGCGCGTCCTTGCCGCCAATGAACACGCCGGTCCGCACCGCATCGCGCGGCGAGCGCGAGAACATGGCGTCTTGAACGAGCCCGGTGATCTCGTCGAGCGAAACATTGGTGTAGGCGGCCGTCGCGTCATAACCGGCGTCGACCGCCATATTGATGTCGAATGGGCTCATATGCGCGAGGGGCGTTATCATGTGCAGGATGTTTTTAGCCATCGTTCCTCTCAAGCGATCAAAGAGTTGAGACGTCCTGTGCTGCTCGGATCTCGGCGCCGTGATTCCGCGGCCCGCAGATTTTGATCTCCACCCCCGATTCGCCTTCGACGCGCCGCGCCAGAAATTCCGCACGGTCGGGGTCAGACGCGAACGCGAATCCGGTCGGCCCCCAGGAACTCTGACCGATTCCCTGCGCTCCAAGCGCCTTCAGTCGCGACGCGACGCGAGCCACCGATGAGCTGGCGAAACGGCCTCCGCCCTGAGCCGAGGCGAAATGATCGCCGACGATCTCCTGAACCCTCGCGACGCCGTCGCCGAACGCGCCCAGATCCTTCTCGGCGGCGCCGGCGAGAATTTGCATGAGCGTTCGGCGGCAAATCTCGCTCGCCGATTCGGCAAGAAACGGGGGCAGGCGCGCGAACGCCTCTCTCTCCGCTTCGCCATGCGCGCCTTCGACGCGCGGATCCAGGATCAAAAGAATACGCCAATCCGCCGGGAAGCTCAGATGCGCGACGACCGGCGGGACCTCGGTGTGCGGCCCCCGGCCCGCGTCGACCGCCAGGCCGCCTCGCTCGAACAACGCAACGCCGACGCCTGAGCGCGCGCCGCGGTCAAGCGAGCGCGCGTCCTCCCGCGCATCGAGCGGCATTTGCGCCAACCGGCGAAACGCGGTCGCGAGCGCGAGCGCCAGTTGAGTCCCGGAGCCTAGTCCCGCATGCGGAGGGATTGCGCTCGAAACCGTGATCTTCTTGGCCACCTTGAGGCCAAGGTCTTCTGCGACTCGCCGCGCGAGGCCAAGGGCCCGATCCCGCTCCTTGCCCAACACTTCGAGGCTCGCCGCTTCGCAAAGCTGAATGCGGGTCTCGAACCCGTCAATGGCGAGCCCGATCGATCCGAACCGACGACCAAGATCTCCGGCGAGATCGAGAAAGCCCAAATGCAGACGCGCCGCCGCCGTAACCTCAACGTCCTTCAACTGCGCGCCTCTTTTCCTCGACCCATTCGCCGTTTGCGGCTCGCCGTTCACCGGCACATTGCGCAACTTCCTTCGTCTTGCCAAGCGCGGGCAGCGCAGCGCCGTTGCGAGCGCCTGACCGGAATGTCCTTCTGCATGTCTTAACGTCGTGAGAGGAACTCGCGGCAAGGTTGCAGGCACTGGCCCAAAATGCGACATTTGCTTATCGTGGGATCGCAACAGGTTCGCTCGGAGACAAGAGAGCGATGCTTGAGATCATTCTAACGGTGTGCGCGCTGAACGCGCCGAGCCAGTGCGACGAACAGCGGCTGCAGTTCGCTTCGCAAGGCACGCTCATGCAATGCATGATGCAGGCGCCTCCCTACATCGCCCAATGGTCGGGCGAACACCCGGCTGAACGCGTCACGCGTTGGCGCTGCGTCTACCCCGGGCAAGCGGGGGAAAAGGTCTAGCCGCGCTTCGCCTCTGGAGATGCGAGAGAGCTCCACGCCGGAGGGACCGCGTCAGCTCAATGGTGAGCCGCTAATCGCCGTCCTTGTCGGGCCCGCGCGGCGGCGCAAGCGGCGTGAAATTGATGGTCTGGTTCTGCTGATTGTCCTGCTGCGGGTCGATCGGACCGCCAGCCGATGGATCGCCGCCACCTGTCGTGATGAGGGCTGATGGCGTAGCCTCTCGGGCGGTGGCCTGCGCTGCTCCGCCCTCGCCATTGCCAAAGTCCGCCGTACGGCCGCCCTGCGGCACTCCGTTGGCGCTCGCCCGAACCGCCGCCTCCGTCTTCTCGGCGAGGTGGGCGTTGTAAGGCACACGGTACGCGCGAGGCACGCCGGAGGGATAGTTGTCGTCGTCAACCGCCTCGACCCACAAGTGGATGGTCCCGGGATCCCCCTCGAGCGAATGTGGCTCAACAATCCGGGCGCCCAAAAGCCTGAATTTCGCTGGGAGGGGATCGGTTGACGACCAGCCGAGAAGGCCGCGGGTCGCGAAAAAGCTCACCGCATAAAATGCGCTCGTCATCACGATAAGGCCGGCCTTCACAGGCCAAGGGATCTTGGCGAAGACACAGATGACGAGCAGGAGGATGCCGAGCAACGCATAGGCGATCGACAACCAGATGATGACGTCGGTAAGGGTTGTCACAGCCGCTTCACGTAACCGGTTTTCGGGTCGAGATCGGCCCCGTTGTGGTGCACATTTCGAAACGTCTCCATGAGCGACTTCTGACGGCTGTTGACGTCGATCACTTTGCCATTTGCATCTAGAGTGAAGCGCACAGCGGTCTTCTCATCGCCGGTATGATTGACGAAGACCGTGTCGTCGAAAATGACTTGCGCGGTCGGATTGAGTTTCTGCACCTTCACCTTCGCCGGCACCGGGGCGCCAGTTGTCGCCAGAAAATGGCTGACGTTGACAGTGTATTCGCCGGCCACGATCCCCCGGATCGTCACGATTTCCTCGCGAATTGGCGAGGAGATCTTCTTGTTGTTGACGAGAATGAAATCGTTCGCCCCGCCGCGGTCGTCGCGGTCAAGCACCATGAATCCCGCCTCACGATGGCGATACCACGCGATGTTGCCGACCGGGTCCTGCACGAACAGGTCGAGGTCGTCAGGATTGTTGTCGGGCCAGTCCAGAGAGATGATGAACTCTGCTTTCGAATCGATCTTCCCGTCCTTCGCCTCGGGCGATATCGCCAGGAGAGCGAGAAAAAAGAGAAACGAGACCACTTGCAGCGCCTTGAACAACATGACGCTGAACGGATCGAATGGCTCTTCGCGCGGATAAAGGCCGAACTCGTCGATCATGAACGCATCGCAAGATCGTGGGCGCGCTCGAGCGCCGGAACGACGCGCGTCTCAGTCAGCGTGACGGCGTGCGAGAACACTTTCCCGGTCGCGGTGTCGAGCATGTAATATTGGATCTTCAAGAGGATCGAGCCGACGAGTCCG
>Ga0153954_1000673_pt1 | contig 24488 bp, 21 predicted proteins | sample TSFL038MetaG_FD_102277 | JGI IMG/M metagenome (GOLD analysis project Ga0153954, IMG submission 102277) | Attine ant fungus gardens microbial communities from Florida, USA - TSFL038 MetaG | ecosystem: Host-associated > Fungi > Mycelium > Unclassified | place: USA: Florida, Wekiwa Springs State... | reverse complement strand
GCCTCCCATTCGACTCCCTTACGCAGACCGCCGACGACGAGGATCCGCTCGGAGGGTGCTCCGGTCGAGTCGATGAGGCGGCCTTCGCGGTCGACATCGAGGCCGAGGCGCAGGTCGTCAGGCCTTCCTATGCCGGCGGCGAGGAGGCTCGCGACCATTCGCGGCGCCCGCCGGGTGACGTCGGCACCGGGTCCGCTGCAGTTGATCACGCGATCGACCTCGACCTCCTCGGCCCACTCTTGGCCGACCGCCCGCAGCGAAGCGCGGATGCCGTTGTCGGCCGCGTCGAGACCGACCACCGAGCAGGAGTCGATCGTGAGCCTGCCCTCGGCGCGGAGCGCATCGAAGCGATCGGCGACGTCCGGGGGCATACGGAAGCGGTGTACATCCCAGAGCCGCTGCAGGTTGACGAGGAAGCGCTGCTTCTCGGCGATCCGTAGCGAGCGCCAGAGCTCGGGAGTCGCACCGCGGAGCGAATCGAGCACGTCCCGCCAGTCGCACCCGCGCTCGCCGGCCCGACCGACCTGCTCGATCAGCGCGGTGAGGACGGGTTCCAAGGCGCCCGACTCGCGGGGCACCGTGAAGGGCTCGATCCGGGTCGGGTCACGCCGGTGCCGCCGCGGCACACTGCCGTGGCGGGAGACCGCCCGCACATCAGGGCCACGCGCGTCGCGGGTGAGGCTGAGCGCGACGTCGACCATCGTCAGGCCGGTCCCGATCACCAACACCGAACGATCGCCACGGGCAGCCTCGAGGGCACCGGCGGCCCAAGGATCGCGAACGTAGAGACCGGCCACCGCGAGCTCCTCCGGCACCGGGACCGGATCGCGTCCCGGGAGGTTGCCGATCGCCAGCACGACGGCATCGGCCTCGATTCGCTCGCCGCCGGCCAGGCTCAGCTCGAGCCTCCTCGACAGGTCCTCCGGTTCCGCCAGCGAGAGAACCTCACCGCGGAGGCGGCACAGCCGCACGCCAGGCGCGGCACCGGCCTCCGTCTGCTCGAGGAGCTCGGCCAGATAACTGCCGTACAGGCCACGCGGCAGGAAATCGGCGCCGGAGCACGGACTCTCGCGCCCAAGGAGCCAGTCATGGAAATGGGCCGGATCCCCCGCCAAAGCCCCCATGCGCTCGGCCGGGACGTTCAGGAGGTGGAGCGGGTCGTCGGTGCCATAGGCGAGGCCGGGCCCAAAGTTCCCGTCGCGATCGAGCAGGATCACCTCCCGTGGTCCCTGGGCCGCTCGCATCAGGTGTACGGCGGTGATCGTCCCGGCGGCGCCGCCGCCGATGACGACGATCTTCGGATCGCCCTCGGTCGGGTGCTCGGGTGAGCTCATGTCGCGTCGTGTTCGCGGTGCAGCGCCAGCCAGTCCGCGACACCGCCGTCGCGGACCTGGATGACCCGCTCCGCCCCCAGTCCGGCGAGCCTGCTTGCGGCGATCGCCGCCCGTTGCCCGGAGCCGCAGATCGTTGCGATCGGCAATGCCGGGTCAAGCTCGACGGGAAAGGTGCCGAGCTCCTGCCAGGGACGATTGACCGACCCCGGCAGGTGGCCTGCTTCCCATTCCGCCGGTTCACGGACGTCCAGGATCTGCAGGCCCGAAAGGCCCTCGATCAGGCCGTCAAGCTCGGCGACGCCGACTCGCTCGAGCTCGGTCGTCGGCAGGTCGGCATCGGTCCAGGCCGCGAAGCCACCGGCGAGGACGGCGGTGACCTGCTCGACGGCGACCGCTGCGGCGAGCCTTGCCGCGGCACGGGCTTCCTCGGCATCGTCGCCGACCAGGACGATCTGCCGGCCTGGCTCGGCGAGCGCAACGAAACGGGTGCCGAACCCCGGCCGGGTGACGGGGAGCGAGGTCGCACCGACCACGTGGCCGGCGGCGAACGCTCCGTGGTTGCGGACATCGACGATCAACGCCCCCGCCTGGCGGAGCCCCTCGACGTCGCCGGCGTCGAGCGCCGGAGCGTCGAGTTCGGAGGTGTACCGGGAAGAGAGGTTGGCCTCGACGATTGCCGCCGCGTTCGCCGGCGGCGGTCCGAGACGAGACAGCATCCGCTCCACGAACGCTCCCTCGTCGTCGATCGCCAGCAGCTGGTTGTGGCGGCGCTCGAAGCCGATCGTCGAGACGCTGCGGAGGTCCAGGTCCGGGCCGCCGCACATTGACCCGCCGATATGGCCGGGCCAGACCTCGACCTCGCCGCCAAGAGCGAGCAGACGCTCACGGAGCGAGTGGAAGATCTGGCGCGCCCCTTCGGGGGCGTCGATCGCGAGGTCCGGTCGGGCGACTTCGTTGACCAGCAGCGAGTCGCCGCTCAGCACCGCCCAGGGATCGCCGTCGCCGCTCGAAAGCGTGAACGCCGTGTGCTCGGGACGGTGCCCGGGCGTGTGGAGGGCGCGGATCGAGAGGCCGCCGAGCCGCCATCGATCGCCGTCCTCGAACGGTTCGTGGGAATAGCCGGCCCGCGCCTCCCGGTGGATGTGGATCGTGGCCCCGACGGCCGCGGCAAGGCGGCCGTGGCCGGACACGTGATCGGCGTGGTTGTGGGTCTCGAAGACGTCGACGATCCGCACCCCGAGGTAGGCAGCGAGCTCGAGGTAGACCTCGATGTCGAGGCGCGGGTCGACCACCGCGGCGACGCCGGCCTTCTCGTCGCCGATGACGTAGGACGCGCAGCCGAGATCCTCGTGAAGGACCTGACGGAGGATCAACTCGCACCTCCCACCGGGGCGCCGGGGGTCCAGGCGGCTAGGGACGCGCGCTCGGCGTCGAGGTAGGCGCCGATCCGCTCCTGGGCGTCGGCTGTCGCCGCCACCCGGCGCGGAGGGTTGGGTGCCTCGACGATTCCCATGATCGTTTCCGCCACCTCCTCCGGCAAGTTCGGCTGTGAGCCGTCGACCGCGCCGAGTAGGCGGCGCGTCGCCCCGGCGCTGACCTCGTAGTCGGCTAGCTCGCGTGGCGCCGACCACAGGGAGGAGCCGGCCCAGTCGGTGCGCACGCCCCCCGGCTCGATGATCGTCAGTCGCACGCCGAGCGGGTCGATCTCCGCGTGCAGGGCCTCGGAAAGCCCCTCGAGCGCGAACTTGCTCGCCGCGTAGTAGCCGACGCCGGGGGCCGCCACCCGGCCGCTGAGCGAGGACACCTGAAGGACGTGGCCGGAACGCTGCCCGCGCAGCACCGGCAGGGCCGCCTCCAACAGGTTCGCGACGCCCCAGAAGTTGACCTCGAACAGCTCCCTCGCCTGGTCCGTCGCGGTCTCCTCGACCGCGCCGACCAAGCCGACGCCGGCGACGTTTGCGACCACATCGAGGTGCCCGAAAGCATCGTGCGCGGTCGCCACCGCACCGGCACAGTCGGCCGGACTGGTCACGTCGAGACGAACCGGCACCATGTCCGGCGCGACCTCGACGTCGCCCAGATCGCGATAACCGGCGACCACGGCGTCGCCGCGCTCGCGCGCCAGCTCCGCCAAGGCGCGTCCGATCCCCCGCGAGGCCCCGGTGATCAACCAGACCCGGGGCCGGCGCCCCGCCGGCGCATCGCCCGCAGCCTCCGGGCGACCCTCCGACGCCACTGGGCCGTCGTGGCCGCCAGGACCGCCAGCAGCACCGGTCCGAAACTCAACAGGGTCTCCTCCACCGGGATGCCGGCGATGTGTGCCGACGGGGGCATCGGCTTGGTCCTCGGTCACGCGTATCGCTCCTTAAATTGGACTAGACCAATCATCAATGGCGAGAAGCGTGCCAGGCGTCGCGAGCGGTGTCAAATCGGGAAGGCGCCGGACACCCATGCCATGATGCGCCGCATGTCGGGAGCTACCACACGAACGGCGCACAACTCCGGGAGGCGGACAGCGCCGCGCGAGCCGAAGTACTACCTGCTGAAGCGCGCGCTGATCGACGAGTTCATGCGCACGCATCCTCCTGGCCACGCGATCCCGCCGGAGCGGACGCTGGCAGAGAGCTTCCACACCTCACGGACGACCGTCCGGCAGGCGTTGCAGGAGCTGGTCGCCGAGGGTCGCCTCGAACGGTTCCAGGGGCGCGGAACCTTCGTCGCCAAGCCGAAGGTCTCGCAGGTGCTGCAGCTGACCTCGCACACCGAGGACATGCGAGCTCAAGGGTTGGAGCCGAGCTCACAACTGCTCGGGGTGGACGTGATCCCAGCCGATGCTCACCTCGCCGAGCTGCTGACGATCCGCCGCGGCATGCGGGTCGTACGGATCGAACGACTGCGCATGGCAAACGACGAGCCGATGGCGATCGAGGCCACCCACCTGGCGGAGAAACGGTTCCCGGGCCTGGCCTCGCAGTTCGCCGAGGGTTCCTCCCTCTACGAACTGCTCTCCGTCGAGTTCGGCGTCGACCTCCTCGATGCCGAAGAGACGATCGAGACCGCGGTCGCCGATCCGCTCGAGGCCGATCTCCTCGACACCGAGGTCGGGATGCCGCTGCTGATGCTCTCGCGACACAGCTTCGATCGCGACCAGCACCCGGTCGAGTGGGTCCGCTCGGTCTACCGCGGCGACCGCTACAAGCTGGTCGCCCGGCTACGCCGCCCCGCCTGACGCACGCCGTCAGCGATTTCTCATATGGTCTAGTCCAATTCCCGGCGCGTCCGACAAGGGCGAAGGAGAGTGGATGAGACAGATGCCCGAGGTGTCGAAGATGGCCACCGAGATGGCCGAGCAACCGACGGCGCTGGCCGCGCTGATCGAGCGGCGCGCCAAGATCGAAACCGCCGTCGCGGCTGTGGTGCCGCGCTCCTTGGCAGGGACGGTGCTCGTCGCCCGCGGCTCATCCGATCACGCGGCGGCCGGGGGCAGGTACCTACTGGAGATGGCCAGCGGTCGCCCGACCGCCCTGGGATCTCCCAGCATCTCCTCGCGCTACCAGGCAGACATCGACTTCAGCGGATACCTGGTGATCGCCCTGAGCCAGTCCGGACAGACACCAGAGATCTCCGCCTACCTCGAGCGCGCCCGGGCCACCGGCGGGGTCGGGATCGCGATCACCAACGACGCGAGCAGCCCGCTTGCCGAGGTGGCCGACCTGACCGTCGACCTGGCGACGGGTCCCGAGCGGGCGGTGCCGGCGACGAAGACGGTGACGGCGGAGATGCTGGCGCTGGTCATGGTCGCCGGCGCGCTCGGCCAGCGGTCTGTCGATCCGGCCTCGTTGGAGGAGCTTCCGGCGCAGGTCGGCGCCGTCCTCGCCGACCAGGGCCCGGCCGCGGCGGTGGCGGCGCAGTTGGCCGGATCCGAGCGCATCCTCACCGTCGCCCGCGGCATCCTGCAGGGCGCCGCGCTCGAGACGGCCCTGAAGATCGAGGAGATCACCGGCAAGATGGTCGCCTCCCACTCGGCGGCCGACTTCCTCCACGGACCGATCGCCATCGCCGATCCCGACCTGCCGGTGATCGCCCTGGACTCCGCCGGCCCGACGCACATCGACGTTGCCCGGCTGGTCGAGAAACTCCGCGGGCTCGGCTGCGCGGTGCACGTGGCCGGTCCCGACCCGGGCGCCGAGCTCCCCCTCCCAGCGGCCCCGGAGGCACTGGCGTCGATCCTTGCCGTCGTCCGCGGCCAGCAGATCGCCGGCTCGCTGGCTGTGTTGCTGGGCCTCGACCCTGATCGCCCGGCGGGGCTGAGCAAGGTGACGGTCACGTGAGCGACGCCGCGCTCGAGGTCGTGCTCGCCGCCCGGCACGTCCTCACTCCGGAGGGGATGGTGGGCCCGGGGTGGTTGTCGTTGAGCGGCGGCCGCATCGACGCGATCGGTTCCGGTCCCCCGCCGACGGATCGTCCGCGGATCGATCTTCGCGACCAGATCTGCGCGCCGGGCTTTGTCGACCTCCATGTCCACGGCGGGGCGGGCGCACAGGTCAACGCGGACACTGCCGCCGACGCCCGCGAGGCGGTCGGCCGGATCGCCGCTTTCCACCTCACCCACGGGACGACGGGCCTGCTGCCGACCACCGTCTCGGACACGCCCGAGCGGACGCTCGCCACCGTCGCCGGGGTCGTCGCGGCGATCGAGGACGAGGGTGCCGCACGGGTGCTGGGGGTACACCTCGAGGGGCCGTGGCTCGCCCCGGGACGGGCGGGCGCCCAGGACAGGACGGCCTTACGAGGGATCGACGAGGTCGAGGTCGACCGGTTGCTCGAGGCGACCCAGGGTCACCTGCGGATCGTCACCCTGGCCCCTGAGCTGCCCGGAGCCGAGCGGCTGATCGATCGCCTCGTCGCCGCGCAGGCAATCGTCTCGATCGGCCATACCGAGGCCGACTACGAGGTCGCGAAGGGGGCCGTCGAACGCGGCGCCCGTCACTTCACCCACCTCTTCAACGCGATGCCGCCGCTCTCCCATCGGCGACCCGGCCCGGTCGGCGTGGCCTTGACCGAGAGCGAGGTCGCGGCGGAGCTGATCGCGGACGGGCTCCACGTCCACCCGGCGATGTTGGCGATCGCCTTCGCCCAGAGCGAGCGGCCGATCCTGATCACCGACGCCTCGGCCGCGGCCGGTCTCCCCGAGGGCGCGATGGCGCGGCTCGGCCGGGTCGAGGTCATCGTCGCCGACGGTGCCGTGACGCTCGCCGGCGACCGGCGCACCCTGGCAGGCAGCGCCCTGACCATGGACGCGGCGGTCCGGACCATGGTCGAGCAGGCGGGCGTCGGCCTGCCTGAAGCGCTCGAGGCCGCCTCGACGACGCCGGCCGCGGCGATCGGTCGCCCGGACCTCGGACGCCTGCGCGAGGGCGCCGCAGCCGATCTGGTCGTCCTTGATGAGGACCTGGTGGTGGCCGCGACCCTGGTCGGCGGGCGGGCGCTCTACGACCGCGACGGCACCCTCACCGGGAGCGGGTCCGGAACCTGAGCGCGGCGAACCACTCCCGCCCGGCGGGAGCCGCGGCGAGGAAAGCGGCGCCGTCGAGGGCGCTCCCGGCCGGCTCGACGACGGGCGCGTCCGGAAGCCGGGCGCCGATCTTACCGACCACCAGGTCGCGGAAGCGACGGTCGAGCACCAGGCTTCCGAGGAGGGCGATCGGCGCCGAGCGGCCCGGCGCCGCCGTGGCCGCCTCGATCGTCTCGGCCAGGCGCGCCGCCGCGGTCTCGACGATCGTCGTCGCCGTGGCGCAGCCTCCCTGCCACTCGCGGATCACGGCCGGGGCGAATCCGGCCACGTCGCGCACCGGATGCTCGCGACGCAGCAGATGCCCCGGAATCTCCTCGACCGAGATCTCGAAGTGTCCGGCGGCGGCCTCCCGCAACGCGGTATCCGGGCCCCTTCCCTGCGCGGCCCGAAGCCCCGCGGCAAGACCCTCTCGGCCGATCCATCCGCCGCTGCCTTCGTCCCCGAGCAGAGGGCCCAGCCCGTCGGCCATTCTCGCCTCCCCGTCAGCCGCGATCCCCAGGGCGACGGCTCCGGTGCCGACGATCAGCACGGTTCCGGGCGCGCCGTCGAGGGCACCGGCGTGGGCCAGCACCAGGTCGCTCGTCAACTCCAGCCGCGCGACGGGCAATTGCACCCGCAGCTCGCGCTCGAGCTGCGCATGGAGGTCTGGATGGGCCAGGTAGCCGGCGACGCCGACGCAGGCCGCGTCGACCTCACGGGTCGGTGCGGGCAGCCGATCGAGCACCCGACTCAGGTCGGCCAGCACGCAACGGGTGTCGGCGGCCTCGCCCACCACCGCGCCGACGGGCGTCTCGACGCCGACCGGGGCCTCGCCAGGCGACCTGTACTCGGCGCGGATCGAGGTCTTGCCGACGTCGGCGACGACGATCGGCGTGCCGACCTCAATCGGCATGGCAGTGAGCAGCCTCCTCGGCGACGTCGAGGGCGGGGTTGCCGTCGAAGAAGCAGTGCGGTTTCAGCTCGAATCCGGCGTAGGCCATCGGCATCACCGGCCAGTCCTCGGGCCGGGTCACGTGGTGGGCGCCGAACGTGTACCAGACGACCAGATCGCTCTGCTCCAGTGGCGCGTCGCGTCGTGTCCAGTCGGGCAGACCGGCCCCGCCGGGGTGCTGATTGGGATAGTCCCCGGCCGCGTAGAGCTCACGCGACCGGTAGGCCGTGCCCCAGAGGTGGCGGTCGATGAACCCCGCCCGTCCGAGTGCCGGGGCTCCCGGCCGGTAGAGGTGGAACGTGTTGTGCCCGGGGATCAGCGAGTAGGAGGCGGGCTGACCCAGAGAGTTGAGCGAATCGGTGTTGGCGACACGCCAATACCGGGCGCTCCGGGGTTCGATCTCACGCTGGGCCTGAAGCTCGGTCGTCAAGGCGGTGGTCTCCACCTTCCACGCGCCGCCGAAGTAGTTGACCTCGGGATCCTCGACCGTGCGGCTGTTGACCTCGAGCAGGGTATTGGCATCACCGTCGACCGCCATGTCGAGGCGCATGTTGAACCAATGTTGATGATTGGGCCCATAGAGTCCCTCGGCCAGCGCCGTGCCGTACTCCGGCCGCTCGCCGGGCGTGAAGGCGCCGGTCGACAGGATGCCGGTCAGCTTCGCCTCGAACTCGATGCGACCGTCCTGGTAGAGGTGCCAGAAGAAGCCGTAGTCGTAGTTGCCGACGGTGGTGAACGAGGAGATGACGAGGCGGCGACTGCGACGAGACTCGGGGACGCCGGTGCGTAGCGTCGTGTGCTTCCAGAGCAGCCCGTAGTCCTCCTCGTGCATGCAGATCGCGTTCGGCCTCTCGATCGGATTGCCGTCGTTGTCGTGCATGACCGTGTCGAAGTAGTAGATCTCGCCGAGGCAGTCGCAGCCCAGCCGCAGGCTGTTGACGCAACGGCCGATCCCGGCCTCACCCTGATCGAAGAGTTGCTTGCGAAAGTGGGTGACGGCGGGGTCGGCGTAGGGCACGAACATCTCCGACAGCGAGGCACGGTGCAGGACCCGTCGCGGTCGACCGCGGTCGACGTAGCCGACGTCGTGAAGGACCAACCCCTCGCGGACGTTGAAGCCGATCCGCAACCGCCACTTTTCCCACTCGACGAACCAGCCGTCGACGGTGAAGCTCGCACCCTGCGGCTGGGTAATCTCGACCGGACGCGTGGTCTGGCGGGGGCCGTCGGGATAGCTCGGCACGTTGTCCGGATCTTCCAGAGCCGCTTCGGTGAAGTTCCCGGCCGCGGTCGGGATCGAGGCGCCGCCATGATCCTCGACCCGGAGCACCTCCATCGTGTCGAGGTCGAAGTGGACGATCAGTCCCTCGACCGGACGCGCGTAGCCGTTGTCGCCCTCCCAGCCCCCGCCGGCCCCTGGGCCCGGGGCCCGCAACCAGGTGAGGGCGATCCCGCGCCGCTGCTGCGGGCCGTCGTCGGCATCCTGGTAACCGAGCGGCATGTGATCCAGCATCGCCAGGTCGAGATCGGTGACGCCGCGCCGTCGCATCGCCGCCTGCCACTCGGGATGCTCGCGCGCCAGCCGCTCGGCCTCGACCGACTCCTCGCGCATCACCGCGGGCTGCACCCCATGCGGTTCGTCCCGCGACACCACCACGCCGGCGTCGAGGTCGACGACAAGCTCGATCGTGCGCCGCTCGCCCTTGTCGCGGATGACGACCAACGCGCGGCGCGGCGGACGCGCCCCGCCCTGTTCCCAGCCCCGAAGCTCCGCCTTCTCCGGCTCGGACGGCAGGATGAAGACGATGCGCCAGCGCGTCGAGACGTCGCCCTCGGTCCGAGCGATCTCGGCGGCGCGGGCGATCTCCCCTCCGGTCAGGGGATCCAAGGGGTGGGTGGTCATTTCGAGTCCTCTTTTTCTAGATTGGTCTAGTCCAATATATCTAGCCGACGGCGAGGATCGCCTCGACCTCGATCAGGATGTCCTCCTCGACCAGCGAGGAGATCACCGAGGTGCTCGCCGGGCTGGAATCGCCGAAGTAGCCGCGGCGGATGTCGGCGTAGACGGGGACGTCGGCAGGGTTCGGGAGCCAGGCCATCAGCTTGACGACCTGGTCGAGCGTGGCGCCGGCGCCTGCGGCGACATCGCGTAGCTGGTCGAGGACGGCGCGCACCTGGACCTCGATCGTGCCCCGGCCGTCGTCCCCCGTCGGTGCCACGAGTCCCGACGTATAGACCAGCGAGAACTCGCCTGAGAGGCGAACCGCCTTTGATCCGTGCACGGGTTTCCCGGCCAGCTCGAACTGGGGAGAGGACTGATCGCTTATCGGGGAGATCTCGAACATGCACTCGTCTTTCGGTAGGAAGGTGGCGGGATAAGTGGACTAGACCATTCTAGGACGAACCCCGCCGGTTGCTAGAGCGGCCTTTGCGAACATGAGACGGATGACGAGCTCTTCGGGTGATCTGGTCGCCGTGGTTCGCGCAGCCATCCCGTCGTTGCGCCCGAGTCAGCGGCGGGTAGCCGAGGCGATCGTGGAACGCCCCGCCTGGGTCGCGGAATCCTCGATCGAGACGGTGGCCGAGGCTTGCGAGACCAGCACCACGACCGTTTCGCGTCTCGCCCGGACGCTCGGCTTCTCGAACTACCGCGAGTTCCGCACCGCGCTCTGGCGGGCGGCGAGCGTCGAGATCGTCGCCGGCGGCCCGACGACGATCGGCGACATCGATCCAGCCGACTCGCTGGCCGAGGTGGTCGCCAAGATCGGCCAGACCGAGGCCCAGGCCGTGGCGGACACGGCGCGTGATCTCGATCTCGACCAGCTCGGCGGCGCGGTCGAGGCGCTCGCCGCGGCGCACCGGATCGACATCGACGGGATCGGCGCGAGCGGCCTCGTCGCCGCGGACCTCCACCAGAAGCTAAGCCGGATCGGCCTCACCGCGTCGGCCTGGACCGAGGCCCACGCGGCGGCCACCTCCGCCGCGCTGCTCGGCGCGACCGACGTGCTCGTCGCGATCTCCCACGGGGGTGAGACCGAGGAGCTGTTGACCGTCGTCGATGTCGCCCGCCGGGGTGGCGCCGTGGTGATCGCGGTCACTAACGTCGCCGGCTCGCCGCTTACGCGGGCCGCCGATCACGTGCTGGTGACGGCAGCCCGAGAGACCACTTTCCGCTCTGGCGCGACGGTCAGCCGGATCGCCCAGCTCGTCGTCGTTGACGCCCTCTTCGTCGGCGTCGCGATCCGCTCGTTTGATGCCTCGGTCGATTCGCTGCGTCGCACTAGAAGCGCGGTCGAGTCCCTGCGGAAACGCCGCTGATCGCACCTTGGCAAGTTTTTTGTCAAACTGCCTGTTATGGCAAATAACTTGCCGGCAACCGAGCGGGTCCGCGTCGGCGCCCCGGGGCTCAGCGAGATGAGCACCGAGGCCTTGGTCGGCGCGATGGTCTCCGACCTCGATGCCGTCCGCGACGGCCTGACGACCGCGACCGGTGCGTTGGTCGCCGCGATCGACCGGATCGCCGAGCGGATGGCTGCCGGCGGCCGCCTGATCTACGTCGGGGCGGGCACCTCCGGGCGGCTGGCCCAGCTGGACGCGGCCGAGTGCCCCCCGACCTTCGGCACCTCAGCGGACCTCGTCCAGGCCCTGCTGGCCGGCGGCTCGGAAGCATCTACCCGCGCGGTCGAGGCGGCGGAGGACGACGAGGAGGACGCGGTCGGGCAACTCTCCATGGTGAACCCCGGCGACGCCGATACGGTGCTTGGCATCACCGCGAGCGGCAGCACCCCGTTCGTGATCGCGGCGATGCGCGAGGCGCGACGACGGGGCGTGCTGACGGTCGGCATCTCCTGCAACCTGGCGGCGCCCCTGAGCGCGGAGGTCGACCTGCCGATCGAGGTGCCGGTCGGCGAGGAGCTTCTGTCGGGATCGACTCGGATGAAGTGCGGCACCGCGCAGAAGGTGCTGCTTAACACCGTTTCCACGATCGCGATGGTGCGGCTCGGGAAGACCTACGGCCGCCTGATGGTCGACGTCAGGCCGACCAACGCGAAGCTCGTCGAGCGGGCCTTACGGATCGTCGAATCGGTGACCGGCGCCGATCGATCCATCGCCGCGCGGGCATTCGAGGAGTCCGGCCATGACACCAAGGCCAGCATCGTCGCCATCTCCCGGTGCATCTCCCCCGAGGAGGCCAACGACCTGCTCGCCGCGGCGGGCGTGCGTCTCGACGCCGTCCTGGCGTGAACCGCCTGCTGGACGACCTCACCGGCGCCGGGGAGGTCGTCACCGATCGCGAGGTCCTGCTCTCGTTCCGGCACGATCAGGCGCCGGTCGATTTCGCCGCCGCCGGCATGCCCGCCGCGGTCGTGCGCCCGCGAACCACGGCAGAGGTCCAGGCCGCCGTGCGCGCGGCGGCCCGCAACCACGTACCGATCGTCCCGCGCGGCGCCGGGTCGGGGCTGAGCGGCGGCGCCAACGCGATCAACGGGTGCCTCGTCATCTCCCTGGACAAGATGGACCAGCTGCTCAAGCTCAACTCGGCGTCGCTTTTCGCCCGCGTCCAGGCAGGCCTCGTCAACGCGCGTCTTGGCGAGGCGGCGGCGGCCGCGGGCCTCCGCTACGCGCCAGATCCGGCGAGCTTCGAATTCTCGACGCTGGGCGGCAACATCGCCACCAACGCCGGCGGCCTCTGCTGCGTGAAGTACGGCGTCACTCGGGAGGCGCTGCTGGGGTTGAGGGTCGTCCTCGCCGACGGCAGCGCGGTCGAGCTCGGCGGCGCCACCCGCAAGGACGTCGTCGGCTACGACCTCGCCTCGCTCTTCTGCGGTTCGGAGGGAACGCTCGGGATCGTCACCGAGGCGACCCTGCGCCTCCTGCCGCAGCCCGCCTCGACCGCGACGATGGCGGCAGGCTTCGAGACGGTCGCCGCGGCCGGTTCCGCCGTGGCGCGGATCCGCGCCGGGTCGACGCCCTCTCTGCTGGAGCTGATGGACCGGGCGACGATCGAGGCGGTCGAGGGCTTCGCTCCCCAGGGGCTCGCGGAGACCGGCGCCCTGGTCTTCGCCCAGTCCGACCAGCCCGGCGCCGCGGCGCTGGCCGATGTCGATCGCATGGGCGTTTGGTGCGAAGAGGAGGGTGCGACGATCGTCGTCACCACCGACGAGGCCGCCGAGGGCAGGACGCTGATGAACGCTCGCCGGCTCGCCTTTCCGGCGCTCGAGCGGCTCGGGGCGGCGCTCCTCGACGATGTCTGCGTCCCGGTGGCGGCGATCCCTGAGCTGCTCGTCGGGATCGAGGCGATCGCCGACCGTACGGGGCTGACCATCGCCACCTTCGGTCATGCCGGGGACGGCAACATGCACCCGACGGTCATCTACGACGCTAGCGACCCATCCTCCACCGCCAAGGCGCGCGCGGCCTTCGGCGACGTCATCGCGCTGGCGCTGGCGCTCGGGGGCAGCGCCAGCGGCGAGCACGGGGTCGGTACTTTGAAGCGAGAGGCCGCGAAGACCCAACTGGGGGAGGCCCGGGAGCTTCACCTGAAGGTCAAGGAGGCCCTCGACCCGGCCGGGATCATGAACCCCGGCAAGGCGATCTGACGATTGTCCCCGCCGCGCCGGCCCGCCCTCTCTTGGTGAGTCAGGCGGCTTTCCTGATCCCGATCGGGATCGCGATCGGGATCCTCCTCGGCTCGGTCGGCGGCGGCGGATCGCTGATCGCGGTCCCAGTCCTCGTCTACGTCGGTGGCCAGAGCGTCCGCGTCGCGCAGGCGGGGGCGCTGGTCGTGATCATCGCTGCCGCCGCGATCGGCCTCGCCACCTACTTGCGCCAGGACGACGTCCGCTGGCGAGCCGGGTTGGCCTTCGGCGCCGCCGTCGGGGTCAGCTCCCTTGCCGGCTCGGTCCTGGCCCGTGGACTCGACCCGAACGTCCTCCTGCTGGCGTTCTGCCCGGTGATGGTCGCAGGAGCCGCGGCGATGCTGCGCGAACGCGACCGATCCGAGTCTGGCTTCAGGCCCTGGCGCCACGGGGTCAGCCGCCGCTCGGCGACCGAGGTGACGTCGCTCGGCATCGGTACCGGCTGGCTCACCGGCCTCTTCGGCGTCGGCGGGGGCTTCGTGATCGTGCCGGTGCTCGTGCTCGGACTCGGCTTCGCCGTGACCGAGGCGGTCGGCACCAGCCTGCTCGTGATCATCATGGGCTCCACGGTCGCCCTCGTCGACCGCTTGCATGGCGGCGCGATCGCATGGGGCGTAGTCACGCCGTTCGCGGCCTCTGCAGTGGTAGGCGTCGTGCTGGGCACCGCGTTGGGAGAGCGCGTCGACGGCCGCGGCCTGACCCGCTCCTTCGCCCTCCTCGTCTTCGCCACCGCGATCTACACGGCAACCAAGGCTCTCGTCGCACTCGTCCCCTGAGCCGGTGTCACCTCGGCAATCGCGTAACTCGCCCTCCTCGATCGAACTGAGCTAGTGGTCCATCCGCTTAATCCGTGACCTCATGCGCTGAGCACCTTTCCGGTGTAGGTCCACCGGAACGGCCTGGCGGTGAGGTTGTAGTGCTCGACGACACGCCACTTGGCGGCGTCGCCGCCCATCGCCCCGACCACGATCCGCCCCATGCCGTCGACCCCCAAGCTCGCCGTCTCGCAACACGCGTCGCTGTGCAGGTCCAGCGTCACCTCGCCGTCGCCGCCGCCGAACTTGCGGCACCGTCTTCGTCACCGAGACGGTGCAGCGCGATCCTCGGCGGAACCCGGGCATCGGCGGGCCGAGGTCGAGGCGGAGCTGTTACGCACGATCGGCGCCGTCGCTGGCTCTCCTCCATGACCGCGGCGTCGGGATGACCCGGGTGCGCCGGTTGCGATCGACGGCGAATCCGGAGATCGGACCCGGCATCACGGGTCGAGCGGCTCTTCAAGGCGCTCGACCGATTCCCGTCAGGCCCCGCTCGCAAGGCGGCCGGCCTGCTGACCCGGTGTCGGTTATCCGCCACCGGATTGGCGGCAAGCCCTCCGCCGGGCGCGGCGGCACTCGGCAAGACTGCCCGGGCAATCGCAACTGCCGTCCGTCCAAGGGGTCGAAATGCTCACCAAAGCGTCTCTGTTCATCGCGTCCTGTGCCCTCGCGGCGCTCCTCCTGCTGCCGGGGACGGCGGCGGCGAAGGTCTACTGCGTCGACACGACGCCCGCCGACCTCGCCAACAACAACTCGATCGACGCCTCCTGCGACACGGCGACGACGACGCTGACCAAAGGCCTCGAACTCGCCGAAATCAACCCCGGCACCGACTCTGTGCTTGTCGGTCCCGGCGACTACACGCTGCCCGCCAAGGCAAACGGGATCGAGGCGAACTACAACGAACCCGGGCAGATCGTCCACGTGCGCGGGATCGGCTCCCCGCACCTGACGATGGGCGGCACCACCGGCAGCGAGCGCGGGGTGTCGGTGATCGGCGCCGGCGGCACCACCGTCGAAGACCTGGCGCTGTCGATCCCCGCCAACGTCGACGGCAACTCGGACATCGGCTTCTTCATCGGCAGCAGCGTGAAGGACGGCGCGATCGCGCGCAACCTCGGCGTCGACGCCCCGGCCGCCAACAACTCGCAAGCGATCTCGCTGGGCCTGGCGAGGCTGGTCGAATCCCGGGTCACGATCCCGGCCGGGGCCAGCAACACCAGCTCTGGCGTCGCCGCCTCCAACGGCGATGCCTCCCTGGTCGGCGACGTGATCGAAGCCGACACCGCGATCAACACCAGCGGCAACGTGGTGACGATCGAACGCTCGCGTTTCAGCGCCTGGCACGGGACGGAAACCGATGGCGGCACGCTGGTCATGCGCGACTCCCTCGTCCGCCTGCAGCCGAAAAGCGGCGCGATCGGGGTGAAGCTCGCCAACGACAACAAAAGCAACTCGACGATCAAAGGCGTGCTCGACGGCGTCACGATCGTCGGCGGCGAAGGCTTCAGCTCGGTCGGAGTCCGCGTGCAGGCGAATCTGAACCTGGAGACGGCCGAAGCGACGATCGCCGACACCGTGATCAAGGGCCCGGCGAAAGCGCTGCAGGTGTGGTCAGACGCGGGCCGCCCGGCGACGGCAACGGTCAGCTACTCCAACTACGACCCGGCCCTGGTCGAGATCAACCAGAACCTCGACGGCACCGGCGCCGAAGGCACCTCGACCTACCTGCCGAACAACGTCACCAACCTGGCCCCGGGCTTCCTCGACCCGGGCGCGGGCGACTTCCGCCTGGCGGCGAGCTCGCCGCTGCTCGACCTGGGCGACCCGACCGCGCCGGCCGCCGGCGCGGTCGACCTCGCCGGCAACGCCCGGGCGCTTGCCGGCGTCTGCGGCGCCGCCCCGCGCCGCGACATCGGCGCCTACGAGTTCGCGCCGATCTGCACCGTGGATGGCGAAGGGGAATCCGGCCCGGGCGAGGGCACGGGCGGCGCTGGCGGCTCCGGCGGCGACGCGGACTCCGGCGCCGCCCCCGCCGGCGGTCCCACCTCCTCCCCCGGCGCGCCCGCCGCCCCGCTCCCGAACACCACGATCAAGTTCAAGCGCAAGCGCCTCGTCACCACCACCGGCAAGCCGGCCAAGGTCACCATCCGGTTCACCTCGACCGTCGCCGGCGCCACCTTCCGCTGCCGCGTCGACGCGAAGGCCCTCAAGCCCTGCCCGGCCGCCTTCACCACCCACCTACGCCCTGGCAAGCACCGGATCACCGCGGTCGCCGTCACCGCCGCCGGCGCCGATCCGACGCCGGCCACGGTCAAGCTCACGGTCGTGAGGAAGGCGGGGTGAGCCCCGCCCGCCGATGGTTCACGGAGAGCTACGCCTCCCGTCGTCCTCCAACCAACAGGTAGGAGGACGGTCCCATGAAGCCGCCGGGGGCGAGGTTGCAGCGCTCGCAGAGGGCGATCAGCTCGGCCCGCAGACGGTCTGGACGTGATCGGCGGCCTGCTCCTACACCGCTCTAGAATGCGAAACTGAGCGAGCGGCACGCTCGGCGTCGCCCTATCGCACCCAGGAGGTCGGCGGTTCGAATCCTCCTGGCTCCATTCTGAAGGGGCCTACACATTGGTGATTTGGTTTGCCTTCGAGTTCGAGCTGCGGCGCGCCGCCCGTCACGGCCTCGAGGCGCAGGTTCCCGTCGGTCGGTTCGCAGGAGGCGGAGGCCTGGACCAGGGTGATTTCGGGCGTCAGGCACCTTGCCGGAACGAGAGCGTGCCGATTTCACCCGTCCACGTTTCCGCCGCCGCGGCACCCGAGGCGAAGACGAGAAGCGCGGCGACCGCGGCGATCACGAGGACGGGGACGCGGAGGCTGCGGCGGCGTCTCATCGGGCGCACCCTAGCCCTTGAAACGGGGATCTCGATCAAACTGTCGATGTGGCTGGCCGCGAGCGCTCTGGGGATGGGCCTTGCGTCGTCGGCAGGGCTCGGGCTCCTACTCGGAGTCATCTCGGCGACGTTGGCGCCCTTGCCGCCGAGCAGGTCGCGCATCTCGCGGGAGCCTTCGGAAAAGTCGTATACCCACCTCATCGAGCCTCGATCATCCCTCCCCCGGACCCCTATCCTATGACCTCGAACTCACGACGGATCGCCTCGGTGTCGGCACCGAGATCGGGGATCGGACCGAGCTTCGGATCGCGGCCGAAGGTGACCGGCGGCAGCAGGACCTCGACCGGCCCGACCGGCGAATCGACCTCGCGCCATCGTCCCCGGGCCCGGAGTTGCTCGTGCTCGACAACTTCGCCCATGCCGCGCAGCTGCGCGTTGGCGATGTCGGCCCGCTCGAGGAGCCGGATCAGCTCCGCCGCGGTCAGGGTCCGCGTGGCGCCCGCGATCAGGGCGTCCAGGGCGGGTCGGTTGGCGACGCGCGCGTCGCCGTCCGCGAACCGATCGTCGGTCGCCAACGACGTGTCCCCGAGTACCACCCCACAAAAACGCGCCCACTCGCGGGAGTTCTGGACGGCGAAGAACACTTCTTTGTCGTCCCGCGTGGGATAGGGCCCGTAGGGCGCGATCGCGGCGTGGCTGGCGCCGGTCCGCGGCGGCGGCGAGCCACCGTAGCCGGCGTAGAGCAGCGGATAGCCGACCCACTCGGCGAGTGCCTCAAGCATGGAGACCTCGAGCGCCGCCCCCTTACCGGTGCGCTCGCGGTGGAGCAGCGCCGCCAGAATCCCGCTGTACGCGTACATCGCCGCGGCGATGTCGGCGACCGGGATCCCGACCTTCGCGGGGTGCTCCTCGGTGCCGGTCAGGGAAACGACGCCCGCCTCGCACTGGATGAGCAGGTCATAGGCCTTCTTGTCCCGATAGGGGCCGCTGTTGCCGTAGCCCGAGATTTCACAGGTGACCAATCGGGGGCGCGCCGCCCGCACCGCCTCCGCACCGAACCCGAGTCGGCCCATGCTCCCGGGCGCGAGGTTGTGCAGGAAGACGTCGGCCTCGTCGAGGAGGGCATCGAGGAGCTCCCGTCCATCGGCGGAGCGCAGGTCGAGCGCGACCGATTCCTTGGTCCGGTTGGCCCAGGCAAAGTGCGACGAGATGCCCTTGACCTTGGTGTCGTAGCCGCGGGCGAAATCGCCGCCGTCGGGTCGCTCGACCTTGATCACGCGGGCGCCGAGATCGGCGAGGTGACGCGAGGCCAGGGGCGCCGCGACCGCGTGCTCCACCGAGACGACGGTGACGCCATCGAGCGGCAGCCCGGCCTCCTCGGTCACGCGCCGCTCCCGTCACCACCCGGATCGAGCCAGGCCATGGTCCCGCGCAGTTCCTCGCCGGTGCGCTCGAGCAGGTTTCCCTGGGCGCGAGAGCGCAGCTTCGACAACTCGTCGGAGCCACCGTTGGCCGCCTCCATCCATTCGCGGGCGAAATCGCCGTCCTGGATCTGTCGCAGCACCTCCCGCATGTGCTCCCGGGCGGCTTCGTCGATGATGCTCCGACCACGCGTGTAGTCGCCGAACTCGGCGGTGTTGGAGATCGACTCGCGCATCCCCGCGAGCCCTTTCTCGTAGACGAGATCGACGATCAGTTTCAGCTCGTGCACGCACTCGTAGTAGGCCATCCTGGGGTCGTAGCCAGCCTCCACCAAGGTGTCGAAGCCGGCCTGCACGAGCGCCGACATCCCGCCGCAAAGCACTGCCTGCTCACCGAAGAGGTCGGTCTCGGTCTCGTCCTTGAAGCTCGTCTCGATGGTCCCGGCGCGATCGCACCCGATGCCCGCCGCGTAGGCGAGCGCCAGCTCACGCGCCGCGCCGCTGTGGTCCTGGTGGATCCCGATCAGTCCCGGCACCCCGAGCCCGGACTCGAACTGGCGCCGGACGAGGTGACCGGGGCCCTTCGGGGCGACGATGGTGACGTCGACGTCCGGGGGCGGCTCGACCAGGTCGTAGTGCACCGCGAATCCGCTCGCGAAGATGACCATGTTCCCCGCCTCTAGGCCAGGCGCGATCTCGTCCTTCCAGACCCCCGGTTGGACCTCGTCGGGCACCAGGACGACGATCAGGTCACCGGTGGCGGCGGCCTCCGCGGTCGGGAGCACCTTCAGGCCTTCCTGTTCGGCGAAGGCGGCCGATCGCGAGCCGGGCCGGAGGCCGACCACGACCTCGTACCCCGAGTCACGCAGGTTGAGGGCGTGCGCGTGCCCTTGCGAGCCGAAGCCCAGGACCGCGATCGTCTTGCCGTCGAGCGCCTTCGCGTCGGCGGTCGTCTGTGGATTGGTCATTCGTTACTCCTCTAGCCCAGGGTGAACGGGTCACGGGTCGCACCGCTGAGGTGGACCCATACAGCCTTCGTCTCGGTGAATTCCCGGACCGCGTCAGGTCCGCTCTCACGGCCGATGCCACTCATCTTCATGCCACCGAACGGGACGCCCGGATCCACCAACCGGTAGTCGTTGACGTAGACCGAGGCGGCGCGAAGCGCGTGGGCGACCCGATGGGCGCGGTCCACGCTCCTCGTCCAGACGGAGGCGCCCAGCCCGTAAGGGGTGCCGTTGGCGAGCCGGACGCCCTCGGACTCGTCCGCGATCCGGTTGAGCACGACGACGGGACCGAAGATCTCCTCCTCGACCACGGCCGAGTCCGGCCGGGCGCCGGTGACCACGGTCGGTTCGACGAAGAAGCCGCTCAAGTCCGCAGGGGCGCCGCCGCCGCAGCGGATCTCGGCCCCGTCGCGCCGGGCGCCGTCGACGTAGCCGAGCACGCGCTCGCGCTGGGCCGAGCTCGCCAGTGGCCCCATCTCGGTGGCCATGTCCCGGGGGTCGCCGAGGACGATGGTCCGCGCCCGCGCGCTCACCCGCTCCAACACCTCGTCGAAGACGTCCGCGTGCGCGTAGACCCGCGAGCCCGCAAGGCACGTCTGCCCGCCTGCGGCGAAGATGCCTGCGACGACGCCATTCGTCGCCGCGTCGAGGTCGGCGTCATCGAGGATCAACTGCGCCGACTTCCCACCCAGCTCCAGCGAGAGCCTCGCCAGGTGGCGGAGGCCGGCCTGGCCGACCTGGATCCCGACCGGCGTCGACCCAGTGAAGCTGACCTTGTCGACCCGCTCGTCCTCCACCAGCGCCTTGCCGGGGAGGACGCCGCTCCCGGTGACGACGTTGAAGACGCCAGGCGGGAACCCGGCCTCCTCGAACCGCCGCGCCAGCTCCAGCGCGGTGACCGGCGTCAGCTCCGAAGGCTTGAGGACGATCGTGCAGCCGGCGGCCAACGCCGGTGCGATCTTCCAGGCGGTGAGGAGGAGCGGCGAGTTCCAGGGGACGATCGCCCCCACCACGCCGACCGGTTCTTCGCGCGTGTAGGCGAAGTGATCGGGGCTCGCCGGGGAGAGCGAGCGTCCCGTGATCTTGTCGGCCAACCCCGAGAAGTAGTTGAACCACTCGGGCACGACCGCGGTCTGCCCGCCGATCTCGCGGAGCACCTTGCCGTTGTCACGGCTCTCGAGTTCGCCCAGCTCCACGGCGTCGCGCGCCAGCAGCTCGGCCAGCCTGCGCATCAAGGCGGCGCGTTCCCGGCCGCTCATCGAGCCCCAAGGGCCATCGTCGAACGCCCGGCGCGCCGCCCCGACCGCGGCGGCCACATCCGCCGCGCCGGCATCGGGGACCACTGCCCACGGTTCGCCGGTATATGGGTCGATGGACTCGAACTCCGAACCCTCGACGCCCTCGCGCCAGTCGCCGTCGACGTAGAGCCTGTAGCGGCTCGTCGAGCCGATGGTTGACAAGTTCATCCCTCCGTTCGGGCCGGGTTTCCAAGGGCCGCGGCGGCGCGCAGTTCGATCGCGCGCCGAACCTGCGGGGCGTCGACCATCTCGCCGTCGACGTCGATCGCCCCCGCATCGCCGCCGGCGCTCCCCCAGGCCGCCAGGATCCGCTCGGCCCACTCGACCGCGGACGGATCGGGCGCGAAGAGCCGCGCCACCGGCGGCACCTGGCAGGGATGGATGCACGCCTTCGCGCGCATCCCCGCCCGCCGGGCGATCTCGGCTTCGTGTTCGAGGCCCTCGACGTCCGTGTGGCGCGGGTAGACCCCGTCGATCGGCGCCGCCAGGCCGGCGCGACCCGAGGCCACCACGAGCGACCAACGGGCGGCGGCAAGCTCGAGCCCGCTCGCCGACAGGCCGAGACCGAGCTCGGCGGCGAGATCGAGGGAGCCCAGCATCAGGCGCTTCACCCGCGCGTCGGACGCGATCGCCGCGGTGTCCTCGATGCCTGCCGCGGACTCGATCAACGGGATCAGGGCGAGGTCGGTCGACGCCGTCCGGATCGCATCGCGATCGCTCTTCGGCACGACGACGGCGTCGGGCCGGACCGACTCCATCGCCTCCAGATCCTGCTCGGCGAACTCGGTCTTCATACCGTTCACTCGAACGGTGAGTGCCGGGCCCCCGGGCCCACGTTCGGCCAGGACGCGCGCGGCGGCGCCACGGGCTTCCTCCTTGGACCCGATCGGCACGGCGTCCTCCAGATCGAGGATCACGGCGTCCGCATCGCTCGCCAGGGCACCGCCGACCTTGCGCGCGTCGTGCGCGGGTACGAAGAGGAAGGTCCTGGCCGCCGTCACATCGACGTGTGCCGGCGTCATTGCTGCCCGTCCGGCGCCGACAGCCGCCAATAGGGTTCTTTGCCCCGCGAGTCCAGGTCCATGTCTTCGAGGCCTTTGAGGTTGATCGCCAGATGGGCGCGCATCGACTCCACCGCGGCATCGGGATCGCCGGCGATGATCGCGTCGGCGATCGCCCGGTGCTGTTCGTTGGCGAGCTCCCGCTGCGCCGGCAGGGCGCTGAGCACGCCCTCGATCATCGTCCGCACCATGTCGAGGATCAGCACCCAGAGTCGGTTGCGGGAGATCCTCCCGATCAACAGGTGAAACTCGACGTCGGCGTTGACGAACTCCTCCTCCGAGGCGGCAACGAGCACGTCGCACTGGCGACGCAGGTCGACGATGTCCTCGTCGTTCCGCAGGGTCGCCGCGGCGCGGGAGTTCTCGAGCTCGACGGTCTCCCGGACCGCGAACAGGTCTTCGGTGCTGATGTCTCGCATCAACACCGAGGTGAGGGTGCGCAGCAGCGCCCCCAACGCGGGCCGCTCGCTGACGAACATCCCCCGGCCGTGCCTGACGTCGATGACGCCGATGGCCTGCAGGGTGGCCAAAGGCTCCCGCACCGACGGCAGGCTGACCTGCAGGATCTCGGCCAACTCGCGCTGGGACGGCAGCTTGTCGCCGGGCGCGAGGTCGTTGGAGATCATCTCGCAGAGCCGCTCCATCACGAAGTCGGCGGCTGACTGTCGCTGGTGCGGCTGCAGGCTGGAGGGGGCGGCGCGCTCGGCGCTCACGAGGATGCGACCTCCTCGAGCACCGCGTCGAGCGCCCGCGACAGCACCTCGCCGAAGGCTTCAATCTCGCCCGCCTCGATCACGAACGGGGGTGAGATGTGGAGGGTGCGGCCCGATCCGATCAGCCTGGTCAGCATGCCCTCCTCATAACAGTGTCTGACGATCGCTTCGGCGATCTCGTTCGAGGCGACGTCGATCCCGGCCAGGAGACCCACCCCTCCCCGGACATCGTCGACGAGCTCGTGGTCGGCGACCGAGCGGACGGTGTCCCATAGCACCGGCTCGAGCTCGCGCACGCGCTCGACCAGTGACTCCCGCTCGAGGATGTCGAGGTTCACCAAGGCCGCACGGCAGGCAGTGTGATGTCCCGAGTAGGTAAGGCCATGGCGAAACAGGAGCTGACTGTCATCCTCCCAGAAGGGCTCCCAGACCTTGCGGCCGATAGCCGTCGCGCCCAACGGCAGATAGCCCGAGGTGATCCCCTTCGCCATCGTCATCAGGTCGGGTTCCAGTCCGTAGCGTCCGGCCGCGAACCACTCTCCGGTGCGCCCGAATCCGGTGATCACCTCGTCGACGACGAAGAGAACGTCGTTTTCGCGACAGATCTCCTGGGCTTCGATCAGGTAAGACGGAGCCGGAGGGATCACACCCCCGCCGCCCACCACGGGCTCGCAGAAGAACGCCGCGACCCGGTCGGCGCCGTGGCGCCGGATCGCCGCCCGCAGCGAGTCGATCTCGTTGGTCGCGACCAGGTCGACCTCGGTGAAGAGCGGCCCGTAACCCGACCGGTTCGCCTCGATGCCGGCGACCGAGGTGCCGAACAGGTGCAGCCCGTGGTAGCAGTTCTCGCGACTCAGGATGACCCGCTTCTCCGGGTAGCCGACCGCCCCCCAGTAGCGCAGCGCCAGCTTGCCGGCGGTCTCGACCGCATCCGAGCCTCCACTGCCGAAGAACACTTTCGCGTCGGGCATCGGCAGCAGCCCCTGGAGGCGAAGGGCCAACTCCTCCGCCGGCGGACTGGCGAACGCTCCGTAGGTGTTGTATGCCTCGAGGGTGCGGATCTGGTCGGCGACCGCGTCCGCGATCTCGGCGCGTCCGTGACCGACGTTGGCATACCAAAGGCTCGCGGGGAGGTCGAGGAGCCGGTTCCCCTCGCCGTCCCAGATGTAGGCGCCATCCCCGGCGACCCAGGACGTCAGGGACTTCTTGACCTTGGACATGTTCGCCTGCGGGTGCCAGAGCGCAGTCACTGCCTGCGAGTCCCTTTCCCCCGTACCGTTCGATTCACTATCTAGTTCATTCATGCATGACTCCTGGTGGCTCGGCCGATGGACCGCGCGGCGTGCGCGCGCGACGGCTTATCTGAAGGTTCTTGCGAAGGGCGCGAAGGCGCGGCCCGAGGGAGATGAGGCCGTCGGGCACCGTGATCAGGACCGCGAGCATCACCACCGCGAGGCCGATCTCCTGTAGCCCGGTCAGGGCGGTGCTCTGCTCGACCCGATTCAAGATCTCGCTGACGGTGGCGATCAACACCGTACCGAGGGCGGCGCCGAAGAGGCTGGTCCTGCCGCCGACGACCAGCATCGCAAGGGTCAGGAAGGTGAGTGAGATGTAGAAGCTTTCCGGCCCGAACACGCCGAGGAACTGGGCGTAGAGAAAGCCCGCCACGCCCGCAACGAAGGCGCTGATGACGAAGGCGATCGATCGATCCCGAACGAGACTTATCCCGCCCGCCATCGCCGCGTGCGGATCTTCCCGCGAGGCACGGAGGCGAAGCCCCAACGACGAACGCTGGAGGATCGCGGCGGC
>Ga0153954_1000672_pt1 | contig 24498 bp, 22 predicted proteins | sample TSFL038MetaG_FD_102277 | JGI IMG/M metagenome (GOLD analysis project Ga0153954, IMG submission 102277) | Attine ant fungus gardens microbial communities from Florida, USA - TSFL038 MetaG | ecosystem: Host-associated > Fungi > Mycelium > Unclassified | place: USA: Florida, Wekiwa Springs State... | reverse complement strand
ACGAGTCTTCGAGGCCCCATACGCAGCAACTTCGAGGCCCCATACGCAGCAACTTAAGAGATTGCAAAGTCGAGGATTTGCCGGATCAGGGTGGCCGGGTAGGAGCGCAGCGACGCCCCGGGATCTGGGACGTCGTCAACACCGGGGCGTCGCTGCGCTCCTACCCGGCCACCCCCATGGCCCATTGGCTTGCCGGGCGGGGTGGAAATCCGAAGTAAGCCTTAAGTTGCTGCGTATGGGGACGAGTCTTCGAGACCCGGGGATTGGCCTCGGCTTATCCCCGGGGCGTCGCTTCGCTCCTCCCCGACCACCCGCCTTTCCTGATTTCACTTGGCTAACCCTCATCCGGATGGCCTCTGAATGCGCGGCTCTGTTCGTTTGATTGGGAAGACATCCAGCTCACTGAGCGCACCTCACCCGAGGAACGGGTGAGCCGAGGGCCCGGCTCTGTTCGTTTGGTGCGGTGGGGTTTTTCCCGCCACCCGTTCGATTGAGCGCACCTCGCCTGTTCTCGATCTTTCCAATCCCAATCAGAAAGGAGTCCGACGATTTCCGCTACGAAGACTTCCGTCGCCTCCGGGCTCAATACTCCCTATGGCGGCAAGCTCGTCAACCTGTTGGTCGACGACGCGCGCGCCGCCGAAATGAAGGCCACCTCGAAAGATTACGCCAGCCTGACTCTGAACGAACGCGGCCTCTGCGATTTGGAGCTCCTGGCCGTCGGCGGTTTTTCACCTTTGCAAGGGTTTCTGGGTAAAGCGGACTACGAACGTGTCGTCGGCGAAATGCGACTGGCCAACGGCACGCTTTGGCCCTTGCCCGTCACGCTGCCGGTCACGCCCGGCAACGGGGTCTCGGAAGGCAAGCCACTCGCCCTTCGCGACGTTTACGGCAACCTCCTCGCCTTCCTCCACGTCGAAGAGATCTACGCCTACGACAAGGACGCCGAAGCCAAGGGGGCTTATGGGTCAACCGACGCCAAACATCCGTCCGTGGCGCATTTGAGCCGCCAGGCCGACCACTACGCCGCGGGTCGCCTGGAAGTGCTCCGCACTCCCCCTCACTACGACTTCGTCGACCTCCGTCGCACGCCGCAGCAGCTCCGCGATCATTTCGCCACGCTCGGTTGGACCAAGGTCGTCGCCTTCCAGACCAACACCCCCCTGCACCGCGCCGACGAAGAACTCACCAAGCGCGCGGCCCAGCAGATCGGTGGCGGACTCCTGATCCACCCCGTCGTGGGCATCACCAAGCCCGGCGATGTCGACCACTTCACCCGCGTTCGCTGCTATCGCGCTCTCGTTGACAACGACTATGAGCCCGGCTCGGTCGTCTTGAGCCTTCTGCCTCTGGCCTTGCGCATGGCCGGTCCTCGCGACGTGCTCCTGCACGCGATCATCCGCCGTAACCACGGCTGCACCCACTTCATCGTCGGCCGCGACCACGCCGGCCCCGGCGAGGACAGCGCCGGCAACCCCTTCTACGCCCCGTGCGCGGCGCAGGAGGCTATGGGCAAGCACTCGAAGGAAATCGGCATGGAAATGGTCGATTTCAAGCCGATGGTCTACCTGCCCGACGAGAACCGCTACGCGCCGATCGACGAGGTCCCCGCCGGGACCAAGACTGCGGATCTCTCGAGCACCCAGGTTCGCGAGAACTACCTGGCCAAGGGGCTCCCGCTCCCCGAGTGGTTCAGCCGACCCGCCGTCGCTGAGATCCTCAACGAGACCAACCCGCCCAGGTTCCGCCAAGGGCTCACCCTCTGGTTCACGGGACTTTCCGGATCCGGCAAGAGCACCGTCGCGCACGCGCTCGTCGAGCGCCTGGCTGAGTTCGGTCGCAACGTCTCGCTGCTCGACGGCGACGAGATCCGCACCCATCTCTCCAAAGGTCTCGGCTTCAGCAAGGAAGACCGCGACATCAACATCAACCGCGTCGGATACGTGGCCGGCCTCGTTGCCCAGCACGGCGGCACCACCCTCTGCTCGGTGATCAGCCCCTATCGCGAGACCCGGGACAACGCTCGCAAGGCGTCGAAGGGGAACTTCGTCGAGATCTTCTGCGACACGCCGATCGACGTCTGCGAACAGCGCGACGTCAAAGGCCTCTACGCCAAGGCCCACGCAGGTGAAATCAAAGGATTCACCGGAGTTGATGACCCCTACGAGGTCCCACTCAACCCCGAGGTGACCCTCGACACGAGCAAGCTCGCCGTGCAAGAGTGTGTCAATACGATCATCGACAAACTGATCGCCCTCGGCTACATCCTGCCCCACGGCCACATCGCCGAGTAACGCGATCCGATCAAAGCTCAAGATTGGCCACGGTTGCTTGCAGCCGCGGCCAACCGAACTCAGGCTTCTGGATTCGTCAACGAATCGGCAAGTCACTCCTCGATCACGAGGCGCGGAACCAGCCGGATCGGCTGAGGCAGATCCGCATCAGGCGGATTCGACCACCGAGTCAAAGACGCGGACGCTCGCCCAATTATCACGGTTCTCTTCGATGAACTTGAGATGCAAGGGTGCTTCTTGGTAAAGGTCGTGCGACGCCCTGGAATCGAAGACCACGTGCAGCGCCACGTGGAAGTCGCGTACGTTCACGGGGCGAGCGAGATCCGGCTCGAGTGTGCCGCAAGCAAAGAAGGCCACCCCAGGGTGAGATGACAGGTATGTCTTGCAGGCGGTGACCAGCTTCTGGATGCTCGCTTCGGAGGAATCTTTCAAGGAGAAGTACACGTTATGAGCTAGCATACGAACGTCTCTTGAGGAGTGAAGGATTTCGGGCCTAGGACCAAGATGCTAACACAGCATTCCGGACCAGGGTAGAGCGAGACCGTGGTCACTCCGCGGCAGCTTCAGGAAGAGATGGGACCGACTGGTCCCCAACCGGGACCGCGCTGAAATTAACCGTGCGCTCGACCACGTAGAGTGGCCGTGCACGCACCTGTTCGTAAATGCGGGTGACGTACTCGCCGAGCACCGCGATCCCCAGAGCATTCATCGCCCCGAAGAAACTGGAGACCATCGTGATCGAGGTCCAACCAGGGATCGCCAGCCCCGTGAACAGCTTGTGATAGAGCGTGAAACTCGCGAGTCCCAGAAACACGGCAAGCGAGAGCGAGCCGATGGCGTAGAACACCATGAGCGGGAACGACGAGAAGGAGAAAATCGCGCTTTTGGCCAGGCGCACCAGTCCGAACAGTGAGACGCGAGGCCGGTCGTCATAACGCTGACCGCGCTCGACCTCGACCCCGATCTGGCGGAAGCCGACCCAGCTTCGAAGCCCCGCGTAGTAGCGGTCGCGGTCGAGCAGACGAACGATTTCCCCGGCCACGCGACGGTCGATAAGCCCAAAGTTGCCGGCATCCGAGGGCATCGGGATGCGGGCAATCAGGTTCAAGACGCGATAGAACAGGTGAAAGAGCAGCCGCTTGGGCGCGCTCTCTTTGCGGGACGTCCGGATCGCGTAGACGACGTCGAAACCTTCACGCCACTTGTCGAGAAACCGGAGGATCGCGGCCGGGTCGTCCTGGAGGTCGGCGTCCATGACGACGATCACGTCGCCTCGGGCATGAGCAAGGCCCGCTTGAAGCGCGGCCTGATGGCCGAAGTTGCGCGAGAGATGCACCACCTTGAGCCGGGGATCGGCCGCCGCTAGCCGATCCAGCATCGCGCCGCTGCCATCACTCGAGCCGTCATCGACGAAGATCAGCTCTTCCTGCAACCCGCCGGCCGAGACCGCGGTCCGGATTCCCCGGGCGAGCGTTTCGAGGACCTCTTTCTCGTTGTAGACCGGGAGGACGATCGAAACGAGCGCGACGGCGTGGCGGCCTCCTGGCTCGGGCCCGGCGGTCTGACTCATCGCTTGAGAACTCCGACCAGCGAGAGTCCCGCCCCCAAGCCCGTGGTCCGAATCAAGCCGCGCTCGATCCGAGCCAGGGTGATCAAGGCGCGGTTCGTGGCTGGGGAAACTCGAGGAAACTCGGCGGAGCGACGCGTCCTTCCCAACCGCTCGAGCGTCCGCACCACGATGGCCGGCGGCAGCGTGAACGCATTCCAGGAAGAAAGCCAGTGAACCCGGAGCCCGGCCGCCTGGGCGTGTTCCCGCAAGAGCCGGCGTGAGTAGCGTCGATAGTGGCCAAGCATCCGATCCCAAGGCCCCAGCAAGGCCGGAATCGCGGGGACGGTCAGCAAGATCCCCCCTGCCTCGTCCAGGGTCGCCGCCGCGTTTCGCAACACCTGGACCGGATCGGCGACGTGCTCGATGACGTCGAGCAAAACAACCACGCGCGCAGGGCCATTCTCGAGCGGCCACGACTGTTCGAGGTCGAGCGTGCGGACGTCGGCAATGCCAAGTCCCTGACAATGAGCCACGGCCTCCGGCATCAAGTCGAACCCGGAAACATCGTAGCCGAGCTCGCGGTAGGCGAGCAGATTCGCTCCACCTCCGACTCCCCCCTCGACAAGCCTCGCGGGAGGAGGAAAGTGTTGGCGCAACAGTTCGAGAACAAGTTCGCGCTTCGCGACGTGCCACCAGTAGCCGCGCTCGACGGCAATCAGTTCCTCGAGGTGCTTCGGATCCATCGGCGAAGTTCGGCCCCCCCAGTCACCCGTGGGAGATCACTTGAATGCGGCGCCCACCGTCTCACGGATGATCTGAGCGTTGACGGGCTGAATCAAGCCACGCTCGGTGATGATCCCTGCGATCAGCGAAGCCGGAGTCACGTCGAACGCGGGGTTGTAAACCTTGACTCCCGCGGGGGCCGTCTGTCGCCCCATCCCGTGGGTAATCTCGCTGGGGTCACGCTGTTCGATCGGAATCGCCGAGCCATCGGCCAGCGACAAGTCGAAGGTACTCGACGGCGCCGCCACGTAAAACGGGATTCCATGGGCCTTGGCCAGGATCGCCACACCGTAGGTGCCGATCTTGTTGGCGGTGTCACCATTGGCGGCAATGCGGTCGGCTCCAACGACGACCATTTGAACTCTGCCTTCCTTCATCACCTGCGCCGCCATGTTGTCGCAGATCAAGGTGACGGGAACGTTCCTTCGCTGAAGCTCCCAGGCTGTCAGTCGCGCCCCTTGCAGCAAGGGCCGGGTTTCGTCGGCGAACACATGAACCTGTTTGCCTGCTTCGTGAGCCGCAAAAATGACGGCGAGGGCCGTGCCGTAGTCGGCCGTGGCCAGGCCTCCCGCGTTGCAGTGCGTGAGGATCCCGTGCCCCGGCTGCACGAGTTCGGCGCCAAACTTACCGATCGACCGGCACATGGCCTTATCTTCGGCCGAGATCTCATGAGCCTCGGTCAGAACACGCTCGAGGAGCGCCGATCCGTCGAGGTGGCCGGAGTTTTCAACCAGACGATCGATGCGATCGAGGGCCCAGAAGAGGTTCACCGCGGTCGGACGGCTGGTCCGGAGATAGGCCGTGGCCTCGCGAATCGCGTCCCTGACTTCGGCGGCGCTCTGCCCTCGGGCCTTCTGCCCACCGAGGACCGCGCCATAGCCCGCAGCGATCCCGATCGCGGGGGCACCGCGCACGCGGAGCGACCGGACCGCCTCCCAGACACTGGGCACGTCGTGACAGTCGATCCGGAGGAACTCCGTGGGGAGTCGCGTCTGATCGATCAGGCGGAGGAATCCTTCCTCCGCGCTGCCGACCCAATGGAGGGTTTCCAACGACACTTCGTCCCTACCTTGACTCACAGGTCGTCGTCCTCCTCGTCATCCTCTTCGTCATCCGACTCTTCGGGATCAACCCAGGCATAGAACTCCGAGTAGATCTCCCAGATGCTTCGGATCGCATGCTTGAGATCACCAGGCTTCACGGGAGGATGTTGTCCCGAGAACCCCGCCACCTCGGTGGCCACCTTCAGCAGTTCGACATTCTGACGGCGCATCTCGAGAAAGATCTGGCTCTGGGTATCGAGCTCGAGCGCCTCTTCCAAGGCCTCTTCAACCTCATGGGAATGGTCGTTTTCGTGATCATGACCATTGTCCAGCTCGTTCTCGCTCATCGCTATTTTCTCCAAAATCTTCTTGAGGCAGGAGGTTGATTCATTCGTTGCGACAGAGACTGAACCGGGGAGCCCAACCTAAGCATTCCACGGTGTGAATGGGAGTCCGAACGTCTCAGCTACGGCCCGATTCGTCACACGGCCCTGATCGATATTGACTCCTTCCGCAACGCCCGGGAGCGCTGCGGCCACTTGACGCCAGCCCTGCTTTGCGAGTTGAAGGACGTATGGCAGCGTGACGTTGCAGAGCGCGTAGGTGCTGGTCCGACCGACCGCGCCCGGCATGTTCGTCACGCAGTAATGGACGACGCCGTCCACGACATATGTTGGCTCCCGGTGAGTCGTGGGACGGCTTGTTTCGATACAACCGCCTTGATCGATGGCCACATCGACGACGACGGCACCCGGCTTCATCCGGCTCAGATCCTCACGCCGGACCAGCCGAGGCGCTCGGGCGCCCGTGACGAGAACAGCGCCGACGACCAGGTCGGCTCGCTCGAGCGTCTCGAGGATCATGTGTCGATCAGAATAAAGCGTGGTGACGTTAGACGGCATGATGTCGTCGAGGTAGCGAAGCCGGTCCAGGTTGACGTCGAGGATGCGCACGATGGCTCCCAGGCCGGCAGCGACCTTCGCGGCGTTGGCCCCCACGACCCCGCCGCCGAGGATGGCGACCTCTGCGGGAGCAACGCCCGGGACGCCGGCGAGGAGAATCCCCCGCCCTTCCTGGGGACGCTCCAGATACTTGGCCCCCTCTTGAATACTCATCCGACCCGCCACTTCGCTCATGGGAGTCAGGAGCGGCAACGTCCCCTTGACGTCGCGAATCGTCTCGTAGGCGATGGCCGTGATTCCGCTCTCCACGATGGCCCGAGTCAATGATTCATCGGCCGCGAAGTGAAAGTAGGTGAAGACGATCTGCCCCTTCCTCAGAAGCGGCCATTCCGACTCCTGCGGTTCCTTCACCTTGACGATCATGTCGGCTCGCGACCAAATCTGCTCGGCACGCGCGACGATCTCGGCTCCAGCGGCGGCATACTGCGCGTCGGCAATCCCGCTCCCATGGCCTGCGTTCGCTTCGACCAGAACTTTATGCCCCGCGGTGGTCAACTCCTCGGCACCAACGGGTAAAAGGGCAACCCTATACTCGTCGGCCTTAACCTCTTTGGGGACCCCAACGATCATCGGCTTTGCTCCTGAGCTCCGGCACACCACCGATTATCAGCGGAAAACTTGTGCCCTACTTCACTCGTTCTTCTGTCCACGCACACGATTGAACCAAGCCGGAGCAACACGCGTTGAGCGTCATCGACAATGATCTCGAGGCAATCGCCCGAACGACGCACTAAAAAACCAGTCGAGTCTCCGCAAGTTGGTTAATCTGCACTGATTTGCGATCACCCTTGATCATGAAGAGCGCATCGGTCAAGTTTGTCAAGTTTACGGACGGGATTCGGCTTGCCGTAAGAGTTGCCGATGGAGTGCTCCTCATTCGAGCAGAGCGGATTGCGCGAAGCAAGAGAAGCTGTCGACGTGTTCATCGCCCAGGATTTTTGCCAACGTTCAAGGCAAAACGACCCCGGGCTCGGTCTGAGCCGGGGTCGAGAATGATCGCTGGAAATCATCCCTTGGAGTGGAAGAGAGCGGCTTAGGAGAGGAACCACAAATCCACCCAAGATCGGTCGGTACGGCGAAGGGTCAAGCCTTGGGAAGCCGAGGCGGCTTCTCACGCGTCCCTTTCCAGTCGTCGTGCAGTTTTTTGAGCTCGTCGAGCGTCACTCCGCCATGGTCGTCGCCCGAGTTCCAGCGGTCCATGATCGCCTTGTGTCGCTCGCGCAGAATACCCTTCGGCAAAAACTTGCCGTGGAATTTTTTGAGCACCTTGAGGCGAGGATCGACAGGTTTCCGGGCCTCGGCCTCGGGTTTCGCCTCGGCCACCGGCTTAACCTCGGCCACGGCTTCCGCCTTCGTATCCTTGGCGCCTTCCTTTTTGGCCGGGGCCGTATCTTTCTTGGTGGCCGTGGCCGCATCTTTCGCCATCGAACTCTCCCTGACCTTCCTCAAACAAGGCGAGAAAAAAGTAGCGACCTCAGGGCGCACCCGAGGCCCTCTCAAGATGGATGCAGTTTAATCGAAGCCACCCCTTAATGGCAAGGATGGCTTTGCAGGGTCGCTTAGGGTTCAAGTCAACGACCACGGGTCACTTCAATCATTCACCCGCCGACTGAGCACGGACGACGACACGATCGACCTGGGGATTCGCACGCGCTACGACCTTATGCCAGGAGTGCCAGGCGCGGTCCAGTTCACGCACGTCCGCAAGACCGTAGTGCGTCCGCGTCGCCGTGTCCCAGCCCGAATGAAGTCCGTCATTGACGAACTTGAGGAACCGAGGTCGCCCCCCCATCTCGATCAGAAACCGCGAAATCGAGTACCCCTGCCCGTAGAAGCCCATCAGGTCGCTGGGATACTCCTCGACCCGAAACAATCGCGCCAAGGGCATGTCACCCCGCTTGGCCAGGAGATTGTCGGCGATCTGATCGTGGCGCCGGCGCTCGCGAAGATCTTCGCTCAGGAGCGAAGCCCCCTCGTCGGCCCAGCGGGGCATCGGCCCGCCGAAGTAGGCGGCGAAGATGGTATGCGTCACCTCGTGGGGAAGCGCAGAGGCCAGAATCCGATCGAGCCGCCCCTCCACCATCATGTTCTGATCCGAGACGCGTCCGCGGTGAAACCCGAACGAGGTCAGCCCCCCGGCCTCACCGCGGGTGAGCTTGACGCGGACCGGGCAAGGAGAAGACCAGGCCGGCAGCTCCTTCCCCAGCCACTGTTTCGCAATCGTTGCGCGGCAGGCCTCGGCATGCTCGGCAACACGCCTGGCCACCTCGGCTGTCGAGGCTTCGACCACGAAGTTGGTTGTCCTGTGTGAGGCCCCGGCCAGAAACGGCACGAGCACCCAAGCAAATCCTAACAGGCACCGACGCCTTGGCGCGGGGCGAACGCGATGAGCCTCCATGCTCTCAGCTCCTCCGTACGCATCGAATCCAAACGGAAGCGCCCTCCGGGCAACTTCCCGATCGAAAATCGGCGCCGTTTCAGGACCGTCGACTCGCAACGGCCCCTTCGGCTCGAGCGGCGGCGAACTTTAGCAAATCCCCAAGTTCATGTCGCCCCCGGAATATTGCGATTCGGGAACGGAGACCTTGGCCGATCGCGACCTGAGTAGGCCATGCCCTGGGTGGAGCCTCCCCGTTCCTTAAAGTACTCGCGACCCGGTCGACGAGTGGGCTAGCGCCGTCACTCCGGCACCGTTAGGGGGGACCGACAGGGGTAGCAGGCCGACCGATTCAATCGCGTCGACCACCCGGCGCGACGCTTCCGCCTCGAGAGAGCGGAGTGGAGCGGGAAGCATCCTGTCGAGGAGCCCACGGTGGCGGCACATCACTTCGAGGCAGGCCAGCATCGGCCCCAGTCCTGTGGCTCGGGCCAAGCGCGAAAATTGCGACTGAAGCCGGAAGGCTCGTTCCGCGTCCCCGCTTCGGGCTGCGTTCCAAAGGGCCACGGCAATTTCGGGAAAGGCGTTCGAAAGGCTGTTCACGAAGCCGTCGGATCCCAGCTCCGTCGATAAGCCGACGAGATCGTTGCCGTGCAAGTAGCTGAAGTTCTGCCGGCGCCGCTCTGCGACCGCCCAGTCGATCGAACGGTTCACCCCCGTCCAAACGTCCTTACAACCCACGATCCGAGGATGGTCCGCCAACTGCCGGAGCTGCGGAAACCCGAGTTGATTACAAACCCAGGGAGCGTTGTAAATCACCAACGGCCGAGCTAACCGGTCGGCAAGTGCGAGGAAGTAATCGACCACTTCAGCCCCGCTCATCGGCTGATACCAAGGAGGCAGCGCTGCATAGTATTCGTAAGGCAGGTCGTCGAAGTGCCGGGCATGGACCAAGGTTCGTTCGACCCCTTGATCCGAAATATTGAGAACGAGTGGCACGCGCCCGGCGGCCGATTCGGCCACGACCTCGGCGACCTGGCGTTGCCGGTCGTTCGGAATCATGTCGAAACGCGCGGTCGTCCCGAGCACCCAGAGCCCATGAACTCCAGCTCGGATCTGAAAGTCGACGAGCCGGGAAAGAGCGTCCGTGTCGATCATCTCCTCGGCGAGGAGCGGGGTCGGCAAGGGAGGCACGATACCATGGAGACGAGGCAGGACCATCGGCAGGCACTCCAGGGAAGGCGCTCGGACAGGTTGCATCGAGGAGATTGAGGGGGGTCTCGTTGCAATTAAGAACGGCACACCATTGTACCAAATTAGGCGAAACGCGGATCTCCTTCGACCCGACTGCCACAAAGCTGGCTTGGGGACGCGAGTCGACTTTGATCCGCGTCGCTCTCACTGATGCCAGGAGAGTTTGCTCCCGTATTCTGGGAGAGTTTGCTCCCGTTCATGAATTCCGTAGGTTAGGTACGATAGTAATATGACAAAGCCGTCTCGGGAACCAATTGTTCCAGGCAGCTTATCGAAACGCAACGCTTTTCGCTGTGGCAGTCCTCTTTCCCTCCCTCGCCGCCTGGGTTTCTCTTGGGACGGCGAAGCCCTGGATCCGAACCCTTCGAACTCGCGCAGAAATCTTTGATGCTCTGCCCCCCCCTTGGCCGATCCCTTAGCCTGGGGGCTGACGGAGCAAGCGCGGAACCCTCGCATCGAGACCCCCCACGCTCGATCTCGATCGCCTCAAAACAGGACACGGTTTCGGCCCAACTTAAGGTGAGCGGCCGATCTGCGTCCGGAGCGCACGGAGGAGGAAATCCGAATGGCCACCGCACGACTGCGCGTGTTCCCTCGCCCTGAGGAAGACACCCACGAAGAGGAACACACCCCCTCCATTCCCATTCGATTGGTTGATCTCTATCCTCTGCTCGCACAAGCCTACCGCGATAACTACGTCTGGCTGCGCGACTTCGAGGAAGACCAATTGCTGGTCACTAAAGATCTCTACGAAGTGATTCGTGCTTTTTCTAACTGTCGGCCGTCGGCTTAGTCAGGCAAGCCTGCTCAAAACCGAAGGCAATAAGTCGGACGCTTCTGCGGCGAATCCGAGAGATTGACCTTGTTGGGGACCGTTTCAGGTTCTACCCTAGGCAGGGTCGAATCCTGCCGCCCCTTTGTGCGGCCAGGGACTCTCGGACGATCGCTGATGAACACCCCTCATGCTCAAGACGCCTTTACCATTGAACTCCATGGTGAATTGACGCTGATTACAGCGACCCCAGCGCTCGAGAACCTGGAATTCGGTCTCGAGGAGCAGGCGGCCGCTCTCATCATCGAGCCCCTTCGCCATCAGGATAATCCGCTCGTTGTTTTCGACCTGAGCCGGGTCGATTATTTTGGGTCGATGTTTCTCGCCCTGCTCTTACGATGTTGGAAACTCGTCCAGGCGCGAGGCGGGATGATGGCACTGGCGGGTGTTTCCTCGCATGCTCGTGAATTGCTTCGCCTCACCTCGCTCGATATCGTCTGGCCGATCTATTCAACCCGAGGCGAAGCCATGGAAGCGCTATTGGCCGATTAAATGAAGACGAACGGCGCAGTCAGGATGGCCCGGATATCTCTCATCCGGTCTCGATGAAGCCACGCGCCCGGCCCGACAACGGAAGGTCGCACGAGTTGCTTTCTCAATGATGGAGTTTTCCGACCCGTTGACAGGGTTGAGAACGTGTTCGATGATGATAAGAGCCGTGTTTAGCCGGCCCTCTCTCCCCGTCCCCGCGGAGCACAATGTTCGCTGGAGCGAGCATGGGTATCTCTGACCGCGAATACTACCGGAACGAAACGAGTGGGTCGGGATGGTTGTCCGGGGTCGCCCCCGCGTGCAAAACGATCATCCTTATCAACGTGGTCGTTTACTTGCTCACCAACTCGAGCCAGGGCCCCAGCCCCGCGGCCGAGTTTCTCGAGGCGAGCAGTTCGGCTATTTTTCGCCAAGGGCACGTCTGGCAACTGCTCACCGCGACGTTCCTCCACGCCAGTTTCCGCCACATCCTCTGGAATATGCTCTTCCTCTGGTTCGTGGGCCGCGAAATGGAGTCGTTCTATGGAACGTTAAATTTCGTCGCACTTTATATCAGTGCCGCGGTGATCAGCACGCTGGGTTGGGCCCTGCTCGACTACTTCTCGAACCGACATCAGATCATGCTCGGCGCCTCGGGTGCCGTGATGGCGGTGGTCGTGCTCTACGCGCTTTATTATCCGCACAGGGAGCTGCTCCTCTTTTTTGTCCTCCCCGTGCAGATGTGGTTGATCGTGGGTCTCTACTTGGCTCATGATGCCTGGGAGCTCATGAGCGGAGCGGTCTCGGCAACGGCGGTGGCCTCCCACCTCACCGGTGCTGCCTACGGTTACCTTTACAAGCGTTACGACCTGAGATGGACACGGCTCGTCTCGGGCCGGGTCGGCCGTCCTCGGCTCCGTGTCATCATGCCCGAGCCTCGCGAAAAGCCATCAGCGCGACAGACCGGTGCGACCTGGTCTCCCAATCAGGCGGCCTCTCCCAAGCCCGCGGGAACTGCGGTCTTTCCCGAGGAACAACTCGACGCCCGGCTTGACGAAGTCCTCGCCAAGATCGCTCGCGAAGGGCGTTCGGGACTCACCGAGGAGGAGAACCGTGTCCTCCTCGAAGCGAGCCGACGGGCCCGGAATCGACGGAGCGACCGGATTTGAACCCTACCGCATCGCCCCCTCTGCAGATCCGTGACGCTCGGGCCGGTGACTGCGATACGATCGTTGCCTTCAACGCTCGGTTGGCCGAGGAGACGGAGGGGAAACGACTCGACCTCGCAACCTTGACCCGAGGAGTTACCCTGGCTCTCACGCACGAGAATCGGCTCCGGTACTGGGTCGCCGAGCTCGGATCGGGCGGGCCGATCGTGGGGCAAGCCGCCGTCAGCCTCGAATGGAGCGACTGGCGGAACGGCTGGCTTTGGTGGTTCCAAAGCGTGTACGTCCATCCCGATTTCCGCTCCCGAGGCGTCTTTCGCGCGCTCCATCAGCACATCAGGGATCTGGCGCGAGGCTCGGCCGATGTGATCGGGTTGCGACTCTACGTGGAAACCGAGAATCAACGAGCCCAGTCCACCTACGAGGCCCTCGGGATGCGTCCCGGAGGGTATCACGTCTACGAAGAATTATGGCTCGAGCGATTCAACGCCGCGCCTCTCGACGGGCACCACTGACCGTCATCCGATGCGCTCGCTATTCCGGCTTTCGGGACGGCTCGCTTGCGAGCGCCCCGTGCCAGATCCGGATGATTCCTTCATGGTCGCTGGTGGCCAGGGTCTTCCCCGTTGGCGAAAACGCGACCGCGTTGACGCGCTGGGAATGTCCTGAGAGAACCAACATGACTTGACCGGTCCCAGGATCGCAGAGCCGGACATTGGCATCACCGCATCCTGCGGCCAGGGTGCGGCCGTCCGGCGAAAACGCGAGCCCGAAGATCTCGGCGTCCGCCCCCTTGAACGAGGAGTTCTGGGTCCATGCCCCAACGTTCCAAAGGGTGATGTAACCCTTGTCATCACCCGAAGCGAATGTCGACCCGTCCGGCGAGAACGCCAGCGCCGCGTGTTTGTTCGGACAATGAATCGAGAAAATCTCCCGGCCACTCTCGACCCGAGTCCCCCGAATCGTCCGGTCGTCCCCCGACGAAATTAAGAAGGTCCCTCCCGGATCGAAGGCCAACGCGCGGACCGACCCCAGGTGCCGCTGGTGTTTCAAAACCATGTGGCCTCTGCTGACCTCCCAGACACGTACACTTTTGTCCGAACTGGCCGAGGCCAGATACCGCCCATCGGGTGAAAAGGCCAACGCACGCACCCGATCGGTGTGCCCTCGAAGCACGGCCAGAGGCTCGCCGTCGGGCAATCGCCAGAGCCGCACCGTTTTGTCGAACCCGGCGCTGGCCAGCACCTGTGTCTCCTTGCTCACGGCAACCGACGCGACGAGCGAATCATGTCCCTTCAGCACGCCGAGCGGTCGACCACTCCAGGCATCCCAAATTCTGATCACATGATCATCTCCAGACGAAATGATCGTGTTGCCGTCGGACGTATAAACAAGACCCCAGACCTCTCCGGAATGCCCAGGGATCATCGCAGTCGGCTCGGGCCCCTCGACGATGTGCCAGGCACGGATCCGACCGTCCTCGCCGCCGAAGATGATCGAGCGTTCGCCAGGTTCGAAGAGGATCCCTCCCATCCCGCGCAATGCATCGGGGAACTCGTCGACTTTTTTTCCCGAGGTCATGTTCCACAGGGTCAAAGGAGAATCGAGTCGACGGACAGCGAGCAAGAGACCTCGTGACGAAAGGGCTCCGTATTGGAAGAGACCCGGGTTCCCTGGGATCGAGAGGTGCCAAGGAGTTGCCGGCGCGACCGGCAGCAAGCGCGGTAAAACCTCTGGATTGACGTGGCATGAGGAGGCCGATGGAGCCGAAGGTGGAGAGGAATAGGCGAGCGAGACGCTCTCACGTAGCCCGACGAACCCGGTCTCGCGTCCTGACTTCGTATCCCACCGCACCATTCCCGACGACGTTGCCGCGACAATGGAACCGCCATCGGGTGCGAAGGCGAATCCGTGGATGGTGAAATCCGACTCCCGACTCGACGGGGTCAGCGCGAGACGTTGCTTATGTGAACGAACGTCTCTCAAGTTCACGGGCCCCTGCCTCAGCCCTGAAGCCAACGTTTGGCCGTCGGGAGCATAAGCCACGCAGTCACCAGGGACCGACTCCGCCAGAAGTTGTGCCGACTCAGCTCCGCGTGATAGGTTCCAAAATTGGATTCTTCCCCGGGTTCCGTCCTCGCTTCGAACGGCCAGAGCCAGCTCGTGTCCGAGAGGAGAGAACGCGAGTGAGGCGAACCCTCCAATAATGCCGGACAGAGCAAGCAACTCGCGGCCGGAACGGACATCCCAGAGCTTGGCCTGATTTCGAGGGCCCCCTTCGCTGGTCCAGGACGCCACGGTAAGGCCGTCGGGGGAAAAGGTAACCCCGGTAATGGGCAAGCTATGCCCTCGAATGCGGAGGCGTTGCCGCCACTCGGGAAGGTCCCAAACGATCAGGGTGCCGTCGTAGTCGCCCGAGACCATGGTACGGCCGTCAGGAGAGACGCCCAGGGCGTAGACGGCGGAATCGTGGCCGAAAAGCAGGGAGACCTTCTTGTGGCAGAACCGGTGGAGATAGTACCACTCAAAGCCTCGGGCGTCGCGCTCATTCTCCTGAGGCCGAAGCCCCTCGAGGATCTCCTGGGCGAACTCGATGCGCCCGGACACGGCCTCCTCTTGGGCCCTTCGCATCTGCGACCCATAAAAGAGCCGGCGCGTGGCCCACTCGTGGCTCTCGGCCAGCAGGCGTTGCTCGTTGGCGGCGGTCGCGTGCCGCCTGACCAAATTCAGGGTGTATTGCAATTCCTCATTATATGCTCGAAGCAGGCGGTTACGCCAAGTCAGAGCCGTAGCGAGGCCGCCTCCCCCCAACAACAGGATCACGCCGAGCAGCGCCACGGCCAATTGATGTCGCCTACCCCACTTCAACAATCGATCGCGGACCCGAGGCGGTCTCGCCTGGATTGGTCTCTGCTCGTTGAATCTCAAAAGGTCGGCCGCAAGCGCACTTGCCGTCGCGTATCGTTCACTCCGATCCTTGGCCATCGCCTTCAGGATGATGGTCTCCAGGTCACGCGGAATCGTGGCATCGATACTCCTCGGGGCTCTCGGCTCGTCCTCGACGATTTTCCGGATCAAGAGCAGCCGGTCGTCCTCCGCAAACGCAGGCCGCCGGGTGACCATTTCATAAAGCGTCGCCCCTAATGAATAGATGTCCGCGCGATGGTCGATATTCCCTCTGGGGTTGAGCACCTGTTCCGGGCTCATGTAACGGAGCGTCCCCAGCAGGTCGCCGGAGGACGTGAGATCCCCCTCGCCGGCCATGCGTGCCAAGCCAAAATCGGCCATCCAAAGCCACCCCGACTCGTCGATCAGGAGATTGGACGGCTTGACGTCACGATGTAAGACTCCCTGCTCGTGAGCGAACTGAAGCGCCTCGGCCGCTTGTCGCCCGAGCTCCGCCAGCACCCGAAAGTAGGCCGCTGTCTCGTCCCATTGCCTCGGATACGAAACCACGATTTTCGGGTCCACCGAATCAGAGCAGGTCGCGACTCCCATTTCTTCGGGAGCTGAGGAACGATGGTCACTCGACAACGACCGGGCAGGCTTCACCTGGTGAGCCGGGGGTTGACCTCCAGTACCGCTTCGAGGAACGGACTCGCGGATCAACTCGGCGAGTGTTCGACCCTCGATCAAGCGCATCGCGAAGTAATGAATCCCGGAGTCAAAACCAACGCTGTAGACCGGGACGATATGGGGATGCTGAAGGCAAGCCGCCGCTTGCGCCTCGACGTGAAATCTCCGGAGTCGACGCGGGTCCGCCGCCGAAACGGTCGGGAGGATCTTGAGAGCGACGCGGCGGTTGAGCGAAATCTGAACGGCCTCGTAGACAACTCCCATACCGCCTCGGCCGATGACTCGGATCGTCCGATAGTCCCCCAGGCAAACACTCGAGTCCGACGTCGCACCCAGGTCTTCATCCGAACGACCAGGCGCCAGACTCGTGAGCATCCTCAGCGCCGGGAGGATCCGTCGCAGCTTCGCTTCCCGGTCGGGGTATTGGACGATATAGGCTTCGACATCGATCGGCTCGCGCCGCTGCAAACGGTCGACCAGGTCGGCGACCCATTCGGCATCGGAGAGGGCCTCGAGAGATACCAGGTCACCGCCATCCAAGCCGTTCATGTCACGGGTGCGTCCGACGAACCATCGAGTTGAGTACCCACCTGATTCAGTGCCCGAAAATGCCTCATCTTCACCGCACTGATGCCGAGCTCCAACCTCAGGGCAATCTCGGGAAACGACAAGCCTTGGACGTAGCGCAGCTCAAGGACTTCACGATCGGCGACCGGCAACCGCTGAAGGACCGCGAGAATTCGGAGCCTCTCTTCGTTCCGAACCGCCTGCCCGCTGGGGCTGCTCCCCGAGTCCACCGGTACATCGCCGGCCCGGGGCGGCCAGATTTCCCCAACGGGACCAATCTGTCCTTGCTCGCGTAAGAGACTACGCTTCGCTGAACGCAGGTGATCGCGATGAAGCTTGCTCACCCTCTGCTTCACGAATTGCTGAAGCCAAGGATAAAACGGAAGTGGGCGCTTTCGCAGGTACGACCGAAGTCCTCGACAGGCATCGGTGAAAACATCCTGAACGACGTCCGACGCATCGACACGGGCAGCCAACCGGCGATCGAGTCGAGCGACGACCATCCCCCGGAGTTGGCGCCGATAGCGCTCCAAGAGACTTCGGTAGACATACTCATCTCCGGAATCGGCACTTCCCAGCGCCGTTCCCTGAGTTGGTTCATTCCACGCTCGCATCACAATGAAACTCCTCGGCGAGCCGAAGGAAGGCCAGAGTCTCCTCAACGCCTTCACAAAGTTCCACGTCCCACGATCGCTTTCCTCAAACAACACCATTCGTCCGACGAAGCACACCGATCACGCTGGTTGCGGCGGATGCGGGCTTCGTGAGGAGCTGTACCCCATTATGACGATCGCGTAGGTTCGAGAGAATTGAATAGTTTTACAACAAGGCCCCCCATGCGTCGAGTATTCACAGAAAATCCGAAAAACGTGAGAACCCCTTTCGGAGATGAGATCTGCTCTATCGTGTCCAAACTTGCACTCAACCGTAATGTGGGAAACGTCGTTCCTTCGAGGCTGTCTCCCTTCAGAAAATCCATATTCTCGACATCAGTCTAACGAGTGTATCCGACCACAGGCTAGTGTCTGTCTCGAACAAGCCCCAGCGATGCCAACACTCACAGCCCTGATCGAACCAAATCGAAGCGGGATTCGGTGAGCGATCTTCGGCTGGAACCGGAGGGATCATCCGCCTCGCATTTTCCCGTCGAAGGCTCAAATCCTCTCGCCCCAACGTCGCCTCTTGAGACCAACTCGTGACACCGCGAGGGATCGGCCCTCGACCCTTCGAGAATGTTCTGCCCAGCTCGCAAAACTTGGTTTATTAAGACAGCAACTCCCATTGTCTTCGGCATGCCGATAACGACCCCTTACAGATTTAGTCTATTAAATCGTTAACAACCAATCGATAGGACATTATCAGCAAACCAATTTACTATTTTGAGCAACTACTCTCTTGACAGCAGCCACATTCCGCCAGATAAAGAACTCCTGTTGATGCTGCGCTGCAACCGAAGCGGTCGCGGCGTAGCAACGACCCCCGAGGGATCCTTTCTTATCGGGGCATGGCACTCCGAAACAATACGATTACTTCTTGTATCGGCTGCTCTCCCCACGCCCTTATCGCGTCATTCCACGGGAAAGCCGGTCCTGATCGTGTGATTGTCAGTCGGAATCAGACGAGATCGATCTAAAGACCTCGGAGCTTAAGGCTCACCGCCTTGGCGCGAGGACACTCCCTACACATCACGTTCGACGTCGTACTTGTCCCTACGACAATGACCGAGACGGAGATCTCGGAATCAACGCATTGAGGCGTGATCACGTCCCTTTCTCGAAAGGCAAGGTTCATGCCAGTCCTCGTTGTCACACCACGTCTCCCGCGCCCCGTTTCGTACGTCCGCGACGACCGGTCTTCGCTTCATTTCCCGGAGCAACGCATTGTCATGCGCACAAATCTTCGTTCGAATGGTTTCACACTGATCGAGCTTCTCGTCGTCATCGCGATCATCGCTGTACTGATTGCACTCTTGTTGCCCGCAGTGCAAGCGGCTCGCGAGGCGGCCCGACGCACCCAGTGCGTCAACAACCTCAAGCAGATCGGCCTGGCCGTCCACAACTATCTCGACACGTGGGGGGTCATCCCCCCCGGAGAGAATTCTGGTGCGTTGAACCCGAACACGGCCATTCTGCCATTCATGGAACAGAACCCGATCTACAACGCGATCAACTTCAATAACCCGAACCGGTGGATCTGGACGGATCCGATGACGCTGACGGCGGGACGCACCCGGGTCGCGTCGTACGTCTGCCCGTCGGAGATTTACTCCGAGACCAACAACGACGGCTACAACTTCTGGGGTGCCAACTACGCCTGGAACTCCGGGTCCTGGTGGCCCCGATTCGTGAGTTGGGATGGGGTCGTCGGACGCACCTACGACGACGACACCACCGTGGATCCTTTCAAACCGACGACCATCACCATGGCCTCGCTGACCGATGGCTCGAGCAACACACTCCTCAACGCGGAGGTTGCACAAGGCCCGGCGGGTAACGCCGGAGCGCCGCGGACCAGGGTCTCCGACTGCTATTCGATTAGTGGGCTCACTCCGGGGCCGACCGGCGTCACGTCGGATCAGTTGGCCCAGGTCATCAGCCAGTGCAATGCCATTAGCTGGACGACCGGCCCCATCCCCTGGACCAACACCTGGCGCTACAAGGGCTACCCCTGGATGGAGGGGAGCATGTGGCGCAACTGGTTCAACACGATCCGGACCCCGAACCAGATCTGCTGCGCGATGGACGCCATCAGTTGGTGGTACATCATGAAGCCCTCTTCGAGCTACCATCCCGGTGGAGCCAACGCCGTGATGTGCGACGGTAGCGTCAAGTTCTTCAAAGAATCGGTCAACCTGCAAGTTTGGATGGGCCTGGGAACGCGGGCCGGAGGAGAGATCGTTTCTTCAGACGCGTATTGATCTCGCGATAACGGTTCGGCCCCCTGGCCTCGCGCGGTGGTCGCCGAGACCGGCCGAACCGTCACGCCCCGACGAATAGGAAGGGTATACCGGAATGCGATTCATCCCCCCGCGCTCCACGGCTCGACGGGCCTCGATGCCGGCGCTCGCCGCCGCGATCCTGTGGGCGATCGCCACTCAAGGCTGCGGCGAGTCTGCCCCACCGAACCTGACACCGGAGGAGTTCAAGCAGGCCAAGGAAAAACGCGAAACGATCATCCAGAAAGAATACGGCTCGAAAGCCTTCGCCAAGGGGAACGCCCCCAAGAAGAAGGCCGCGAAGAGATAGCTTCATCGACCAACCCGGAGCTTCCACGCATGACAGGCAAGGATCTCCACGCGGAAGGACCGGGGCAATTTCCGGGTGCTCGGTGCCGCAGCGCATGGGTTGCTCTCGGAGCGCTGGCGTTGGCCGCGTTTGGGAACGGTTGCGGTGCGCACCCTGCCGACGCGGGAGGAGATCCCCCTTCCCGCGTACGGCCGCCGACCGGTCCCTGGTTCATCGATCGCGCGCGGGAGTATCACCTGGATATCGTCACCCCTTGTGGCAGCCCGAGCAAAGAGTCGGTCCTCGACTCCATCGGCTCGGGAGTCGCCCTCTTCGACTTCGATAACGACAGCGACCTCGACCTCTTCGTCACGGCCTGTAGCCGGATCCAGAAGGGAACCATCCAACCCTCGGGCGGGCCCTGGCTGTTTCGAAATGATGGTCCCGGCCGATGGTCTGACGTCACCGGCCGTTCGGGCCTGGCGCACACGGGCTGGGCCCAGGCCGTCGCGGTCGCGGACTACGACGCCGACGGTGACCTCGACCTTGCCGTGATCCAGCATGGGCCTGACATCCTCTGGCAGAACCGAGGGGACGGCACGTTCCGAAACGTCTCCGAGCCTGCCGGCATCCGCGACGCACTCTGGGGCGTCGGCGCCACCTGGGGCGATATCGACAGTGACGGCTGGCCCGACCTTTATGTCACGAACTACTTGAACGTCGATGCTTTACACCCGCCTCCATCCCTTGAGTACATGCCAGGCGTCCCTGTCTTCCGAGGCCCCACGGCGCTCCCGGGGCAGCCCGACAGGCTCTGGCGAAATCGAGGCGACGGCACCTTCGAAGACGCGACCGAAGCCGCCGGCCTCGACCAGCCCGACGGCAAAGGGATGGCCGCGCTCTTCGCGGATTATGACAACGACGGCCGGACCGACCTCTACGTGACCAACGACACTCAGCCCAACCATTTCTTCCAAGGCCTCGGCAACGGCAAATTTCATGAAGAGGCGCTCCAGGCGGGCGTGGCCGTCAACGGAATGGGGATCGCCGAGGGGAGCATGGGGATCGATGCCGCCGATATCGACGGCGACGGTCTGCTCGACCTCGTTCACGCCAACTTTCGCCACGAGGGAACCCGACTTTTCCATAACCTCGGCCAAGGCTCATTCAAAGATGTTTCCTCAGGATCCTATATCAACGTGAACACCCTCCGGTTCGTCGGCTGGGCTGTGATCCTGGCGGACTTCGACGACGACGGCCATCCCGACCTTTTCCAGGCCAACGGCCACGTCTACCCCAAAGTCCCGGACTCCGACTACGCTCAACCACCCCTGTTCATGCGCAACCGCGGTGACGGCCGCTTCGAGCCGGCGACCGACGCCTGGGGTCCTGACCTCGCTTCGGCCTCGGGCGGGCGGTCGGCCGCGGCCGGGGATCTCGACGGCGACGGGGACCTCGATCTCGTCGTGACAACCATGGACGGTCCCCTCCGCGTGCTCATCAACGAAGGCACCAGGGCCCATCATGCGACGGAGATTCGCCTCATCGGCCGGAGACCGAACCTCGAGGCCCTTGGAGCACGCGTCGAAGTCCGGGCGGGCGGACGTACCACGCATGGCCAGGTTCGACGCGGCGGCAGCTTCCTCGCGGCCCCCGACATCGCGCTCCACTTCGGGCTTCGTGATGCGCCCCGGATCGAACGCATCACCGTGCACTGGCCCGGGGGACAAACCAACATCTTTGAAGATCTGCCCGTCAACTCCCGCCTCGTACTCCGGCAAGACGACGACCGGGTGTCCGTCGTTCCGTTTCAGCCGAGGCCAACAACCCTCGCCACCTCTGTCACCGTGGAGCGAAAACCATGACCGACCCCTCCGCAGTGTCTGCGACGACAACTCGCCCGGACTTCCGATCGGCTGCACGCCTCGCCCTCAACGCGATCGTTGTCATTGCCGCAGGCGCAGGGCTTTGGTTTGGCGTTGGAAGAACCCTCTGGGCCGAGTATCAGAAGCTGCAAACCGAGTCGAAGGCCTCGGAAGATACCGCACCCGTCGGCTACGTCGGCCTCAACTACCGCCGCAGCTATAACGATCGTCCCCTCCACTTCCACAACGTTGTGGATGGTCGCAAGACCCTCTTCGCGGCCAAGGGAGAAGGCGGAGCCATCGAAGTCTACGACGTGACCGAAGCCGACTTCGATCCGCAATGCCTTCAAGGCGGCTTCGGCCGCGACTCCATCCCGGGCATCGACTACCCGATCATCGACCTTCCCAACGCCTCCCAGGGTCGCACCCTCCGCGGCCGCCAGCCTGTCGTTGGCATGACCTTGAAATCAGGTCCTCGCGCCTACCCCGAAGACCTCATGACCAAGATCGAAATCGTCAACGACCAGGACGGGACAACGCCCATCCTCGTCGTTTACGACCGCAAGACCCAAGCGGCCCTCGCATTCGAGCGAACCAACAACGGCACGACGATCACCTTCGGCACCACCGGCTACTCCTGCGAGCAGCGCCCCCTGCTCTACGACCGCAAGACCAAGAGCCTCTGGCTTCTCGGAGACGACAGCCTCGCTTGCGTCAACGGCTCCTTGAAAGGCACCAAGGTCTCTCTCTATCTCAAGGCCAAAGCCGTCGCCTGGAGAGATTGGAAGGCCAAGCACCCCCAATCCTCCGTCGTCGTCGGCAACGACCGCAAGAGGCCGATTCCAACCGAGTGACAGACCGGGTCGGTATCGCCCACTCTATATGGTCATAAGCTCATCTTCCCAGACGTGATTGGTGAGTTCCATTGACCGTCGATGAAGGACCGGCGCAGCTCGAACGCTGGTCCTTGGCCTGAGGGATCATGGCCGAAGACGATGAGGTTGGCGGTTGCTCCCTTGCTGAGAGCGGGCTCGGGGTGGCCGAGGAGCCGGGCCGGATTGCGGGTCGCGGTGGCGATGGCCTCGGCGAGGGGCAAGTCGGTCGCTTTCAAGAGGGTATCGAGGCCGACGTCCAGGCCATGATAGGCGCCGGCGAGGTAAGGAGTGCCGGAGACGACGACCTTCCCGGAAGGGTCCACGGCCCAGGCTCCATAGGTTCCGGTCGGCAGACCGGCCAAGGGGCTGGCGTCGCTGACGAGGATGGTTCGCGAGGCGGTCTTGGCACGGACCAGGACACGGAGCGTCGCCGGGCCGACGTGGTGGCCGTCGGCGATCAGGGATGCCATCAGGGAGTCGAGAGCAGCCTGTTCCCAGATCGGATTCGGGTGGCGCGGCAAGGGAGAAACGATGCCGTTACCGAGATGGGTGCTGAGCCGGGCACCGGCGTCGACAGCGGCCCGGATCGTCGCCCCGTCGGCGGCCGTGTGGCCCAGGGCGATGACGATCCCATCGGCCACCGCCTTCCGGATGAAATCCAGGGAGCCCGGCCGTTCGGGAGCGATCGTCATCAAGACGACCCTCCCACCGGAGGCTTCCTGGAATTCACGGAAGAGATCCCAGTCGGGATCTCGGATCGCGTCGCGAGGATGAGCTCCGCGATAGCCGTCGACTTCAGAGAGGAAGGGACCTTCAAGGTGGATGCCGACCACCTTGGCCGCCACGTCGGGGGCCGATTCACAGGCAGCCGCGATGGCTCGGAGTCCGTGCTTGGTGGCCTCGATGGGGGCCGTGATCAGCGTCGGGCAAAGACGAGCGGTTCCGAGCTGGGCCTGAGCGCGGACGATCTCGGCCACCTGATTTTTTGTCAGATCCGGGGCCGAGAACGAGATGCCCCATCGACCGTTGGTCTGGATGTCCCAAAACGCAGGGGCCACCCAGTCGTCCGATGCGGTGTGTTCGCCCGCGCCTTGCACTTCTTCGACGGCAGCGATCCGCTCATCCTCGATGACGAACCGCGTCCAGCGTCCCGACTCGAAATCACGGGCGACCAGATCCATGTGCTTCCTCCGGCTGCTCCGTGCCAATGGGCCTGCCAAGGCTTCCGCGAACGACCCTGGCCTACTCGACGGAAACCCATCTAAAAGATGATCAGACTATACGGAAATCAGAACTCTCTAAGAGGCTATCCGGATGAGGATTTGTCTGTGTGAAATCAGAAAAGGTGGGTGGCCAGGGAGGAGCGAAGCGACGCCCTGGGGATAAGCCGAGGCCAATCCCCGGGTCTCGAAGACTCGTCCCCATACGCAGCAACTTAAGGCTTACTTCGGATTTCCACCCCGCCCGGCAAGCCAATAGGCCATGGGGGTGGCCGGGTAGGAGCGCAGCGACGCCCCGGTGTTGACGACGTCCCAGGTCCCGGGGCGTCGCTGCGCTCCTACCCGGCCACCCTGATCCGGCAAATCCTCGACTTTGCAATCTCTTAAGTTGCTGCGTATGGGGCCTCGAAGTTGCTGCGTATGGGGCCTCGAAGACTCGT
>Ga0153954_1000671_pt1 | contig 24505 bp, 27 predicted proteins | sample TSFL038MetaG_FD_102277 | JGI IMG/M metagenome (GOLD analysis project Ga0153954, IMG submission 102277) | Attine ant fungus gardens microbial communities from Florida, USA - TSFL038 MetaG | ecosystem: Host-associated > Fungi > Mycelium > Unclassified | place: USA: Florida, Wekiwa Springs State... | reverse complement strand
TGGTCGAGGAACCAGTCGTAGAGGGGACGATGGTCCTCGAACTCCAGGGTACAGAGCGAGTGCGTGACATGCTCTATGGCGTCGGACTGGCCATGGGCGAAATCGTAGGTCGGGTAGATGCACCACTCAGTCCCGGTGCGCGGGTGGGTCGCGTGCAGGATGCGATACAGGACGGGGTCCCGCAGGTTCATGTTGCCGGAGGCGAGGTCGATCTTCGCCCGCAGCACGCAGGCACCGTTCGGGAACTTGCCGGCGCGCATGTCGCGAAACAGGCCGAGATTCGTTTCCACCGAACGGTCGCGATCGGCCGACGCACGGCCCGGCTCGGTCAGCGTGCCGCGCATTGCCCGCATCTCGTCGGGGGGCGTGTCGTCGACATAGGCGAGGCCGGCGCGAATGAGGTGCTCCGCCCAGTCGTACAACGTCTGGAAATTGTCCGACGCATGATACAGGTGCCCGCCCCAGTCGAAGCCGAGCCAGTGGACGTCCCGCTGGATGGCGTCGATGTATTCCTGCTCCTCCTTCACGGGATTGGTATCGTCGAAGCGAAGGTGGCAGCGGCCGCCGTATTCGACGGCAAGTCCGAAGTTCAGGCAGATCGACTTGGCATGGCCGAGATGCAGATAGCCGTTCGGCTCCGGGGGAAAGCGCGTGACGATGCCCTGGATCTGGCCGCGCGCGAGATCGGCCTGGACCATGTCGCGAATGAAATCCCGCGGCTCCTCGTTTGCAGGAACCTCCGGCATCGGCTTCTTGTCACTCATCTAGCTGTCGACCTCCACACGGGCGCGTATACGGGCAATCTGCGGCCAAGCCAATGTAACACAACGGCCTGCCCGGCCATTCGCCGGCACTATATCGTCAGCCCGAGCAGCGGCGCATTCCTTCAGGGAGAATGCGGGGGCGACCGTCTGCCGAGACCTACTGAACCGGCACCGTGTTGCTGCGCAGGACGGTGCCGTCGGCTTTGTAGACGGTCGTGGTGTCGAGGAACTCGCAGTCGCGAACGACGCCCGCCGCGCTGTAGCGCACCTGCAGGGTTTGCCGGCGCTTGGTCGGGCCATCGTCCCGGCTGGCGGCGATGAAAGGCCCGACCAACGGGACGAACGAAACGCCATCGACCGGCGGCGTGATGGTCTGGTGCGTGCGGTACGAGGCGAGCCTGTCGCCGTTATCGACGATCTCGACGGAGACCGGCGGACCGAGCATGGCATCGACCTGCGCTCGCGTGGTGGCGTCCTTCTGAATGCTGTCGACCTGGGCCTTCGTCATGGGCTCCTGCCCGGTCTGATAGGCGGCACAACCCGCCAACAGGAGAGCTGCAACACCTGCCATCACGTGTCTGTGAAACATCGGTTCCATCCTTGAGACGGCCGCGTGCCGTCATCTTTGGCAATTACTCGCAATACGAGTAGTCTCTGCGGTTCGTGCCTTCACGGTGGAGTGAGGGACGCGCACTGATCGAAGGGGAGTTGGGTGCCTTGTACGCTGGCCGATCTACGCGCCAGCCCGCAGGCCTGCGAAGAACTATCAACCGCAAATTGAGGATGCGCGAGGGCCAGCCCCGTGCCGGCGAGTACGCTGCGCTTCCGATCGCTCGGTGCGTTCTCGCGATGGTTCAGGAATCGCTCCCGTTCGAGCCCTTCGCACCGGCGGATGCGACAATGATGGAGCGATGTTTTCCAGCCGAGGAAGAGGATGGCTCGAACGTCTGCATCCCGTGGCGCTATACGCGTGGCCGGGCGAAATCAGGAACGGCCTGGCGCCAGCAATCGGTTCAGCGAGCCGGTGTCGTCCGACCATCCGCTCGACGGCAGGCGATCGCCCTCGAGCTCGGGATAGATCTGTTCGCGGGCGAGCCTCCGCGCCTTGATGCGCGTGTCGCTTTCGGGCGCGCGCTCGTCGAGACGGCTCTCCAGATAGAAGCGCTCGCCGTCGCGCAGGGGGCCGACGAAACCGCATGTCGTCCCGCCCCGGTCGAGCGACGTCCAGAACGCCTCGACGCTCTCGATGTCGTCCCTCACGAAGCCGTGCGAGCGGCCATCGAGACAATCGAGCGCCACCGCGAGTTGATAGTAGGCGTGGCCCTTGAGAGGGGCTTCCGCCGGCTCGGCACTTTCCAGATATGAATCAGTCATCGCAATTCCCGTAAGCCGCTTCACCGCCCCGGCGCCGCATGCGCACGGAACTTCGATCAGTTGTTCGTGCCCGTCCTGGCATCGCTCATACGACGACCCGCGCAACCGCTTTCGTTCCAGCGAGAAGGCCTCGCGAAACCTTCCCGGCGGCCACAGGCACCTCCAGCAATCGTTCTCCAGGGACACGAGGTCCAGGAACACGGGCGAGTCCCGAAGAGAACGACTGATGCAGGAAAGGAGGTTGCCGCGCACCCGTCAAGGCGCTCGCAAAATGACGCCAACCTGTCCCGAATCTTTCGGCCGCGACGATTGTCGACGGAACATCGGCTCCCGCGATCGCACAAGCGTCTCGAATCGTCCGGTCGGGAAAGGTGAATGTCAGGAACGGCCTGCAATGCTGGCCGGACATGCTGCCAGCAGCGTGGAGGGGGAGGCAGATATGTCGAGTGCACCGACGCCACAGCTTGCTTCGGCCGACGCGATGGCGTTGCCCGCGCCATTCGTGAATCACATGCAGGCAACCCTATATGGAACGGGACTCGTTCGTTTGGCTTTTGCGGAAATTCCCTCCGCGAACGCGCAACCGTCCTACCGGTCGGCCATCATCATGACCGTGCAGGATTTTCAGCAGATGTTTCAGGGTATGCTGGAGACGCTGGCCAAGGGCGCGGCGCCTGCACCGGAGGGCCTGCGCAACTGATCCCGACGATGGCGCGACGGAAGAGAGGTTTCCAATGCGTTGGTTGATCCTTCTGGTATGCGCGAGCAGCCTGCTGGCGTTGGCAGCATGCGACGACAAGGCCTCGGTTCAAGGGGGCGGAACAAGCAACGGCTCCCATGGGCTGGCCAAATTCTCGTTGCCCTTCTGAGCGCAGGAGCCTGTTGCCTCGCTCGCAGCGGACGCCGATCAGAGTCTAAGGGCAAACGCTCGCTTCTTCGGGACCGAGCTTCGTGTGCTCGATCTGCAAGTCCTCGCCGCAGGCGCAGTCGCCGGTGTGGGGCGCGGCATCGCACTGGGCGTCCGTCTGATCGCGCAGGATGACGAAGCGTCCGTCGGCACGGCCGACGACGACGAGGGTCTGTCGATCCATCGGCTTCAGCTTTCCGTCCGAGGCGGCCACTTGTCCGGCCAGCCAGCGGAAGGGATTGTCGAGACGGTCGACCACCGTGGCCTCGAAGACGTGGCCGGTGCGCGAGGTGATCTTGGTCGCTCCGGTGGCGAGCTGGTCGAAGACCGATTTGTCGACCAGGTCGATATGGATGTGCACGCGCGGCACCGACCGGCAATATTTGCTGTTCACCGCCAGGCTGATCGTCGCGTCGCCCGGCTCCTTCTCGTGCCGCGCCAGCGCGCAGCTCTTGACCAGGCGACGGCCCTCCCACGCCCCCGACCAGAGATCGGCGAAAGCCGGTTGCTCGAGCGCCGGCGTTTCGATGCCGACCAGATCCTTGCCGGCGGCGACCAGCAGGTACTGCGTCAATCCTCTCAGGTCCTTGACGATGGCCCAGCCCGTTGTCGGATTGCCGTTTGCCATTGGACATCCCGACGTTGGCTTGCCCAGCGCCTGCTGCGCCACGCAGCGCGCGACGATGTCGAGCAAGCCCTCCGCCTTTGCCGGGCCGACAAGGCTCATGCCGATCAGGAACAAAGCACTGGCAATCGCTACTCGCGGAGTCATTTGGTTCCTTCGGCAAGGTTGGGGCCGTTGAATGAGTCGACTGTAGCAGCGACTTCCTTTCAACGGAGCGACAGATGCGCCAACCCGGTCACATCTGCGACGCAAAGCGCCTGTTCTTGCCGGCGCGCGTATGCTCCATGGGACTTGCGATACTCGGGCCGGGGGGAGCGAGGGATGGCGAGGGGGATTCGGCGCGTCTTTGCCGGGATGGGCCTGTTCTGGGCGGCGGCGGGCGGCGCGGCTCAGGCGCAAAGCGTGAACCTGTATGGCGGCTCCGTCAGCGTCCCGACCATTTCGTTCGCCAACGGCCCGATGAACGTCAACAACGGCGCGACCATCTCCCTCGGTGTGGGCAGCACGCCGGTAATGGCCTACGTCATGGACACGGGGTCGAACGGAATCCTGATCTCCCAGGACAAGTTCAACCCGACCGGCGCGACTTATGTGGGAATGGGAACGGAAACGCTCACCAGCGACGGGATCACCTACACCGGCAAGCTCTATACGACGAATGTCGGCATCAACAACGTTCCGGCCGGCGGTGGTCCCCTGACGCTCGCCGCGACGGCGACCGTCACGGTCCTCGATGTGACCAGCACCACGACCTGCGCGAAGGTCGCTCCCTTCAATTGCACCACGAATACGAATCCCACGGACATCGCCTACATGGGCGTGGGCTTCAATCGCAACGTGAGCACGGTGACGCCCGACGTCTCCAGTCAGGTCATCAACACCAACCCGTTCATCAACATCGTTTCCATCGGGCCGGGCCACGCGGCGGCGACCGGCATCAATCAGGGCTACATCATCACCGACAGCGGCGTGACCCTCGGCCTCACCTCGGCGAACACCACCGGCTATGCCCTGGTCAAACTGACGCCGGATCCCGGCGCCACCCCCACCAACCAGCCCGGCACGATCTGGGGACAGGCGCCGGTGGTGCTGTCGGTCGGAGGCCATGCCGGCGCTGGAACGATCCTGCCCGATGCCGGCATCAACTATGCCTTCCTGACGCCGCCGGTCTATGTCGGGCAGACCACGTGCCCCGGCACCCCGCAGCCTGCCTGCCTTCCCTCCAATGTGCCGGTGCTGGTCTATCTTCCGGGGCAAGCCACGCCCGTGGCGTCGTACACATTGACCCAGGCCGGCAGCCCTCTCACGCCGACCGAGATCGCGCTGAACCCGCCGGATTCGACGACGTTCCTGAATACCGGCCGGTTGTTCTACCAGGGCTTCGACTATTTCTACGATCCGACCAACGGCTATGTCGGCTACTACGCGACGAACGCCGCCGTCACCTTCACGCCGGCGCTGGCGTTAACGGGAACCGTCGCTCTGCCGGACGGCTTCCAGGACAGCCTGCCGACCTATCTGTTCGGCCCGACGATCGTGCAGGAAGCCGGCACGGGAACCATCTCCAGCGTCGTCTCGGGACCGGGCAGCCTCATCCTCGGCAGCGGCACCCTCGTGCTGCAGGGCATCAACACCTATACCGGCGGCACGATCGTCGACGGCGGCACACTGCAGATGGGTCCGGGCGCATCGCTCGCGCCCACCGGCGCCCTGACGATCAACGCCGGCAAGTTCGACCTCAACAACAACGACATGACGATCGGCCCCTTGTCGGGCGCCGGCGGCGTCCTGGCGCTCGGCAGCGGCACGTTGACGGTGAACACCAGCGGCTACAGCACGCTGGCCTCCCAGATCACCGGCACCGGCGGCCTGAATATCCAGGGCAATGGCGTGCTGGCGCTGACCGGCGCCAACACCTTCACGGGTCCCACCGCGATCTCGAGTGGAACGCTGGCCGTCGACGGCCAGCTGACGTCCAACGTCACCACCAGCGGCACCGGCACATTGAGTGGCGGCGGCCAGGTCGTCGGCAACGTCGTGAACGGCGGCATGGTGGCGCCGGGCGTTTCGATCGGGACGTTGAGCGTCGTCGGCGACTTCTCGCAGACGGCGAGCGGCCGCTATCAGGTCGAGGTCAACGGCCAGGGCGCGAACGACCGCCTCACCATTTCCGGCGCATCGGGAACGGCGACGCTCGGCGGCAGCGTTTTCGTCGCGCCGCAAGCCGGCAGCTACGCCCCGAAGACCACCTACACGATCCTCAGCGCCACCGGCGGCGTGACGGGAACCTACGCGTCGGTCGCCTCGAGCCTGCCCTTTCTCCTGCCCAGCCTCAGCTATGGCACGAACAAGGTCTTTCTCAGCCTGCAGATCGGCGGCTTCGCCGCGGCCGCGCAGACGCCGACCCAGGCGACTATCGGCGCGGTCCTGGATGCCACGGTTGCGACCGCCACCGGCAACTACGCCACCGTGCTGGGCGCCCTGTCGACGCTCTCGGCGGCCGAGGGCCAGGCCGTGATGACGTCGATCAGCGGACAGAACTACGCGGGCTTCTCGACGGCCGGCGTGCTGACCGCGCAGCTCTTCATGAGCAACTTCGCCGCCCAGGCCGGCGGCGGCAGCGGCGGCACCAACCGCGTGGCGCTCGCCCAGGCCTGCGATATCGCTTGCGATGGCGCCCCGCCCTCTGGTGATTGGGGTGCCTGGGGCGGACCGATCGGCGGGCTCGGGACGATCGGCATCAACGCTCCCGTGGGCGGACTGACCTACAATCTCGCCGGCTTCGCCGCCGGCCTCGACCGCAAGGTCACGCCCAACCTGCTGTTCGGTGTCACGGCCGGCTACACGAGCGGGACGGACTGGGTGTCGGGCTTCCAGGGCTCGGGCACATCGAACACGGTGCAGACCGGCCTCTACGGCGTCTACAGCCAGGGACCCGCCTACCTCGACGCGCTGGTGGGCTATGCCTATTCCAGCAACCAGATGTCGCGCCCTCTCCAGATCCCGGGATTGGCGCCGATGACCGCGCAAGGTCGCACGGGCGCCAACCAGTTCTTCGGCCAGCTCGAGACCGGCTACCGCGTCGAAGTCGGCGGCACGGGGCAGGCGTTCGTCACGCCGTTCGCCCGGCTCCAGGGCTCAACCTCGACACAGAACGCCTTCAACGAATGGGGCGCGGGTTCCCTCGATCTCAGCGTGGCGGCACAGACTACCAACTCGGTGCGCTCCGTGCTCGGTGCGCAGCTCGGCTGGGCGATGGACATGGGCTGGCTCGACAAGCTGGCCCTGAAGGTCAGCCTCGGCTGGGGCCATGAATACGCCGACACCGACCGGCCGGTGACCGCCTCCTTCGCCGGCGCCCCGGCCGCGTCCTTCACGACCTACGGCATCGCGCCGCAACGCGATGGCGCCGTCGTCGGCTTCGCCGCTAACACCGCCATCGCCAAGGCGGCCTCGATCTACGTCCGCTACGAAGGCAACCTCACCGGACAGGATTCCAGCCACGCGCTCAGTGCCGGCGTGCGCATGACCTGGTAACGGAGCCGCTGACCATAACCGGCAGAGGCAAACCGGCAAGCGGAATGACAATCCGAAGTCGGGCCGCCACCGGTTGCGCTTTCGTGAAATCGGCGCCGGTATTTTGTTCAGAAAATGGATAGCGCCCGGTGGGGCCGATGAACTACGAAGACGGCCCAGAGGATACGATGGACAGACGCTGGTTTCTCACTGCCTCGACAGTCGCTGTGACCGCGACGCCCTTCGCCCGTGCGTGGCCGCAAACGTCCGCTCCCGCCGCTCCCGCGCCCGCGGCCGGTGATGCATCGGGCCAGTCCTTCACCGCCGCCCAGCTCGACCAGATGCTGGCGCCGATCGCCCTCTATCCCGACGGGTTGCTGGCGCAGGTGATGATGGCGGCGACCTATCCGCTCGAGATCGTCGAGGCGGAACGCTGGGTGCAAAGCAATCCCAGCCTGAAGGGCGACGCGGCCGTCAACGCCGCCAAGGGCCAGGGCTGGGATGCCAGCGTGACCTCGCTGGTCGCCTTCCCGCAGGTGCTGGCGATGATGAACAGCAAGCTCGACTGGACGACGAAGATCGGCGACGCGATGCTCGCCCAGCAGTCCGACGTCGCGGCGTCCATCCAGCGCCTGCGCGCGCAGGCCAAGGATGCGGGCAACCTCAAGTCGACGCCGCAGCAGACGGTGACGACGCGGGCGCTGAGCAGCGATGCACCGTCCGGAACGCCGGCGCCGATCGTCATCGAGCCGGCCAATCCGCAGCTCGTCTACGTGCCCTACTACAATCCGCTCTATGTCTATGGCGCGTGGCCCTACGCGGCCTATCTGCCGATCTACTTTCCGCCGCCGGCGCCCGCCTACGGCTACGCCGCCGGCATGCTCACCGGCCTCGCTTTCGGGATCGGCATCGGCATGGCGGCCGGCGGCTTCTTCGGCGGCTGGGCCTGGCACGGTGGCTGGGGCGGCGGCTGGGGCTGGGGTGGCTGGAACAACCACTGGGGCAACAACAACTACGTCACCGTCAACAACAACGTGACCAACATCGACCACAACTATTTCCACGGCGGGTCCAACGACGGGAACTGGCACTACAATCCCGCGCACCGCTACGGCGTGCCCTACGGGAACAAGGCTCTCACCGAGAAATACGGGCAGCGCCATCCCACGGCGGCGCAGGACTCGGCGTTCCGCGGCCGGCTCGAGGACTCGCCGCACCCCACGGCCAACCCACGCGCCGGCGAAGCCCAGCGCGGCGGCGCCGAGCGCGCCGGTCAGTATCGCGGCTACGAGAATCGCGGCAATGCCTTCAGCGGCATCGATCGCGGCGCGCAGGTCAATCGCGAGGCCTCGCGCGGTTGGGCCCACGCCGATCACGCCTCCTGGCAACCCCATGGCGGCGGCTTCTTCGGCGGCGGTGGTTACCACGGCTATGGCGGCGGCGGATTCCGAAGCGGCGGCTTTTCAGGCGGGTTCCACGGCGGAGGGCGGCGATGACCTCTCCTGTGCTCAAGGGCTTCCCGACGCCCGACGCCGCGGCTGCCGCATTCACCGATGCCGTGCGCGCCAACGATCCCAAGGCGGTGAGCGCCCTGCTCGGCGACGCCTGGGTCGATGCCGTGCTGGCCGACGCGGAGAAGGAGAAGCGCGAGCGTCTCGCCTATCTGGCCAACTGGGACACCAAGCACGAGGTGACGATAACCGACGGCAAGCGCGCCTCGATCGTCGTCGGCAACGACGGCTGGACCTTCCCGGTCCCGATCGTCAAGGACGGCGACCAGTGGCGCTTCGACAGCACCGCCGGCGACCACGAGATGCAGGCGCGGCAGATCGGCCATGACGAGATGGGCGCCATCCAGACCCTCCTCGCCATCGTCGCCGCCCAGCACGAATACGCCGCGCTCGATCCGATGAAGACGGGTTGGCCGCAATATGCCCGCCGGCTGCTGAGCTCACCCGGTCGCAAGGACGGGCTCTATTGGCCAACGACTGCCGGCGAAGCCCCCAGCCCCCTGGGCGAAGTGGTGGCGGCCTCACAGTTCGACGGGACCGCACCCGGTGCCCAGTTCGGCTACAACTTCCGTCTGCTGTACGCCCAGGGACCGGCCGCGACCGGCGGCGCGCACGACTATCTCGTCAATGGCCGGTTGATCGGCGGCTTCGGTGCGATCGCCACGCCCGTGCAGTACGGCGTGACGGGCATCATGACCTTCATCGTGAACTACGAAGGCATCGTCTGGCAGCAGGATCTCGGAGCGAACACGGCCGAGATCGCCGGCAAGATCGCGAGCTTCGATCCCGACAAGGGCTGGCAGAAGGCGGACACCTCGCCCCCCTGAACCCAACGCAAGGCGCCGGCTGATCTATCGGCCCTCAATCTCGTCGCAGAGCGCGTAGAATTTTTTCCGTTCGGCCGCTGCCAGCTTGACGCCGGCGGCCCGCAGGCCCGGCAGGCGACGCTTGATGACCGCCCGGGCCTGCTCGTAACCGGCACGGGTCGGATCTGTCGCCAGTTCCATCAAAGTGCGAATCGCCAGTGGCACCAGCTCCTGGAATCCGGTGACCCCGTCAAAGGCGGACCCCTCAAAGCTCTTGGCCATGCTCACCTCGCTCTTCCGAAGCGGGCCATCCTGCGGCCTGAAACTTACAGAGGACTTGCAATATGTCCTCCATGCCCTTGACCGCAGGCGGCGCCGTCGCGAACATGCTTCCAGATCAGACGGCAAGGAGGGGCCATGCCGACGATCCTGCAGATGGGAACGGAAGACTACGCCGCCGTGATGGCCATTTGGTTCCTCGCGGTAGTCGTGCTGCCCGCGTTCGTTTACTGGGCTTCGACGGAGTAAGGCGCGATAGAGTCCGGAAATCGCTCTAGGTGGGGACGTAGGTCAACAGGATCGTGTCTCTGCCCAGTCGCTCGCTCGCCACGAGATGGAGTGGTGCGCGCGGGCCGCTGAAGAACGGCTTGCCGCGACCGAGCACGCACGGGCGAAGGTAGATCCGATACTCATCGATCAGGCCAAGTTCGGTCAGGCTCCCCGCCAGCTCCGGTCCGGCGACTTCGATGTCGCCCTCGAACCGCTCCTTCAACCCGCGCACCGCCGCCGCGAGGTCGCCCTCGACGAGCGTCGCATTGGGTCCGACGGATTTCAGCGAGCGCGACACGACCCACTTCGGCTGGCGCCGCCATACCACCGCATACTCGCGCTCCTCCGTCCCCCACTCGGGAAGGTCGTCGTCCCAATAGCGCATCACCTCGTACATGCGGCGGCCGTACAGCATGCCGGCGAGGCCGCGCACCCGTTCGATGAAATGACGAAAGAGCCCGGGCTCCGGCGGCATCGCCTTGTGATCGACGTAACCGTCGAGCGACTGGTTCAATTCGAAGACGAGCTTCGCCATGGCGCCAGGACCTTCTCGACTGACATTTGTCCGGTGTGTGCGCCAGTCTGAGCCTCACGGGCGAACGGAGCAACGAGGGCCCGCACCGTAGACCGGGCGGGCACGCGGTCTCACACCTTGTGAATGTCGATGAAGATCGCGAGCCGATCGGTGGCTCGGGAAAACGTTCGCGCTATAGTTGCCGCGGCCGTCGCTCGATGGTCTGCCCATCGGTGAGGACCCTTGCGCTTTCAGGAACATCGAACGGTTGCAAGGCTCTTCGTGAGCGTGGCCATCGCTTCAACAGACGCTACGTTCTCGACCCCGTCGCCGACGCGGACACGCTCGTGGAAACCGTGCGTCTGGCGCGCTCGCTCGGCTACAGGCGCATCGTGCTGACCGGCCAGTCGACAGGAGCGTGGACATCGATCATCGCGGCCAGTCGCAGCGGCCAGTTACGGCGCCCGCTACTTCATCGTGAAGGTCCTCGACGATGAACCGGTGTGCGCGAGCAACCGTGCATGGGGATCCAGACCAACCGCTTCCGCGCAAAGGGAGCAACCATCAATCCGGCGAGGCCATGATGATCGGACGAAACGAGAATAACTTCATGACGCGATCCGGCCATCTATGGCTTGTCGCGACGTTGATCGGGCTCCTGCTCGCAGGCTGCGGAAAAACCGTCGAGCTCGAGGCCTCCAAGAGGGCAACTGACTATCACACCAAGCTGCAGCGCGTCCTGGTCGCGGTGAATCTCAATAGGCCGACCATGACCGATACGAACAAGAATTCGCTGATGACGCTTGCCGAACTGAAGGTGGCGTTCGATGCAAAGTGGGTCACGCCGTTCGGCGTCTCGGTCGAGTTGGTCGATCTGAATGGCGACGCCGACGACGCCCAGAAGCTCGCCGCGGCGGTCTCGAGGGTGCATCCCACCCAGGTGCTGGAACTGAAGACCGCGCAGTACATCACGGCATCCTACGTTATCGATGGGTACACCATCGACGCGCGACTTTCCGACGTGGCCCAGGACAAGATCGTTTGGCGAACTCTGGTAAGTCTGCCTCCGTTCGCCAAATCCGGTCGAATGCGTAGTGGCGCGTTTGGAGCACGCGTCTCCCATCAGGACGATGCCAATGAGGTCGTCGATGCCTTGACCAGCCAGCTGCGGGTCGACGGGCTTCTCTGAGGAAAGGCAAGGATCGCATGCTCAGGCGAGCAGTTCTGCTGACATTGGGGAGCGCGCTCGCAAGCGCCTGCACGCCCGTACCGAAGCCGGACCCCAACGCGCCGCCGCTCGGGATACCGCCGGACGCGCCCCCGCCGTCGAAGATCCGCCGGCTTCTGGTCTGGCTGCCTCCCCCTGCGGCCACCGACGTGTACGCGGGCGTCACCCATGGCGCCCAGAGCGTCCTGTTCAACAATGCCGTATTCGTGGAGGCGCTCAAGCGAGCGCTTCAACCATACGGCGTCGAGGTAGCGGTGGGAATCGGAAGCGGTTTCGAGTTGGACCGTCGGGACGAACAAAGGGCGCTGATGGATCAATTTAACCCGACGCATCGCCTCGAGGTCGATGTCGTGAACGTCATGTCCAGTAGATACGCGCACATCGCAGAGATGAGATGGCAACTCTTCGACGCAAAGGACAAAAAGCCTGTGCGCTTCAAGAGCTTCGCCGCGACAGGCAACGACGCAAAGCTGCGCGCCGACGTCGACTACGCCGTCAAGCACCTCGAAGCCCAGGGATTCCTCTGAGTCACCGTTGACCACCGCCCGATGGGGCCATGCGGGTCCAGCCTTCCAGGAATCGCGTGAACTCCCGGACGGCCGTCGGCCAGCGTGCGGCAGGGACGCGAGGGATGGCACTTCGGTCGTTGCGACATGGGAGTTGTCTGATGAGCGAGGGTCGCGACGGTGACGACCACGGCGGCAACCGTGGTGACGACCGCAAGAACAAGAAAGCCGAAGCGGTGATGGGCATTGGCCAAGGTGTGCTCCTCGATGACTCGGAACATCTCGCAGCGTCGTGCACCGCGATGTTTGCCAGGGGAGCTTCGTCGGACTGTGAGGACGCACACCTTCGCCGATAAATCGCGCGCCGACGACCACGGCCCGTGACGACTGTTCCGGAGGCAGCGGCCGGGTGTAGACTCCTGCGCACTTCGCGGAAGGCGCTCCCGATGATCGCTTCCAGGCCTTTCATGGCTGTCGTACTGCTGGCCGCTGTTGCCGCTTGCGCCGGGCCCGATGTAGTCGAGGAGACCGGGCCCGATTCGTACTTCCTGACCGAGCCCTACTCGCACGGCCTCTTCGACAGCGCGCGGGATAGAGCGATCACGCGAGCCGGACAGTATTGCCTCAAGACGGACCGCAGGGCGCTCGTCGAGTACGTGCTGCGGGGGCCGACGAACGGCCACGGTGCCGGGAGTGCCATAGCAACATTCCGCTGCCTCTTCCGGGGCGATCCCGAACTGCATCCGGCTAAATCGTAAGCGTCGCTGCGTGACCAGTCCCTCAGCCCGCTGACCGACGCTCAACCGGAAGATCGGCGAAGAGGCGGCGGACAAGCGATTGCCACGACGGCCGCCGGCGGGCACGCTGGAAGTCTTCGCGGCTGAGATACGGGAGGCAGATCGTGACAGCCTTACATACCGGCGCGTGTTTCTGCGGAGCCGTAAAGATCGAGGTGAGCGGTGAGCCGGAGGCGATGGGCTATTGCCATTGTGGCTCCTGCCGCTCCTGGTCGGGCGGTCCGGTGAACGCTTTCAGCTTGTGGAAGCCCGCGGCTGTACGCGTGACCGCCGGCGCCGAGGATATCGCCACGTTTGAGAAGACCCCGCTGAGCCAGCGCCAGTATTGTCGCAAGTGCGGCGGCCATCTCATGACCAATCATCCGCCGCTCGGCATGATCGACGTATATGCGGCGACGCTTCCCACGCTCAAGTTCCAACCGGGCGTGCACGTGAACTACGCCGAGAGCGTCCTGCCGATGAAGGACGGCCTTCCCAAGCTCAGGGATTTTCCGAAGGAGTTCGGCGGCTCGGGCGAGGCCATGGCCGAGTAGAACGAGACGCAGGCGCACCGGGAAACTTATGCAGGGTTCGCGCGTTAAAGCGCGATGATGAAATTCCTCGCCCTGAGCCTCTCGATTGCCGTCGCTCTCTCGGTGAGCGGCTGCTTCTCCTACTCCAGCACGACCAGGACGGTTCCCACCCCGGCGCCGGCACCGGCGCCGGTCGCCGACCCCGCCGTGCAGCGCACCGTCTATCCCGATGGAACCTACGTGGACCGGCCCGCCGTCGTCGTCCGGTAGACCAGGCGGCGTCTTTCACACGGACCCTGCGGGCAACTCCTGGCGGGTGGCGAGGCGAGCCATCGCCATCCGGTTGCGCCGCGTTGCACCCCTCCCGACCGCGCCATAGAGTGATCCGGAAAGAACGGAATCGTCAGGCGGAGGAAGGATGTCGGCAGCGCAGCGCGCGCCGAGGAAGCCGGCGGCAACGTCGCGGCTCAATATCGGCACCGAGGAGCTGGAGACCTTCCTGGTCATCGCCGAGCTCGGCAGCTTCAGCAAGGCGGCGGAGCGGCTGTCGCTCGCCCAGCCCTCGATCAGCAACCGCATCCAGCGGCTGGAGCGCGCGGTGTCGGCGCGGCTGTTCGAGCGCACGACGCGCGCCGTGGTCCTGACACCGGCCGGCGAGAAGTTGCGGCAGAAGGTCGAGCCCATCATCCGCGGCCTGCGCGACGTGCTCGACGAGTTCCGCGCCGAGGGCGAGAGCCGCAAGCACATGGTCTCGGTGGCGGCGACCTCGATGCTGTCGGCGATGCTGCTGCCGCCGCTGATCCAGCGCTTCGCCGCGAGCCATCCCAACATCCGCATCGAGCTGCACGACGTCGTGACGCCGCATCTCGCGACCGACCTGCGCGCGCAACGGATCGACTTTGCCGTGCTGGCGCGCGGCGCCGCCTCGTTCGCCGGCGTCACCTTCGAGCCGGTCGCGCTGTCGCGCTTCGTCGTCGTCGGCCCGCACGGCCATCCCGCCCTGGCGAGCGGCCGCATGACGGCTCGCCAGCTCACGCCCTATCCCTTCCTGATGCTGGCGGCCTATCGCCAGGAGCTCGAAGCCGTGATGACGGCGCTGGGCGACGGCGGTCCCTCGCTCGCCACCGTCAACACGATCGGCAGCGTCTCGACGCTCCTGGGTTTCGTCTCGGCCGGTCTCGGCCTGACCTTGCTGCCCAACCTCGTGCTCAATGTCGGCGGCATCATCGACGATACGCAGTTCGACGTCGCGACCCTGGAAGACGTCCCGCTGACGCGCGAGTACGGCATCGCCGCGCTCACCGGCCACAAATGGTCGCCGTCGGCCAAGGCCTTTGCCGCCGCGCTGCGCGCGCACTTCGTCGCCCGGACGGAGCTCTACGGCGAGCCCGCCCCACGCGCGCGGCTGGTGATGGTCAGCGCCGGGCACTGACCGGGCTGCCGAGCGGACCGCTCCGCTCGCCATCGACCGGCGGCGCGATCGCCTCGAGCGAACGGCCCTTGGTCTCGACGCCGAACACACCGACCACGATCGCCTGGAAGACGAGCAGACAGACCAGCAGGCCGACCACCGCCGGCACGCCGCCCGTGGCGAAGGCGGCGATGACGATGTACTGCACGCCGGCCGTGGCGAGCCGCCCGGTGGCGCCGCACACGGCGGCGGCGCGCATGCGGTAGCTCGTGGCGAACAGCTCGGGCGTGTAGACGGAGAAGCCCAGCCCCATGACGTAGAGCGAGGCCACCAGCAGGAAGCCGAGCACGGCGAACAGTGTCGGGTCCTTGGTGAAGGCGAAGCCAACGCCGAGCGCCGCCGCGCACAGCGACGCCAGCACGATGCTCGGCTTGCGGCCGAGCCGGTCGGCGATGAACATGGCGATGAACGGGCCGAACGGCGCGCCGGCCGAGACGACCATGGTGAAGAACAGCGACGACACCAGGCTCTGGCCGCTCTTCAGCATGAAGCTCGGCAGCCAGTTGATGAAGCCGTAGAGGCTGAAGCCGACGGTGATGTTCAGCAGCATGCCGATCAGCAGGCGCCCGATGACCGGCCGCGTCAGCAGCACGCTCCACGAATCGGGCTGCTGCGTGCCCGCCGACTCGTCCGGTCCGGCCGGCAGCATCGCGCCCGGCGGCACGAGGGCCTCGGCCGCGTCGATCACCTGCTCGGCTTCGGCGAGGCGGCCGCGCGCCTCGAGCCAGCGCGGCGATTCCGGCATGGCCTTGCGGGCGCGCCAGACGAGGATCGCCAACACGCCGACGATCAGGAACATCGGCCGCCAGCCGAAGCGCGGGATGACCCAGAGGCTCACGGCGCTCGCCACGAACAGCGAGGCGTTGGTGATGACCGAGAGTACGCAGATCCAGTAGCCGCGCGCCCGCGCCGGGATGAATTCGGTGAGGGTCGAGTAGCCGACGACGATCTCCGCGCCGAGACCGATGCCCATGACGAAGCGCAGGCCGATCAGCACAGTGATGTTGGGCGCGAAGGCGGCGAGCAGCGAGGCGCCGCCGAAGATCGCGAGGTTGATCTGGTAGGAGAGTCGCCGTCCGTAGCGATCGCCGACCCAGCCCGACATCGCCGCGCCCACGGTCATGCCGACGAAGGTCGCGCTCACGAAGGCGGCGTTCAGCTCCAGCGTCGACCAGCCGTCGTGCATCATCGCGCCCAGCACGCCCGCGCCGAGGTTGATGTCGAAGGCATCGAGGAACATGCCGACGCCGATCAGGGCGAGGATGCGCCTGTGCCATCCTGTCAGCGGCAGCCGGTCGAGCCGCTGGCCGATGGAGAGTTTCGAAGGTGTCGCCTCAGTCTGCATTTCCTCGATCCTGGTCTTGCGCCGATTGGGCACGACACTAGGGGAGGAAGAGCAGGCCGCGCGAAGCGTTCCTCTCTATGAATTCATAGCGCGCACGTATAAGTGCCAGGGACGACGCCCCGGGTTCCGCTTGTCGGGCAAGCGCGCCGCGCCAAGGACGGCGATCTGGGCTACGGTATTCCGAGCGACTTCGAGCTGCTGCGGGGACCAGGGAGATGGAGATGGCTCAATCGGATCATTTCGAGGCCGTGGTCCTCGGGAGTGGGCAGGGCGGAAAACTTCTCGCCTGGCACCTCGCACGATCCGGGCAGCGGGTGGCCGTCGTCGAGCGCCGGTATGTCGGAGGCTCCTGTCCCAACATCGCCTGCATGCCCAGCAAGAACGAAGTCTGGTCCGCGCGCATCGCCTATCTGGCCGGGCACGCGGGGCAGTTCGGCGTCGTCACCGGCCCGGTCGCGACCGACATGGCGAAGGTGCGCCAGCGCAAGCGCGACATGGTCGATCGGGAGATCGCCGGCCATCTAGCGCAGTTCAGGTCGAGCGGCGCCGAACTGATCATGGGCAGCGGCCGCTTTAAAGGACCGAAGACGCTCGACGTTCAGTTGAACGACGGCGGCACGCGGCAGCTGACCGGCGACAGGGTCTTCATCGATGTCGGCTCGCACGCGGCGATTCCGGACGTTCCCGGCCTGCCGGAAGCACGGCCGCTCACGCATATCGAGGCGCTCGATCTGGATTACGCGCCGGCGCATCTGGTCGTGCTCGGCGGCGGCTATGTCGGACTGGAGTTGGCGCAGGCCTATCGCCGCTTCGGCAGCCGGGTGACCGTGATCGAGCCGGGCCTGCAGATCATGGGCCGGGAAGACCCCGACATCGCCGAGGCAATGCACGGCATATTGAGCGAGGAAGGCCTGCAGTTCGTGCTGTCCGCCAAGCCCGTTGCCGTGCAGGGCCGGTCCGGCGAGCGCGTCACCCTCACCGTGGACACGCCCACCGGAGCGCAAACGATCGAGGCGAGTGACATCCTGGTCGCGGTCGGGCGCATTCCGAACACCGCCGCCATCGGGCTCGACACCGCGGGTGTCGCCCTGGATGCCCGCGGCTACATACGCGTCAACGACCGTCTGGAGACGACGGCACCCGGCGTCTGGGCAATCGGCGAATGTGCCGGCACTCCGGCGTTCACGCATGCCTCGGTGGACGATTTTCGCATCATCCGCGACAACCTGGCGGGCGGCGCGCGCAGCACCGGCGACCGGCTGGTGCCGTACTGCATGTTCAGCGATCCACCGCTGGCGCATGTCGGGTTGAGCGAGCAGGACGCACAGCGACAGGGCATTGCCGTGCGTGTCGGGAAACTGCCCATGAGCGCCGTGCTGCGGCGGGAGGCGACCGACGAGACGCAGGGATTCATGAAGGTCCTTGTCGGCGCGAACGACGATCGCATTCTCGGCTTCACCATGGTCGGCGCCGATGCCAACGAGGTCGTGGCCACGATGCAGACGGCGATGCTGTCCGGGTTGCCGTATCCGAAACTTCGCGACGCCGTCATCGCGCACCTGACGACGGCCGAGGGCCTGGGCCTGCTGCTCCAGAACGTTCCGCCTCGCGCCGTCGCCCATTGAGGACGCATCAAACGTGACGGCGCTTCTGCCGCCTTACTTGCACGGGCCGAGGCGGGTGAAGACCGTCACCGTGTCGGTGTCGGGCAGGGCGAGCGCGCGGCCGCCGGGGATGGGGATCGCGCCGCCGTGGCTGTGGTCGGTGCTGGTGAAGCTGTCGGGCCCGGTCGCGGTGAGCGTGCCGCTGGTCGTCATCACGCTGCCGCGGATCGTGCATTCGAGCGCGTAGTTCACCGTGTCGCCGGTCGTGGTGAAATGCGTCGTCTTGCAGGAAGCGCCCGGCCGCCGCGTCATCACGCGGGCGATCGCCGCCTCGTCGAGCGTCTGATCCTCGGCAATGCAGGCGACGCGCGGCGAGCCGCCGTCGATCACGGTCTGCCATTCTCCAGCGTGGCGGATGGGATTGGCGCCGGCCGGCAGCGCCGACGTCGCGGCGAGCAGGGTGGCGGCGGCGGAAGCAGCAGCAACGAAAGCAATGCGTGCGGTCATGGGAAGCCCCTCCGATGAGGACCGCAGGCTTACGCTCCTTCCACGAAACCGACTGTGCCGATTCACACAGAGCCCTCCGGATGATTCGCCATTGACCCGCCCGCGTGCGCGCCATACGCACGCCGCCATGGCACAGAAGCGGAAGGCGGCGCGGGGCCGGAGCAATGGCAATGGCAAGACGCGGCGGGCGTCGACGCCCAAGCCGCGCCGGCGCATGCAGACGCCGCCGCCGATGCGCGAGATCCCGCTCGATCAGGGACTGCGCGCGCTCGGCGCCGAAGGGGCGCGCACGCTCTTCTCCGCCCTGCTGGCCTTCGCCGTTCTCGCGGCGATCGCGGGCGGCGCCTTCCTCGCCTGGAACCTGCGGCCGATGCCGGAGTACACGTCGGATGCCATCCAGGCCGGCTCGCCGTTCGACGTCACGTTCCATGTGCGCAACGCCAGCGAATGGTTCACGCTCGCCCGTCCCGTCGTCGCCTGCCAGCTCACCTATGCCGGCCAGCCCGAGGGGCCGCCGATCACCGCGACCGACGTCACGTTCACGCCCGGCGAGGGATCGCGCTTCGCGCCGGGCGAGACGGCGAGCTTCAAGTGCCCGCTGCGCGCCACCCTGCCCGACAATCGCGCCGACGAACTCACGACGGCACTGCGCTCGCAGCTCGTCTTCCGCCTGAGCTACGACCTGCCCTTCGGCCTCTCCCGGCGCATGACCGAGAAGAGCGTCCCGTTCGTGCTCGACACGAAGCAACTTCCGCCGCGTTGGACGGAGAAGCGGTAAAGAATTCTTCTCTTCCTTCTTTCCTCATACCCTCCCCCGTCTCGGGCGAGGGAACGTCAAAGAAAGAAATAGGGCGGGATTCTATTTGCAAATCAGTCGCATTTGCATAGACTGGAGCGGTTCGAGGGACGTTTTGGGGGCTGACATGGCCGACGATCTTTCCGCTCTCCGGCGCGCCATGCAGTGCCTGGCCGATGCCGTCGACGATATCCCGGGCGATTGCGTCGACTATGTCGGCAACGCGCTGGTCAATCTCGCCGCCGAGAAGGTCGTCGAGGATGTCGGCCACGCCGAGGCCGGCCGCATTTTCCTGCGGCTCGGCAGCCTGCTGACCCAGGGCCACCAGCCGCCGGAGCAGTTCGCGATCTGCCTGACGGCGCTCGACGCCTAGATCGAGCTTCTTCCCGCCGTCAGCCAGGCGATCTCCGAGCGCGCGAGATCGAGATTGTGCTTCATCCAGCCGCGCACCGAGGGCTGCGGACAGGGGCAGCGACGCCCGGCGTCCTCCCACAAGGCCGCGACCTCGCGCCAGTGATCGAGCAGCGCCGCGAGCTGCTTCTCGCGCGCGCCGGCCTCCAGCACATCGAGCGCCATGACCTTGAGCTTGTAGCCGATCTCCGGCGCGGCGCCCGAGAGCGGCAACGCGTACAGGAGATCGGGCAGCACAGCGCGGCCCCACGGCGTCGGCGCGAGCGCCTCGCTCTCCGCGAGCGGCGCCAGCAGGCCGTCGTCGCGCAACGTGTCGATGGCGCCCGTCACGACATCGCCGGACGGCCGCCAGGTCGGCGCGCCGATCTGCATCAGCGTTCGCAGGATTGCGGCGCGCGGCAGCGGCGCCATCGCGGTCACGGTGAGGATGCCGACGCTCACCGCGTCGGTAGGCAGGAGATGGCGGGCGTCGTCTCGATCGATCTTCATCGTCATCGCGCTCCTCCTCTGACAGCCGACGCGAAGCCCGACAGGCCGGCGCTGCGCAGCAGCACCAGACGCTTGCCGTGACGCTTGCACAGGCGCTTCAGGTGCAGGCAGGCATCGTGGCTGACGCAGCCGACCGGGCAGAGCACGGTGTCGGCGCGCGACACCAGGCCCGACAGCCGCGTGTTCTGCATCTCCACGCCGCCGTCGTGATAGAGGAACGTGCCGCCGCGCTCCTCGACATGCGCGCGCAGCCGCGGCGTCACCTCGCGATGGCCACCGACATAGAGCAGCGCCTGGCCGGCGAGATGCGCCTCGTCGCAGGCGTCGCTCAACGGAAACGTGTCCTGAACAATCTGTGCGTGCGTGCGCGCTTCGACGATCGTCGCAAGCTGCGCCTCGGCATGGCGCGCGCGGGCACGTTCGGTCTTCACCCGCCGCTCCAGGATCTCGAAGCGCGCCAACAGCCGATCGTTGCGTCCCTCCGGCTTGCGGCTCTCCGTTACCGGAGCGGCGGTCGCCCGCGGTATCGCCATCGCTTCGGCAAGCCGCGCCTCGAGCGCGCGAATGCGATCGTCACGCTCCCGGATCGCCTCGTCGGCGCGGGCGCGCGTGCGCTCGAGCCGGGCCGCGAGCTCGGCCTGCGCCGCCTCGAGCTGGCGCACGCGCCTTATGTCGTCGCGCGCCGACTTGCCCATCAGGTGCGACAGCATGTGGATCTCGTTGTAGGCGCGGATCTGCATCGTGCGCGGCACGGTGCGCAGCGTCATGATCGCCCAGTAGGCGCCGGCCACGTCGCCGCTCTTCATCGCCTGGCGCCACTGCAGCCATGCCTCGTCCGGCGTGCACGAGCGGAAGCGCGCCACCGTCGCGGCGTACTTTCGGTCGAGCGCCTTGTGCACCAGCTTGGAGACCGTGGAGCGCGTCGCCGCGCGCGTGACGAAATAGCCGTGGATGTCGTGGTCGTCGGCGCCCGGCGCGATCGGCGCCTCGAGCTTGCGGATCAGCCGGTGCAGATCGTCGAGGCTGAGGCAGGTCCCGATCACCGAGCAGTGCGTGCCGGCCTCGAGCTCCCAGAGCCTGTAGCGGCCCGAAGCGGTCTCGTCGGCCGCGTCGCCCCACTCCTTTATATAAGTGCCGACCACTCCCACGCGGCTTGCCCTCACCTATTATTGCGACTGATTATCAATTGCATAACAGGTGAGAGGCTGTCAACGAGGGGGCGTAATCCAGGTGGACGCCGGTCAGAAAACACCCGACGCCACTCACCGGACGATCATCACGGTTGTGCTAGTCTCGTCGCCGCACTCGAAGCGGTTGCGGGCGGGAGGTCCGGTGCCGGCCAGGGCGTACAGGATCAGCGACTTTCCCGAGTTGAACGGGGTCGAGCCGGCGGAGGCGCAGCGCGCGCTGGACGAGGCCGTCCGGACGATGATGAACGAGCAGTTCGCGGCGCTTCGTTCCGGGCGAGGCGTCCTTTGGCTGGCGGCCGTCGCGGGCGTGCTGGCCCTTCTCTATTGGGGCGCGGGCGAGCTATTCCATCCTGCCGACCGCGGCCTGCTGATTGCCGTTCCCTTCGTCGCCTTCCTTTTCCTGCTCTACGGCTGGAAGCGACACAACAGGCGTGTGCTGCCGGCGTATATCGGTGGCGCCCTGCGCCTCCAGCGGCGACAGGCGACGCCGGACGAACTGGCGTGCGCGGCCGAACACGAGTTGCTGGTGCGGGGCTTGGCCGGTCTGCCGGAGCTGAAGGGCCTGGAGCCCGTGCGGGCGCTGGAGGTCGTGACGGAAGCCGATCGCCTGGCGGCCGACGAACAGGACCTCACACTCTACGAATGGGCGACCGCACCGCGCCACGTGCTGGCTTTCGCCGGCCTGCTGATCGTGGCATGCATGGCGGGCTTCGCCGCGTATGTCGGCATCAACTTCCTCATCGGCGAGCTGAACCTGCCCCGGCGGATGGGAGGCTTCGTCGCCATTTCGATTGCCGTGGCCGGATACCACCTCTTCATCAAGGCGTACCGGCATCTCTTGCCCGAGCGACGCAGCGCCTACATCGCCAGGGTGCTGCAGCGACATGGCGCGCACCCGACGTCGGAGTGAGGCCCGCTTGCCTCACTGTTTCGGCTGCATGCCCTGCAGGAAGCGCAGCGGGTTGAGCGGACCGAGGGGGATCAGCTCGAAGCTCATCATATGGGCTTTGCCCAGCGGCAGTTTTTCGAGCATGTCGTGCGCGACCGCCGGATCGGTGACATTGAGGATGAACGCCACCCCCGGCTTTCCCTCCAGCGAGTACCACTGCTCGATCTTGCCCTCGAGGTAGAGGTCGACGGTCTCCCGGACTTCCTCCGGCAGGACGGCACGCACCTGTGCCTGGTCGAAGCCGGGATTGATGGTGCTAATGGCGAGAATCTTCGTGGTCGGCGTCGTCTTCATCGCGGCGCCTTGTGCGTTCGCCGAAGAGAAGCCGGCAAGGCAGCCGATGAGGGCCACTGTGGCGGCAAGAGCGAACTTCATGCGGCCTCCTTTCGAGAGATTCAGAACGAGCCGACCATCGACCCCAGCACGATGACGGCGGCGAGCGCCAGGAGGGCGCCGACGATGGCGGCCATGACGATGTCGAGATAGGCGTCCTTGTGCGTGGTGCCGCAGACGGCGAGCAGGGTCACCACGGCGCCGTTGTGCGGCAGGCTGTCGAGCGTGCCGGCGCCGATCACGGCGACGCGATGCATCAGCGCCGGATCGAGTCCGATCTGGTTCGCGATGCTCATGTAGGTCGGGCCGAGTGCATCGAGCGCGATGGTGAGTCCGCCCGAGGCCGAGCCCGTGAGCGCGGCGAGGATGTTCGTGGCGATGGCGAGCGACACCAGCGGGCCGCCTTCGATGCCCAGCACCCACGCCTTGACCGCTTCGAACGCCGGCAGCATGGCCACCACGGCGCCAAAGCCGACCAGGCTCGCCACGCTCAGGATCGGCAGCACCGAGGCATGCACGCCCGCGCCCATGGTTTCGCGCAGATGCGGCAGCCGCGTGCGGTTGGCCGCGAGCAGCACGACGATGCCGACGGCGAGCGCCACGATCACCGACCACACGCCCGACACGGCGGGCAGCGAGGTCTCGCCCCAGCGCGGCTCCTTCAGGAACGCCGCGTCGATCCGCGGCAGGATCGCGAACGACATGGCGAGGTTGGTCAGCACCACCATGGCCAGCGGCAGGCCAGCGAGGATGAGCGGCGGCGGGGCCGGCGCGCGATCGCCGCGCCGCATCTCATTGGGATCGAACTCGCGCGAGAAGGCGGCGCGCTCGCGCAGCACCTCGTCCTCGGTCACGTCGACCGGCGGCGCCACGTCCTCCGGCACGGCATAGCCGTGGCCCGCGGCCTGGGCGCGGGATGCGGCGCGCTCCAGCCACCACAGGCCGAAGGCGAGCATGATCGCCGAGGCCACGATGCCGAGGCCCGGCGCGGCGTAGGGCGTGGTGCCGAAGAACGGCATGGGGATGGCGTTCTGGATCGCCGGCGTGCCCGGCATTGCCGACATGGTGAAGGTCGAGGTGCCGAGCGCGATTGCCGCCGGCATCAGCCGCACCGGGACGTTCGCCGCCTTGAAGACGGCGTGGCTCATCGGCGCCAGCACGAAGAAGGCGACGAACAGGCTCACGCCGCCATAGGTCACCAGCGCGCCCGCGAGCACGATGGCGAGGATGCCGCGCCGCGTGCCGAGCGCTGCGATCATGCGGTTGGCGATCACCTCGACCGAGCCGCTCGCCTCCATCAGCTTGCCGAACAGCGCACCCAGCAGGAACAGCGGGAAGAACTGCGCAATGAAGTCGGCGGCGGTGCGCATGAAGACCTGCGTCCAGCTCGCCAATACGGGCTCGCCCGACATCAGCGCCGCCAGAAGCGCACAGAGCGGCGCCAGCAGCAGGATGCTCCAGCCGCGATAGGCGCCGACCACCAGCAGGCCGAGCGGCACCAGGATGCTCAGGAGTCCCATGCTCAGGTCTGCTCCAGGAACGTGTCGAGCAGCGTGTCGATATCGAGCGTCGAGCGCTGGCCGAGATCGCCGCGATGCTCGGCCAGGAACGCCGCCGCCGCGCGCTGGCCCTCCTCGCGCAGCATCAGGAGGAAATCCCATTCGGCGTTGAGCTTGGAGGAGGAGCCGAGGTCGGTGAGTTTGGTGCTCGAGATGCGATGGAGCCGCGTCTGCGACCATTGCTCGAACCACGGCGCGTCGACCTGCACGTTCCCGGCCGCCAGCATCTTGCGCAGGATGGC